>WBZM01000831.1_pt1 | contig 36310 bp, 33 predicted proteins | sample 5204271 | NCBI WGS metagenome assembly WBZM01 (sample SAMN12344346, study PRJNA552823) | activated sludge metagenome | biome: Activated sludge suspended growth; feature: Nitrification reactor; material: Wastewater; isolation source: activated sludge from nitrification reactor of wastewater... | reverse complement strand
CCTCACCGCCGACCTCCGCCGCCTCCACGTCACGGTGAGCCGCCGCTTCCTCGAGAAGCTCGACGCCGCCAGGGACGCCCTCTCCCACGCCAGGCCGGGCGCGGACGCGGAGGCCATCCTGGAGGCCGGGCTCGACCTCATCCTGGCGCAGCAGGAGAAGCGCCGCGCCCAGGTGGCGAGGCCGCGGCAGCCCAGGGCCATGCCGCTGGCCACCGACACGGTTCCAGCCGAGGTCCGCCGCACCGTCTGGACCCGCGACGCCGGCCGCTGCCAGTGGCCGATGGCGGACGGGGGCCGCTGCGGCTCGACCCACCGCCTCGAGCTGGACCACGTCGTCCTGAGGTCTCGCGGCGGATCGAGCACGGTCGAGAACCTGAGAGTCCTCTGCGAACGCCACAACAAGCTGGCGGCACGGCTCGCGCTCGGGGAGCGGTTCATGCGGCGCTGGGTCCAGCCGCCGGCGGAATATGAGGGCGCAGGGAGTTCTACCAGTTGAACTCGATCGGCTCCCTTCGCCGCCGGCCACGCAGGCGCACTTCCCCGAGCCCGAGCCCGACCCATGCGCTCCGCCCCCTCACCCCGGCCCTCTCCCCCTCCGGGGGAGAGGGAGTGGTGTTCACCGAGCCTCCGACCGTGGACCGCTGATCGCCGACCGCCGATCAGGCCCCGCAAACGACGAGGCCCGCGGCTCCCTGGAGGGAACCGCGGGCCCGATGACCCACTGGACGGCAGCGCCGGCTAGATCAGGCCGTGCGCCACCATCGCCTTGGCGACCTTGATGAAGCCGGCGATGTTGGCGCCGACCACGTAGTTGCCCTTGGCGCCGAACTCCTCGCTGGTCTCCCAGCAGGCGGTGTGGATGTTCTTCATGATGTTGGCGAGGCGCTTCTCGGTGTACTCGAAGGTCCACGAGTCGCGGCTGGCGTTCTGCTGCATCTCGAGCGCCGAGGTGGCCACGCCGCCGGCGTTGGCGGCCTTGCCGGGGCCGTAGGCGACCTTGGCGTCGACGAAGACCTTCACGCCCTCGGGGGTGGTGGGCATGTTGGCGCCCTCACCGACCGCGATGCAGCCGTTCTTCACCAGCAGGGCGGCGTCCTTGCCGTTGATCTCGTTCTGGGTGGCCGACGGCATGGCCACCTGGCACGGGATCTCCCAGATGTTGCCGCCGGGGATGTAGCGGGCGTGCTTGCGGTACTCGGTGTAGTCCTTGATGCGCCGCCGCTCGACCTCCTTGAGCTGCTTGAGCAGGTCGAGGTCGATGCCCTTCTCGTCGTGGATGACGCCGTTGGAGTCGGAGACGGCCACCACCTTGCCGCCGAGCTGGTGGATCTTCTCGACGGTGTAGATGGCCACGTTGCCGGAGCCGGAGACCAGGCAGGTCTTGCCGCCGAAGGAGTCCTTGCGGACCTCCAGCATCTCCTTCACGAAGAAGGTGGCGCCGTAGCCGGTGGCCTCGGTGCGCACCAGCGAGCCGCCGTAGTCGAGCCCCTTGCCGGTCAGCACGCCGGCCTCGTAGCGCGAGGTGAGGCGCTTGTACTGGCCGTACATGTAGCCGATCTCGCGGCCGCCCACGCCGATGTCGCCGGCGGGCACGTCGGTGTGCTCGCCGATGTAGCGCCACAGCTCGGTCATGAAGCTCTGGCAGAAGCGCATGATCTCGGAGTCCGACTTGCCCTTGGGGTCGAAGTCGGAGCCGCCCTTGCCGCCGCCGATGGGCAGGCCGGTCAGGGCGTTCTTGAAGATCTGCTCGAAGCCGAGGAACTTGATGATGCCGAGGTAGACCGACGGGTGGAACCGCAGGCCGCCCTTGTACGGGCCGAGCGCCGAGTTGTACTGCACGCGGAAGCCGCGGTTGATCTGCACCTCGCCCCGGTCGTCCTGCCAGGGCACCCGGAAGATGATCTGCCGCTCCGGCTCGCAGATCCGCTCGATGATCTTCCGCTCGCGGAACTCGGGGTACTTGGCGAGGACGGGGCCGAGGGTCTCGAGGACCTCCTGCACCGCCTGGTGGAACTCGACCTCGCCGGGGTTGCGCTTCAGGACGTCCTGGTAGACCGACTGCAGCTTGTCATCCATCTTCATGTGGTGCTCCTTGGGGTTGGGGCGCGATCCCTACTGCCCGGAAGGCGGGCACTGTGCCCGATCCACGCGCACGATCTGAACGGACCGAGGGTTGAATTCACCGGCGCCGGGCACCGCACAACCGCCCGTGGACAGGCCGGAAACCGGGTGCCACGATGGGGGCAGCATGTCGACTCCCGAATCGGCCCCGCCCCCCAGCACCGGCCTCCCCGCCCTCGACGCCGTCCTCCAGGGGCTGCGGGCCGGCGACAACGTGGTCTGGCAGGTCGAGACCCTCGACGACTACGCGCCGCTGGTGGCGGCCTTCGTGGCCCGCGCCCGCTCCGAGGGGAGGCCGCTCGTCTACCACCGCTTCGCCCGCCACGCGCCGCTGCTCGCCGAGGGGCCGGACGTGACGGTGGTGGCGCTCTCGCCCTCGCTGGGCTTCGAGGGCTTCACCGACGCCATCCACGACGCCATCGAGCGCGCCGGCCGCGGCGCCTTCCACGTCTTCGACTGCCTCAGCGACCTGGCCGCCGACTGGTACAGCGACCTCATGCTGGGCAACTTCTTCATGGTCACCTGCCCGTACCTCTACGAGCTGGACACGGTGACCTACTTCGCCCTCTTCCGGGAGCACCACGCGGCGGCGGCGGTGGACGCCATCCGCGCCACCACCCAGGTGCTGGTGGACGTCTTCCGGCAGCGCCGCGCCGTCTACCTCCACCCGCTCAAGGTGCAGGGGCGCCACTCGCCCACCATGTACCTGCCCCACCGCTGGGAGGGGCAGGCGCTGCAGGCCCTGACCCGCAGCGCCGAGCTCTCCGAGGCGCTCTCCGAGGTGGCGGAGCGGCGCCTCGACGGCGTGGCCCGCCAGGACCGCTGGGAGCGGACCATCGAGCAGGCGCGCCGCGCCCGCGACGGCAGCGCCGGCCAGCAGGCGGAGCGCGAGGCCTTCCAGGCCCTGCTGCGCATGATCCTGACCCGCGACGACCGCTTCGCGGCGCTGGCGGCCAGCCACCTCGGCCTCGACGACCTGCTGGCGGTGCGGCGGCGCCTGGTGGGCACCGGCCTGGTGGGCGGCAAGGCGGCCGGCATGCTGGTGGCCCGGGCCATCCTCTGCAACGGCGACCCGGCCTGGCGGCGGCGCCTCGAGCCCCACGACTCCTGGTTCATCGGCTCGGACGTCTTCTACACCTACCTGGTCCGCAACGGCTGCTGGCAGGCCCGGCGCGAGCAGCGGCGCGCCGGCTTCCACGCGGCGGCGGCGGCCGAGGCCCGCGAGCGGGTGCTCCACGGCACCTTCCCGGACTTCGTGCAGCGCCAGCTCCTGGCCCTGCTGGAGTACTACGGCCAGTCCCCCATCATCGTGCGCTCCTCCTCGCTGCTGGAGGACGGCTACGGCAACGCCTTCACCGGCAAGTACGACAGCGTCTTCTGCCCGAACCAGGGCTCGCCGGAGGAGCGGCTGGCCGACCTCTGCGCCGCGGTGCGGACGGTCTACGCCAGCACCATGAGCGAGGACGCGCTCCGCTACCGGGAGCGGCGCGGCCTGCTGGACCGCGACGAGCAGATGGCCATCCTGGTGCAGCGCGTCTCCGGCGCGGTGCACGGCGACCTCTACTACCCGCAGGTCGCCGGCGTGGCCCTCTCCTACAACCCCTACGTCTGGAACCACGCCATCGACCCGCAGGCCGGCGTGCTGCGCCTGGTCTTCGGCCTGGGGACGCGGGCGGTGGAGCGCGCCGACGACGACTACACCCGCATCGTCGCCCTCAACGCCCCCCGCCTCCGCCCCGAGACCACCCTCGACGAGCAGACCGAGTACGCGCAGCACCGCGTGGACGTCATCGACCTCAAGGCCCGCGCCTTCACCTCGCTGCGCATCGACGAGGTGGTGCGCCAGAGCCCGGAGCTGCCCATCCGCCGCTTCGCCACGCCGCGCGCCGCGCCGGCGGGGGCGCCGGCCGGCTGGATCCTCACCTTCGAGGAGCTGCTCTGGGCCACGCCGCTGGTGGACCACGTGCGCGAGCTGCTGGCCCGCCTCCGGGACGCCTACGGCACGCCGGTGGACGTGGAGCTGACCGCCAACTTCGGCGCCGACGACGAGCTGCGCCTCAACCTGGTGCAGTGCCGCCCGCTCCAGGTGCGCGAGGGCGGCTCGGTGGCGCCGGCGCCGCGCGGCCTGGGCGAGGAGGCGGTGCTGCTGCGCAGCCGCGGCCCCATCGTCGGCCCCTCGGCCCACACCCCCATCGACCGGGTGATCTACGTGGACCCGGACGCCTACGCCGCCCTCGGCACGCAGGACCGCCACGAGGTGGCCCGCGTCATCGGCCGGCTCAACCGGCTGGAGCCGGGGGCGGAGCGGCGCACGCTGCTGGCCGGCCCGGGGCGCTGGGGCACCACCACGGTCGCGCTGGGCGTGCCGGTGAACTTCGCCGAGATCCAGCGGGTCTCGGTGCTCTGCGAGATCATGCGGCTCGGCGACGTGGTGCCGGACGTCTCCCTCGGCTCCCACTTCTTCAACGACCTGGTGGAGGAGGCCATGCTCTACCTGGCGCTCTACCCGGGCTACGCAGGCCACCTCCTCGACGAGGCCCGGCTGCGCGCCTGGCCCAACCTCCTGCCGGCCCTGCTCCCCGACGACGCGCGGCTGGCGGGGGTGATCCGGGTGGTGGACTTCCCGCTGGCCGGCGACGGCCGGGCCCTCTGGCTCAACGCCTCGTGCGTGGCCCAGGAGGCCACCGCCTGGCTGGAGGCGGCGCCCGACGCCGGCTAGCCCCGCGGCCCGGCCCGTGGCATGACGGGCGGGATGCCCCTCACCGCCGCGCCCGCCCTGGCCCTGGCCGCCCTCGCCGCCGCGCTGCAGGCGGAGCCGGCCCCGGCGGCGCCCGAGGGCGCCGGGCCGCCGCCGCCGCCCTGCCTGGCCTGCCACGAGGGGCGCTTCGACCCCTCGTCCCACCCGCCCGGCCTGGGCTGCGCCCGCTGCCACGAGGTGGCCCCCTCGCACCTCGAGGACGGCGAGCCGGCCGCGGTGCGCACCGAGCGCGACGGCACCGGCCCCTGCCTCGCCTGCCACGCCGGCCGCGTGGCCGGCCTGACCCGCGCGGTGGCGCCGGTGCGGAGCAAGGTGGAGCGGCTGGGGGGCCCCTCGGGCCGGCCCGGCGCGCCCCACGCCGCCATGCCCATGGGCTGCCTGGCCTGCCACCGCTCCCACGCCCGCGAGCCCGGGAAGCGCCTCGTCGAGCCGACGGTGGAGGCGCTCTGCTTCCGCTGCCACGACCGGAAGCCCTTCACGGCCCGCGGCTCGGCGCGCCTGCTCCACCCCGGCTCGCGGCACCCGGTGGTCGCCGCCGCCGATCCGGCCCAGCCCGGCCGCCCCTTCACCTGCGTTTCGTGCCACGAGCCGCACTGGTCGACGCAGCGGGCCCTGCTCCGCTACCGCCCGCTCCCGGGCGTGGAGGAGAAGGCCGCCTTCTGCGGGCACTGCCACCCCACGGCCATGGGGCTCACGCCGCCCCCAACCCCGCCGCCCTGGAACGAGCAGGACGGCAAGGAGGACCGGACCCGATGAGCGCCCCCGTGCCGCCCCTGCCCCTGCCGAACGCCTGGACCCGCCCCCACTTCCAGCCGGGCGGCGGCGACGCCTTCCTGCTCTACGCGGTCCACGGGGCCCTGCCCAGGCAGCTGGAGATCTCGGCGTCCAAGTACCGCTGCACCGGCGTGCCGCCGGGCGTGGACTTCCTGCGCTACGGCCGCACCGGCCCCTCCGAGGCGGTGGAGGCCTTCCGCCAGGGGCTGCTCTGGGACCAGCTCAAGGCGGAGCAGCCGGCGCTGGCCGAGCAGGTGGCGGCGGCGCCGGAGTGCGCCGTGATCCGCGGCACGGTGAAGGACCCGGCCGACCTGCGCTACCTCCGCGAGGTCTTCGGCCTCCTCGCCTGCCTGGTGGACCAGGGCGGCCTGGCGGTCTTCGACCCGCTGGCGCTCCGCTGGTGGACGCCGGAGCGGTGGCGCGCCGAGGCCTTCGAGCCCGACGCCCCGGCGCCGGCCCGCCACGTCTCCATCCTCGGCACCGAGGGGCCGGACGGCACCACCTGGCTCCACAGCCACGGCCTGCGCAAGTTCGGCCGGCCCGACCTCTCGCTGCGCGGCGTCCCGCAGGGCCAGCTCGAGCCGAGCCTGGCCCTCCTGCAGCGCTTCATCCACCTGCAGGCCATGGGCGGCGTCATCCCCGAGGGGCAGGAGATCAAGACCGCGCCGCTGCCGCCGGGCCTGGTCTGCCGGCACGCCGGCAGCCTCGACGACCCGGAGTTCGGCAACGTGCGCGTCGAGATCGCCTGGCCGCCGCCGGCGCCCGCCGCGGCGCCCTAGGGCCGGGCCGGCCGCCCGGGCCCGGTCAGTGGAGGACCGCCTCCACCTGCTCCAGCAGCGGCCCCCAGGGCCAGAGCGGCAGCTCGTTGGCGGTGGCCACCGGGTAGACGGCGAGGTTGAGCAGGAGCAGCAGCGCCGGCACCGCCCAGGCGGCCCGGCCGCCCCACCGCCCCAGCCGCGCCGCCGCCAGGTCGGCCACCCAGGCCGCGGCGATGGCCACCGCCGTGAAGGCGAAGGGGAGGAGCGTGGCCGAGGAGTAGACGAAGGCCGGGCGGCGCACCCCGAGGAAGAGGGCGGACGAGGCGGCGAAGAGCAGCGCGGGCCAGGCCAGCGCCAGGCTGCGCCGGCGGGCCGCCGCCACCGCCACCGCCGCCACGGCCGGCCAGGTGGCCCACCAGGCCGGGAAGCCGGCCAGGTAGAGCACGAAGCGCCCCCGGCCGGGCGCGGTGATGGCGCCCTCGCCGAGGAGGATGGGGCCGGTGAACCACGCCCAGGCCGAGCGGTGGCCCTGGAAGACCACCCGCTGGTCGATGGCGTCGAAGGCCTGGCCGGAGAGCGACTGCAGCGAGTGGTAGGCCGCCACCGTGAAGGCCGCCAGGTCGCCGAGGTCGTAGCCGCGCCCGAACCAGGGCCAGTAGCTGGCCACGTAGACGGTGGCCGGCACCAGCACCCAGGCGGCGGCCTGGAAGGCGGCCTCGCCCCGGTCGCGCCCGGCGCCGGCCTGCCAGGCCGAGAGGCCGGCCAGCAGGAGCCAGCCGGGCACGTAGTACCACTTCGTGGCCAGCGCGCAGCCCACCAGCGCGGCCGAGAGCACCACGCCCCAGCTGCGCCGCCCCAGCCACTGGAGCGCCACCACGCCCCCGAGGAAGAGGGCGCCGCCGTAGATCTCCTCGAAGGTGAAGCGCGACAGCACCACGTGGAGCGGATCGGTGGCGAGGAGCAGGCCCGCCAGCAGGGCGGCGTCGCGCCGGCCGGCGGCGCGGAGCGCGAGGAGGAAGGTGAGGCCGGCCGCCGCCGCGCCGAAGAGGGCGTTGCGCAGGCGCCAGCCGACGGGGTCGTCGCCCAGCAGCTCCAGGCCCGCCCAGGCCATCAGGTGGCGCAGCGGCGGGTGCTCCCAGAAGTCCGGCTCGAACTGGCCCGCCTCCCAGTAGTGCACCGCCGCCGGGATGTGGGCGTTCTCGTCGAGCCAGCGCCCGGGCGGCGAGCCGAGCCCGTGGAGGCGCAGGCCGAGGGCCAGGGCCACCACCAGCCCCAGCGCCGCCAGGTCGCCCCGCCTCACCGGGCCGCCTCCCGCGCCAGGATCACCGCCAGGTCGCAGCGCAGGCCGCGCGCCGCCACGGCCGCCTCCGCCGCCGGGGGGGCGAAGCGGGCCGCGTCCACGAAGGCCAGCACCGGCTCCTCCAGCGCGGGCAGGGCGGATGGGGTGACGGCCAGGAGCGGCACGCCGCTCGCGGTGTAGAGGGAGACCGGGGCCGGCGCCTCCGGGACCTCCTCGATGGCCGAGTAGGTGGCGGCCTGCCGCCGGAAGCCGGGCCAGTCGGCCTCCGGCATCACCCAGTAGATCCGCCGCACCACGTTCTCGAAGATGGCGGTGTCCAGCCAGTTGGCGTCGGAGAGCCCCGCGCCGCCCGACCACCCCTGCCAGGTGGTGTGGAAGTGCGGGTAGCCGCCGAAGAGCACCAGCGTGCGGCCGCGCAGGCCGGCGGCGCGCCAGGCCAGCACGGCCTGCTCCGGCGAGGCCACCGCGAGGACCGCGGGCGGCCCGCCGGGCGGCGGCGGCGCGAAGGTCCGGGCCCGGTGGCCGCGCCAGCCGGCGCCGCCCAGCACCAGGGCGGCGGCGAGGACCACGCCGGCGGTCCAGGCGGCCCGGCCGCGCCGGCCCTCCTGGTGCGCGCCCGCCACCGGGCTCCCCGGCGGCGCCGGCGCCGGCGCCGGCGCGGTCTCGGTCTGCATGGGGCGCGACTCTACGCCGGAACCGGCCGGCCCGTGCGGCCCTCTGTACCCTTCCGGACCCGGGTCCGCCGCCCGCCTTGACCGCGGGGCCGCGCGGCCCGAAAACCTCGGGCCATGGCCTCCGCCCCGCCGCCCCTCGCCGCCACCGCCGCCGCCGCCCTGACCGGCACGCCCGCCCGCTTCGCCGAGGGCTGCGAGGCCGACCTGGAGGCGGCCCGCGCCGGCGCCGCCGCCCTCAAGGCGGCCGCCGCCCCGCGCGATCGCGAGGCGGCCCTCACCGCCTTCGACCGGGCCTTCTCGGCCCTCTCCGAGGCCGGGGCCCGCGCCTCGCTCTGCCGCAACGTCCACCCCGACGCCGCCATGCGCGCCGCCGCCGAGGAGGCGGAGCAGGCGGTGGCGGCGCTGGCCACCGAGCTCTCCCTGGACCGGGGGCTCTACGAGGTGCTGGCCGGCCTCGACCCGGCCGGCCTCGACCCGGTGGCGCGCCACTTCCTGGAGAAGAGCCTGCGCGACTTCCGGCGCGGCGGCGTGGACAAGGACGACGCCACCCGGGCCCGCGTCCAGGCGCTGCAGGAGGAGCTGGTCCGCATCGGCCAGGAGTTCGGCCGCAACATCAAGGACGACGTGCGGAAGGTGGAGGTGCGCCCCGAGGAGCTGGCCGGCCTGCCGGAGGACTGGCGCCGCGCCCACCCCGCCGGGCCGGACGGGCTGGTGACGCTCACCACCGACGCCACCGACTACGTCCCCTTCATGACCTACTCGCGGAGCGAGCGGGCCCGCGAGGCGCTCTGGCGCGAGTACCGGCGCCGCGCCCACCCGGCCAACCTGGAGGTGCTGGGCCGGCTCCTCGCGCGCCGCGCCGAGCTGGCGCAGCTCCTCGGCCACCCGAGCTGGGCCGCCTACGTCACCGAGGACAAGATGATCGGCAGCGAGCGGCACGCCGCCGACTTCATCGAGAAGATCGCCGGCCTCTCCGGCGCCCGCATGGAGAAGGAGTACCGCCAGCTGCTGGAGCGCAAGCGGCAGGAGGTGCCGGGCGCGGAGCGGGTGGAGCCCTGGGACTCCACCTTCCTGCAGGAGCGCATCAAGGCCGAGCAGTACGGCTTCGACGCCCAGAGCGTGCGCCCCTACCTGGACTACCGCCGCGTCCGCGACGGCCTGCTCGACGTGACCGGCGCGCTCTTCGGCGTGGAGTACCGCCCCGCCCCCGGCGCGCCGCGCTGGCACCCCGACGTGGAGGCCCACGACGTCTTCGACGCCGTCGACGGCGCCGTGCTGGGGCGCATCTACCTCGACATGCACCCGCGGGAGGGCAAGTACAAGCACTACGCCCAGTTCACGCTGGCCTCGGGCGTGGCCGGGGCCCGCCTCCCGGAGGGCGTGCTGGTCTGCAACTTCCCGCAGCCGCGCCCGGGCCAGCCGGCGCTCATGGAGCACGGCGACGTCCGCACCTTCTTCCACGAGTTCGGCCACCTGCTGCACCACGTGCTGGGCGGTCACACCCGCTTCGCCGGCCACTCCGGCGTGGCCACCGAGTGGGACTTCGTGGAGGCGCCCTCGCAGATGCTGGAGGAGTGGGTCTGGGACCCGGCGGTGCTGGCCCGCTTCGCCCGCCACGTGGAGACCGGCGAGCCGGTGCCGGCCGCCATGGTGGCGCGCATGAAGGCGGCCGACGAGTACGGCAAGGGGCTGCAGGTCCGCCAGCAGATGTTCTACGCGGCGGTCAGCCTGGAGCTGCACCGGCGGCCGCCCGGGGGGCTCGACACCACCGCCCTGGTGGCGGAGCTGCAGGCCCGCTACACGCCCTTCCGCGCGGTGGAGGGGACCTACTTCCACGAGTCCTTCGGCCACCTCGACGGCTACTCGGCCATCTACTACACGTACATGTGGTCCCTGGTGATCGCCAAGGACCTCTTCAGCGAGTTCAAGAAGGCCGGACTGATGGATCCCGCCACGGCGCGGCGCTACCGCCGGGCGGTGCTGGAGCCGGGCGGCTCGCGCCCGGCGGCGGAGCTGGTGCGCGACTTCCTGGGGCGCGAGTCGGCCTTCGACGCCTACCAGGCGTGGCTGGAGGCCGGGTAGGGCCCCGCCGTGCGACGCACCCTGCGCGCCATCCCCACGCTGCTCCGCGTGGGCCTCGCCGAGGCGGTCTCCTACCGCACGGAGATGCTGGTCTGGCTCCTCGCCACCAACATGCCGCTGGTGATGCTGGCCCTCTGGAGCGCGGTGGCGCGCGAGGCGCCGGTGGGGCGCTTCGGCCAGAAGGACTTCACCGCCTACTACCTGGCCGCGCTGGTGGTGCGGCTGATGTCGGGCGCCTGGGTGGTCTGGGAGCTGACCTTCGAGATCCGCCAGGGGACGCTGGCCTACCGGCTGCTCCGCCCCATCCACCCGCTGGTGGCCTACGCCATGGAGAACGTGTCGGCCATGCCGCTGCGCCTGGCGGTCTCGCTGCCGGTGGCGCTGGTGGCCCTCTGGCTCACCTCGGCGGAGCGCCTCACCCGCGACCCGCTGCTGCTGGCCCTCTTCCCCGTCACCGTGCTGGGCGGCTGGCTCATCACCTTCCTGGCCATGGCCATCGTGGGCACGCTGGCCTTCCGCGTCGACTCGGCCACCAGCCTCTTCGAGATCTGGATGGGGCTCTACGGCCTCCTCTCCGGCTACCTCATCCCGCTGGAGCTCTTCCCGCCCTGGGTGGTGGCGGTCTCGCGCGCCCTCCCGTTCCGCTCCACCCTCGGCTTCCAGGTGGAGATGGTGACCGGCCTGCTGACGCGCGAGCAGGCCCTGGTGGAGCTGGGCATCCAGTGGGCCTGGATCGCCGGCCTGCTCCTCGGCGTCCGCTGGGCCTGGCGCGCCGGCCTGCGCCACTTCGCCGCCTTCGGGGGCTGACCGTGCGCCGCTACCTCCGCCTCCTGGCCGTGCAGCTCCGCGCCTCCACCGCGGTGGCGCTGCAGTACCGCCTGGAGTTCCTGGGGCAGGGGGCGCTGGCGCTCCTCTGGACCACCTGGTCGCTGGTGCCGCTGGTGGTGGTCTTCGGCCGGCGCGACGGCGTGGCCGGCTGGACCTTCGAGGAGGCGCTGGTGGTCGTCGGCTGGTTCACGCTCATGAAGGGGCTGCTGGAGGGGGCGGTCAACCCCTCGCTGGCGAGCGTGGTGGAGCACATCCGCAAGGGCACCCTCGACTTCGTGCTCCTCAAGCCGGCCGACGCCCAGTTCCTGGTCTCCACGGCGCGCTTCATGCCCTGGCGCGTCGTGGACGTGCTGGCCGGCCTGGCCATCTTCGGCGTGGCCTTCGCCCGCATGGGCCGGACCCCCGGCCCGGGCGCGGTGGCGGCGGCGCTGGCGCTGCTCCTCTGCGCCGCGCTGGTGCTCTACTCGCTCTGGATCCTGGTGATCTCGGCCGCCTTCCACGTGGTCAAGATCGACAACCTCTCCTACCTCTTCTCCTCCATCTTCGACGCCGGCCGCTGGCCGGTGACGGTCTTCCAGGGCTTCTTCCGGCTGCTCTTCACCTTCGTGATCCCGCTGGCGCTCATGACCACCTACCCGGCGCTGGCCCTCCTCGGGAAGCTCGACCTCGCCACCGCCCTCGGCGTGCTGGCGGGGGCGCTGGCCTTCGCCGCCCTCTCCCGCTTCACCTGGACCCGCTCCATCGGCCGCTACACGTCGGCATCCTCATAGCGGGGGCTGCGCCCCCGCCCCGCCGAGCAAAGCTCGTCGGGGCCCCACCCCTGCTGCGGCGGAGCCAAGCCCGCTGTCGCGCTGTCGCGCTCGGCGGGCTATCCGCCGGGGAGGGGCGCCGCCCCTCCCCCCCAGCCTGCGGCTGGGGCCCCACCCCGTAGACCCAAGGCGGCGCCCGGCCCGGCCGACGTGGGCGGCCATCCGACCTCCACCGACAGCGGCGAGACGGCACGTGGACTCCCTTCGGGGGCCTGCGTACGATGGCGTCACCGCGCGCGCGACCGGTCGGACCGAGGGGCGTGGCGCCGGTGTGCCGTCGTCCCGGGAGGAGTGGATGCAGAGCCAACCGCCGTGCCGGCGCACCGCCCCGGCCGCCCTCGCGGGCGTCGCCGCGCTCGCCGCGGCGCTGGCGGCCGCCTGCACCGGCCCGGCGATCGGCCCGGCCGACACCGCGCCGCCGCCCTCCACCGGCTACCGGCTCACCCTCACCGCCGCCCAGGTGGACGCCGACCTCAAGGCGGTGGTCGACCTCACGCTCACCCACGACGGCGCCCCGGTCCCGGCCGCCGACCTGCCACGCCTCCTCCCCAGCTTCACGCTGGCGGCGCTCCTCACCGATCCGGTGAGCGGCCTCGCCGCCTGGCAGAGCACGGTGCTCACCGGCGCCCGCATCCCGCGCCTGCCGCTGGGCGGCCCGGGGACGCCGCCCATCCTGGTGCTCACCGACGTCCACCAGCCCGGCGCCGAGACCACCGGGACCTTCGCCGACCTGGGCGGCGGCGCCTTCCGCTACACCTACGCCACCGCGCTGCCGGCCGGCTTCGACCTCACGCGCACCTTCCGCGCCGGCGCCTGGCTGGCCGGCGTGCCCGGCGCCGAGGGGACCGCCGCCACCCTCGACTTCGCCCAGCCGGGCGTGACCGTGCAGGCCCGCGACACCGTCCTCGACGCCAGCTGCAACGTCTGCCACGGGCGGCTCACCGCCCACGGCGGCTACCGCTCCGGCGTGAAGCTCTGCCTCACCTGCCACACCGTCCAGAACGCCGACCCCGAGACGGCCGACCCGGCGGCGCTGGTGCAGGCCCTCACGGCCAACCCGGTGTCGCGCACGGTGATCGCCGGCGCCGCCGGCACCGCGGTGGGCGCCTCGCTGCGCCACTCGACGGCCGCCGTCTCCTGGACCCTCTCGCCGGGCGCGCCCGGCGCGCTCTCCGCCGTGAGCGGCGCCACCGTGACGTACACGCCGCCCGCCGCGGTGGGCGCCGAGACCACGCTCACGCTCACCGCCTCGGCGGCCGGGTTCACCTGGCCGGTGACCCTCACCGTGCGCCCGCCCGCCGCCTCGCCGCCCCCGGTGGCGGTCAGCCCGGTGGAGCAGGTGCTGGTGGCCGATCCCGCCGCCCCGGCGGTGCGCTTCACCGCGCTCCAGGCCGGCGCGGCCACGCCGGTCACCTGGTCGGTGAGCCCGGCCACCGGCGCCGGCACCATCCTCGGCAGCACCGTCGGTGGCCAGGCCGTGGCCGACTGGACGCCGCCGGGCCGCGTGGAGGTGGAGACCACCGTCACCATCACCGCCACCGCCGGCGGCCAGTCGGGCACCGCCACCGCGATCCTCCGGCCCAATCACGGCGGCAGCGCCACCCCCGACACCGACCCCAACCCCATGGACCTGGGGCGGCTGGCGCACCGCATCCACCGCGGCAAGAAGCTGCCGACGCTCTTCCTCGCCTCCAGCCGGGCCCCGGCGCCCGCGCTCCCCTCGGCCACGCCGCTGCCGCTCCCCTACGTCAACGGGCGCAACCCGCCGGCGCCGGGGGCGGAGTTCAAGGTGGTGGGCTACCGCTCCTTCGAGCTCAAGGTCGGCCGGGTGGTCACGCGCACCGACAACGGCCAGCCGGGCCGGCTCCTCGCCGAGGGCATCGGCTTCCCCCGCGACCTCCGCGACTGCGCCGCCTGCCACGCCGGCGCGCCGCAGGCCGGCGAGGTGGTGACCGCCATCTCGCGCCGCACCTGCCAGGGCTGCCACCCCGACGTCTGGTACGGCGCCGGGCCCATCACCGACCTCGTCCACATGGCCCACCCGGGCGGCCCGCAGGCCGACGACGCCAAGTGCGCCGAGTGCCACATCCGGAGCGCGGCGCACCCCAACCCGCCCGCGCCCCACGACGAGGTCCACCTGCCGCCGGCCCTCTCGCCCTTCTTCAACGAGCCGAAGGTGGAGATCGTCGGCGCCACGGGCCTGAGGGCGGGCGAGCACCCGGTCATCACCTTCACGGTGACGGACCGGGTCGGGCCCATCACCGACCTCGCCAACCCGTCGCCGGCCCTCGAGCCGGTGAGCGCCGCCGTCACCACGCCGAGCCCGGTGCCCCGCTCCTTCACCGGCCAGCGCATCGCCTTCCTGCTGGGCGGGCCGGGCAGCGACGTGCTGACCGGCAACGTGCCCTTCCAGGAGACCATCCCCAACACGCTGGTGGCCGACGCCGAGGGGCGCTTCACCTACACCTTCCTCGGCACCATGCCGGCCGGCGCCACCGGCACCTGGGTCCTCTCGGCCGAGGCGCGCCGCGTCTTCACGCCGGCCCTCACGCCGGACGGCGGCGGCCGCTTCAATTGGCCCTACACCGGCGAGGCGATCACGGAGTTCACCGACAACCCGGTGCTCTACGTCGACGTGGACCACGGGTCCTGGCCGGGCGGCCTGCCGGTGAAGCGGCGCAGCGTGGTGGAGCGGGCCCGCTGCGAGAAGTGCCACCAGGAGCTGTCGCTCCACGGCGGCCTGCGCCACAACCCCGACTACTGCGTCATGTGCCACACCGCGGACAACACCGACTGGAACCGGCGGCCCAAGCGGCCGGACGGCAACGTCAACCTCGGCACGGTCTACTCGGACGCGAAGTTCGGCACCTACGACGGCGTCGAGGAGCGCTCCATCCACCTCGAGGTGATGGTGCACCGCATCCACACCGGCGAGGGGCAGGGGCGGGCGCGGCTGGAGCTGGGCGGGCCGCACGTGGTCTACGGCTTCGGCGGCACCCCCTTCTTCTTCGACGACATCACCTTCCCCAACCGGCTGGCCGACTGCACCCTCTGCCACGCCGACGGCGCCTTCCTGCTGGAGAACATCCCGGCCGGGACGCCGGACACGGTGGCCAACGAGACCGCCACCATCCAGCACGCCGCCACGCTGCCCCACGCGGCCACCGAGGCGCGGATGAAGCCGCTCACCGCCGCCTGCAACGGCTGCCACGGCACCGCCTTCGCCGCGGCCCACGCGGCGCAGTACACCACCGCGGCCGCGGGCGAGCAGTGCCTGCAGTGCCACGGCGGGTCGGGCGCGCTGGGCGTCCGCAAGGCCCACGGCCTGCCGTAGCCGGGGAGGCGGCGCGGCGTCCCGGCCTCGGCTAGATTGTCGGGTCCATGCTCCGCCTCACCTTCCTGGGCACCTCGGCCGCCCAGCCCACCATCGCCCGCAACCTGACGGGGCTCGCCATCCGGCGGGAGCGGGAGCTCTTCCTGGTGGACTGCGGGGAGGGGACGCAGCGGCAGATGATCCGCTACGGCACCGGCTTCGACGTGGCGGCCATCTTCTTCACCCACTTCCACGCCGACCACTACCTGGGCGCCATCGGTTTCCTGCGCACCCTCTCCATGCAGGGGCGCGAGGCGCCCATGGACCTCTACGGGCCCAAGCCGGCGCGGAAGCTCCTCGAGGTGATGCTCTTCACCGGCACCGAGAAGCTGGCCTTCGAGGTGCGGATCCACGAGGTGCGCGCCGGCGAGGCGGTGGCGCGCGACGGCTGCGACCTGGTGCCCTTCGCCACCGAGCACAAGATCGCGAGCGTCGGCTGGGCGCTCCGCGAGCACGCCCGCCCCGGCAAGTTCCACCCCGACAGGGCCGCCGCCCTCGGCGTGCCCCACGGCCCGGCCTTCGGCGAGCTGCAGCGCGGCCGGGTGGTGGTGCTGCCCGACGGCCGGCGCGTCGAGCCGGCCGAGGTGGTGGACCAGGCGCGGCGGGGGCGCAGCGTGGTGGTGACCGGCGACACCCGCCCCTGCGCCGGCACGGTGGAGGCGGCCCGGGGCGCCGACGTGCTGATCCACGACGCGACTTTCGGCGACGCCGAGGCGGCGCGGGCCGGGGAGACCATGCACGCCACGGCGCGCGAGGCGGCGCAGGTGGCCCGCGAGGCCGGGGTGGGGCGCCTCGTGCTGACGCACCTCTCGACGCGCTACGACCGCGAGCCGGGCACGCTGCTGGAGCAGGCGCGGCAGGAGTTCGAGCGGGTCGAGGTGGCGAGCGACGGGATGGGCATCGAGGTGCCGCTGCCGGAGTGACGCGGCGGGGTGCGGGCCAGCGGCGCCCGCCTTCCCTACTTCTCGACGCGCTTGAACCGCAGCGCCGACCAGATCTTGTCCATGGAGGCCACGGACACCGGCGTGAGGCCGAACGGGCCGGTCAGGGCCACGATCTTGTCGCGGTTGAGGTCGGAGCCGGCGCCGGAGTCGGCCTTGGGGTAGCTGACCCAGACCACCGCGTCGTCGGTGAGGCGCGGCGAGACCTCGCGGAGGCGCGAGGAGAGGGCGGCGCCGTCGCGGGCGAAGAGGTGCACGAAGGCCGCCTCGGCCGGCACGACGTTGACGAGCCGCGCGCCCTCCGGCAGCAGCCCGAGCTTCTGGCGGTAGCCGGCCGGCGCGCCCAGCACCACGATGGTGGTGCCCGGCTTGACGTGGAGCTTGTCGACGAGCCGCGTGCTGGGCGCGGCGGGGACGGGCGCCGGCGCCGGCTTCTCGACGGGCGCGGGGGCGGGCCGGGGCGCCGGCTTGGCGGCCGGCCTGGCGACCGCCTTCGCGGGGGCCTTGGCGGAGGGCTTCGGCGCGGACTTCTTCGCGGCGGTGGTCTTCGCCCGGGTCTTCGACATGCGCCGAATCAGACCACGTCCAGCGCGCCCGGGCCAGTTTCAAGGTGCGACCCCCCACGGAGGGCGGACGCAGCGCCTGCGTCGGCGGCGACCAGCAGGGCGCCCGAGGCGGGGCCGATCCGCTGCGCCGGGAGGGGGCCGGGGCCGGCCAGGACCTCGGCCAGCCGGGTCGCCTTCTCCCGCCCGGACACCAGCAGGAGCACCGCCCGGGCGGCCCGGATGACGGGGAGGGTCAGGGTGAGGCGCCAGGCGCCGAGCCGCGGGACCCAGGGGGCGGCGGCCAGGGCCTCCCGCTCCTCCAGGGCGGAGGTGCCGGGGAAGAGGGAGGCCACGTGGCCGTCGGTCCCGAGGCCGAGGAGGACCAGGTCGAGGACCGGCCGGGCGGCCGGGAAGCGGGCCTGCAGGGCGCCGGCCAGGTCGGCGGCGGCGCGGGCCGGCACCGGGTCCTCGCCGCGGAAGCGGAGGACCTGGCCCGGCGGGATGGGGACCCGGTCGAGGAGCGTCTCCCGCGCCATGCGGTAGTTGGAGTCGGGGTGGTCCGGCGGCACGCAGCGCTCGTCGCCGGTGACCACGTGGACCCGGGCCCAGTCCACCGCCGCGGCGTAGGGCCCCCCGGGCGCGGCCAGGGCGGCGTGGAGGCGGCGCGGGGTGGCCCCGCCGGCCAGGGCCACGGTGAAGCGGCCCCGGGCGGCGATGGCGCCGCGGGCCAGGCGCGCCACCTCGGCGGCGGCCAGGTGCGCCGCGCCGGCCGGGTCGGCCGCCACCAGCAGGCGCGTCACGGCTCCACCCAGCGCCGCCCGTCGCGGGCCAGCAGCGCCTCGGCGGCGGCCGGGCCGGTCGAGCCGGCGGCGTAGTTGGGGAAGTCGCGGGGCGGCAGCGAGGCCCACAGGTCGAGCACCGGCGTGACCGCCCGCCAGGCCGCCTCCACCATGTCGGCGCGGTGGAAGAGGGTCGGGTCGCCGGCCATGGCGTCGTGCACCAGCCGCTCGTAGCCGGTGGCCTGCGGCGAGGGGCCGAAGTCGCGGTAGCTGAAGTCGAGCTGCACCTCGGAGAGCCGGATCTGCGGCCCCGGCACCTTGGCCTTCATGGAGATGCGGATGGCCTCCTCGGGCTGGACCCGGATCTCCAGCCGGTTGGGCTCCACCTCGTCGAGGCCGGCCTCGCGGAAGAGGCGCAGCGGCGGGCGGCGGAACTGGATGACGATGCGGCTGTCGCGCTGGCCGAGCCGCTTGCCGGTGCGCAGGTAGAAGGGGACGCCGGCCCAGCGCCAGTTCTCCACCGAGAGCTTGAGCGCCGCGAAGGTCTCGGTGCGCGAGGCCGGGTCCACCCGCGGCTCGGCCCGGTAGGCCGGCACCCGCGCGCCCCCCACCGCCCCCTCGCCGTACTGCCCGCGCACCGTGGCGGTGAGGATCTCCTCCGGCGCCAGCGGCCGGATGGCCTCCAGCACCTTGGTCTTCTCGTTGCGCACCGCCTCCCCGAGGAGCGTGGAGGGGGGCTCCATGGCCACCAGCGTGAGGAGCTGGAGCATGTGGTTCTGGATCATGTCGCGGGCGGCCCCGGCCCGCTCGTAGTAGGCGCCGCGCCCCTCCACCCCGAGGGACTCGGCGACGCTGATCTGCACGTGGTCCACGTAGCGGCGGTTCCAGATGGGCTCGAAGATGCCGTTGGCGAAGCGGAACACCAGGAGGTTCTGCACCGTCTCCTTGCCGAGGTAGTGGTCGATGCGGAAGAGCTGCTCCTCGCGCACCACCGCGGTGAGGGCCCGGTTGAGGGCGCGGGCGCTGTCGAGGTCGCGGCCGAAGGGCTTCTCCACCACCACCCGCCGCCAGCCCCGAGGGCCGTCCGCCTCGCCGCCCGCGCCGCCGTCGGCGGGCCCGCGGACCAGCCCCGCCTCGCCGAGGCGGGCCACGATGGGGGCGAAGGCCTCGGGCGGCGTGGCCAGGTAGAAAAGGGCGTTCCCGCGGGTGCCGTGCTGCGCGTCGAGGATGGCGAGCCGGTCGGCCAGCTCGCGGAAGGAGGCCGGGTCCTCGGGATCGGCCTCGGCGGCATGGAGGCGCCCGCGCAGGTCGGCCCAGGTGGCGGCGTCCACCGGCTGGGTGGCGAAGCGGGCCAGGTCCTCGCCGGCCGCAGCGCGGAAGGCCTCGTCGTCGAGGCCGCGGCGGGCCGCCGCCACCACCGCCACCTCGGCGGGCAGGAGCCCCAGGGCGCGCAGGTTGTAGAGGGCCGGCAGCAGCTTGCGCTTGAAGAGGTCGCCGGTGGCGCCGAAGACCACCAGCAGGCACGGGTCGGCGTGCCGATCCGGCGGCGAGGCCGCGCCCGGGTCCGTCACCGCCCGCCCGCCTTCCCGCCGCGGGCGCCGCCCGGGGCCTCGCCGTGGCCGCCGAACTGCCGGCGCAGCGCCGAGAGCAGCCGCTCCGCGAAGGTGTGGTCCTGGCGCGAGCGGAAGCGGGCGTAGAGCGCGGCGGTGATGACCTCGGCCGGCACCGCCTCCGCCATGGCCGCCTCCACCGTCCAGCGCCCCTCGCCCGAGTCCTCCACCCGCCCCTCGAAGGCGTCGAGGCGCGGGTCCTCGGCCAGGGCCCGGGCGGCCAGGTCGAGGAGCCAGGAGGAGACCACCGAGCCGCGCCGCCAGAGCTCGGCGATGGCCGGCAGGTCGAGGTCGTAGCGCTGGCCTTCCGGCAGCGTCGCCTTCCCGGCGTTCCGGAGGATGTCGAAGCCCTCGGCGTAGGCCTGCATCAGGCCGTACTCGATGCCGTTGTGGACCATCTTCACGAAGTGGCCGGCGCCGACCGGGCCGCAGTGGAGCCAGCCGCGGGTGGCCGTGGACGCGGACGGGGCCAGGCCCGGCGTCGGCGCCACCCCGGCCTCCCCCGGCGCCAGCGCGGCGAGGAGCGGCGCCAGGCGCGCCACCGCCTCGGCCGGCCCGCCCACCATGAGGCAGTAGCCGCGCTCGGCGCCCCAGACCCCGCCCGAGGTGCCGGCGTCGAGGTAGTGGAGGCCGCGCGGCGCGAGGGCGGCGGCGCGGCGGACGTCGTCCTTGAAGTGCGAGTTGCCGCCGTCGATGACGGCGTCGCCGGGGGCGAGCAGGCCGCCGAGCTCGGCCACCGCCGCCTCGGTGACCTCGCCGGCCGGGAGCATCACCCAGGTGGCGCGCGGCGGCTCCAGGCGCCGCACCAGGTCGGCGAGCGACGAGGCCGCCGTGCCGCCGGCGGCCGCCAGCGCCTCGCGCGCCGCCGGGTCGCGGTCGAAGCCGACCACCCGGTGCCTCGCGGCGAGGAGCCGCCGCGCCATGTTGCCGCCCATCCGCCCCAGCCCCACCATGCCGAGCTGCACGAGAGACCTCCTGACCGCGTCGGCCGGAGTCATAAGCGGGCGCCCGCCGCGGCGCGTCGACCCGGGCCCGGCGTGAACCCGTGAAGGGCGCGAGGGCCCGCTTCCGGAGGGGTTCCAGGGACATCGCCCGTGCACCCCCTGTCGGGCGCCCTGCAGCCATTCCAGGGCGGCCCGCGGGGGCCGTGGCCATGTTGATCATTCCCGCTCTGGGAGGCGCGGGGCGCGGAGCCGGCATGCACGCCTATCGCTACCTCATCGTCGGCAGCGGGATGACCGGGCACGCGGCGGCGGCCGCCATCCGCGAGGCCGACCCGATGGGCTCCCTCGGCATGGTGGGCGAGGAGGCGCTCCCGCCCTACGCCCGGCCGCCCCTCTCCAAGGGGCTCTGGGCGGCCGGGGCCGATCGCCGCTCGGTCTTCCTGCCGGCCCTCACCGGGCTGGTGCACCACGCCGGCCGGCGCGCCGTGGCCCTCGACCCGGTGCGGCGGGTGGTGGTGGACGGGCAGGGCGAGCGCTACGGCTACGAGAAGCTGCTCCTCGCCACCGGCGGCACGCCGCGGCGCCTGCCGGTGGGCGGCGACCGGGTGGTCCACTTCCGCACGCTGGCCGACTACGACCGGCTGCGCGCCATGCAGGGCGGCTCGGCGGTGGTGGTGGGCGGCGGCTTCATCGGCACCGAGATCGCCGCGGCGCTGCGGGGCGACGGGCGCGACGTGACCATGATCTTCCCGGAGACCGGCCTCGGCGCGCGGGCCTGGCCGGCCGAGCTCTCCGGCTTCGTGACGCGGTACTACGAGGAGAAGGGCGTGCGGCTGCTCCGCGGCCACGGCGTCACCGGGCTGGAGGAGCGCGGCGACCGCTGCCTGGTGCGGACCAGCGGCGGGGCGCAGGTGCTCACCGACGTGGTGGTGGCCGGGCTGGGCATCAAGCCGGAGACGGCGCTGGCCGAGTCGGCCGGCATCGCGGTCTCCGACGGCATCGACGTGGACGAGGCCCTGCGCACCAGCGCGCCGGGCGTCTGGGCGGCGGGCGACGTGGCGCGGGTCTGGTCGCCGGCGCTGGGCGAGCGGGTGCGGGTGGAGCACGAGGACAACGCCATCACCATGGGGCGAGAGGCGGGCCGCTCCATGGCCGGCGCGCGGGTGGCCTGGACGCACCTGCCGTCCTTCTACTCGGACCTCTTCGACCTGGGCTACGAGGCGGTGGGGAAGCTCGACGCGCGCATGGAGGTGGTGGCCTCCTGGCGCCGCCCCTTCCGCGAGGGGGTGCTCTACTACGTCGAGCACGGGCGGGTGCGCGGCGTGCTGCTCTGGGGGATCCAGGGGCAGGTGGAGGCGGCGCGGGAGCTGATCCGCCGGCAGCGGCCGGTGGACGCCGAGGCGCTGCGCGACGCCATCCGGAGCTGACCTCCCGTCGACCCGCGCATCGCCCCGGAACCCGTGCGGTAAGCGAACCGTTGGCGCGCCGCGGCAGCGGCGCTGCGTCGGATGCGCCTTCCGGCGGCTACTTCCTTGGAGGCCAAAGCGGTACTGTCGGCGCTCAACCGGCGGTCGAAGGCGGGGCGGCAGGCTCATGGACGCGCAGCGCGAAGAGACGGGGTTCGGCGCCGAGGAGGTCCGCTTCCGGGACCTGGTGGACCTCTCGCCCGACGGCATCCTGGTCAACCTGGGCGGCCGCATCGTCTTCGCCAACGCCCGGGCCGCCAGCCTCTTCGGCGTGCCCTCGCCCGCCGCCCTGGTGGGCCGCTCTCCCTTCGAGATCTTCCACCCCGAGCACCACGAGGCCATCCGCCAGCGCGTCGGGCGGCTGCTGGCCGGCGAGCCGGCGGCGCCCTTCCTGCGCCAGCGCCTCACCGGGGCCGACGGGCGGGAGCGCTGGGCCGACGTGGCCGCCTCCGCCTTCGACGCGTCGGGCGGGCGCGCCATCCAGGTGGTGCTGCGAGACGCCACCGCCCAGGTCGAGGCCGAGGCCCGGCTGCGCCGCTTCGAGCTCATCGCCGGCCAGGTGCGCGACATCGTCCTCTTCATCCGGCGCGAGGACGGGCGGATCCTCGAGGCCAACCAGGCGGCCCTGGAGGCCTACGGCTACGCGCGGGAGGACCTCCTGGCGCGCTCGGTGCGCGACCTGCGCGCCGACGGCAGCGCCGGCCCCACGGCGCAGCAGATGGCGCAGGCGGACGCCGGCGGCGTCCTCTTCGAGGCCGACCACCGGCGCCGGGACGGCACCACCTTCCCGGTGGAGGTGAGCTCGCGCGGCGCGACGGTGGACGGCGTCCGCATGCTGGTGAGCGTGGTGCGCGACGTCACCGAGCGGCGCTGCGCCGAGCGGGCGCTGCGGCGGCGCGAGGCGCAGTTCTCCGGGGTGGTGGAGGGGCTCTCCGAGGGGCTCATCCTCTCCACCCTGGACGGGGAGCTGATCCACTGGAACCGCGCCGCCCTGGCGCTGCACGGCTACGAGAGCGTCGAGGAGGTGCGGCGGCGGCTCCCGGAGTTCCAGGAGGTCTACGAGGTGGCCACGCTCGAGGGGCGGGTGCTGCCCCTGGAGGAGTGGCCCATCCCGCGCGTGCTGCGCGGCGAGCCGGTGCGGGACCTGGAGCTGGTGCTGCGGCGCAAGCGCACCGGCTGGTCGCGCGTCTTCAGCTACGGCGGGCGGGTGGTGCAGGGGGCCGACGGGGCGCCCCTGGCCTTCCTCACGGTGGCCGACGTCACCGGGCGCCACCGCGCCCAGGCCGAGCTGGCGGCCGAGCGCGACCGGCTGGCGGTGACGCTGGCCAGCATCGGCGACGGCGTCATCGCCACCGACCTCGCGCGGCGCATCACCGACTTCAACCCGGTGGCGGCGGCGCTCACCGGCTGGCCCACCGGCGAGGCGCTGGGGCGGCCGGTGCACGAGGTCTTCCGCATCGTCCACGAGGAGACCCGGGCGCCGGTGGCCAACCCCCTCGACCGGGCCATCGACGAGGGGCGCACCGTCGGGCTCGCCAACCACACCGCGCTCCTGGCGCGCGACGGCCTGGAGCGGCCCATCGCCGACAGCGCCGCGCCCATCCGCGGCCCGGACGGCCGGGTGGCGGGCGCGGTGCTGGTCTTCCGCGACCAGACCGAGGAGCGGCGCGCCGAGCGGGCGCTGCGGCAGAGCGAGGCGCGCCTGCGGACGCTGGCCGAGTCGCTGCCGCAGCTGGCCTGGAGCGCCGGGGCGGACGGCCGCCTCGACTGGTTCAACCAGCGCTGGCGCGACTACACCGGGCAGGCCCCGGGCCAGGAGGCCTGGGAGCCGGCGCTGCACCCCGACGACTCGGGCGCCATCCAGGCCATGTGGGCGGGCGCGGTGGCGCGGGGCTCGAGCTTCGAGGTGGAGCACCGGCTGCGCCGGGCCGACGGGACCTGGCGCTGGTTCCTGCGGCGCGCCGCCCTCCTCGGCGAGGGGGCCGAGGCCCGCTGGTTCGGCACCTGCACCGACATCCACGACCTCAAGGAGTCGCAGCGGGTGCTCCGCGACGCCGGGAAGCTCAAGGAGGACTTCCTCTCCATGGCCTCCCACGAGTTCCGCACGCCGCTCACCGCCCTGCACCTGCAGGCGGAGCTCCTGCGGCGGGACCTGGCGCGGAGCGCCGCGCCCGACCCCCGGGCCGGGCAGCACCTGGCCGCGCTGGAGGCCCAGCTCGGCCGCCTCGACAAGCTCATCGGCCTGCTCCTCGACGCCTCGCGCGCCGCCGCCGGCCGGCTCGAGCTGGAGCGGGCCGAGACCGACCTGGCCGAGGTGGCCGGCGCGGTGGTGGAGCGCTTCCGGCTGGAGGCGGACCGGCTCGGCTGCGCGCTGGCCCTCACCGCGCGGCCGGTGGTGGGGCGCTGGGATCCCCACCGGCTCGACCAGGTGATCACCAACCTGGTCGGCAACGCCCTCAAGTACGGCGACCGGAGGCCGGTGCAGGTCGAGGTCGGGGAGCGCGACGGCCTGGGCCTGGTGGCGGTGCGCGACCAGGGCGTGGGCATCCCGCCCGAGAGCCTGGGGCGGATCTTCGAGCGCTTCGAGCGCGGCGCCAACACCGGGCGCGTCAAGGGGCTGGGGCTCGGTCTCTGGATCGCCCGGCAGCTGGTGGAGCTGCACGGCGGCGACATCGCGGTGGAGAGCGCGCCGGGCGCCGGCACCTGCTTCACCGTGACGCTGCCGCGGGCCTGAGCCTCAGGCGGCCCGGCGCGGCCCCGGCGCCAGCCGGTGGATCTCGGAGAGCAGCCGGGGCAGCCCGAGCGGCTTCTCGAAGACCGGCACGGCCCGCGTCGCCTCGTCCTCGTCGAAGGCGGTGAAGAGCAGCACCGGCACCGCCGCGAGGCCCGGATCGGCCCCGCGCGCCGAGAGGAAGCCGGCCCCCCCGAGGATGGGCATGCGCAGGTCGAGGACGATGAGGTCCGGCGGGCCCCGCCGCGCCTTCTCCAGCCCCTCGCGCCCGTCGCGCGCCACCTCGACGTCGTAGCCGTCGTCGGCGAGGAGCTCCCGGAAGCTGTCCAGGAAGGCCGGGTCATCGTCGACGAGGAGGAGCCGGGAGCGCGCCATGGACGCATCGTGGACACGGCGGGTGGGCTTTGAAACGCTCGATATGGGCGCCAACCGGTCATTTACGCTGCGGACGGGTCCCGCTGCCCGTCCTCGCGCGCGGAGATGGGGCTGGCTGCCCGTCCGCCAGGTGGGTGTGACGCGGCCCGCCACCCCCGGCCGGTCGCTCAGGTCCGCATGCGCCGCCGCTGCGGCGCGAAGGGCTCGCCGGGGCGCCCCTGCTCGGCCTGGCGCAGCAGGTGCCAGGCGTGGGGGCCGAGGACGTCGAGGGCGGTGCTGGCGAAGGCCTCGCCCCCGAAGCCCGCCACCGCCTCGGCCTGCGCCGCCAGCATCCGGGCGTCCTGGTCGAGCACCAGCCGCGCCAGCGGCGCCAGCACCGGCCGCACCAGCCAGGCCGGCAGCGGGAGGCGGAAGGCCACGCAGGCGAGGAGGCGCAGCTCGCCGTCGCCGCAGGGGGTGAAGGCGGTGGTCACCACCAGGTGGCTCCGCTCGCCGAGCCGGTACTCCACCTGCGAGAGGCAGGGGAGGATGAAGCGGTCGGCGTGGGTCACCGTGCCGCCGCCCGGCGCCAGCAGCGCCGCCAGCAGGCCGGTGGGGCGCGGCTCGCCCAGGTACTCGGCCTCCACCCGGTCGGTCCCGCGCCGCACCGCCACCTCGATCTCGTGCTCGCGCGCGGCGCTGCGGAAGAGGCCGCCGTGGAGGAAGCGCGTGTGGGGCACGTCGAGGGCGTTCTCCACCGCCGCCAGCACCGTGCCGCGCAGCCGCGCCGACTGCCAGGCCTGGGCGTAGCGGGCGTCGTCGAGGTGCGGGAAGCGGAAGGGGCCGGCGGCCGGCGGCGGGCCAGGTGTCGAGAAGATCCAGACCAGCCCGTCCGACTCGCAGGCCGGGAAGGCGGGCACGGCGCGGCCGGGGGCCTGGTCGGCGTCGCCCTCGGCCGCCACCAGGCCGGGCACCTCGCGGCAGGCGCCAGCCGCGTCGAAGCGCCAGCCGTGGTAGGCGCAGGCCAGCGTCCCCTCCCGGCAGCGCCCCATGGAGAGCGGCACGTTGCGGTGCGGACAGCGGTCGAGGAGCGCGGTGGGGCCGCCGCGGGCGTCGCGGAAGAGGACCAGCGGCACGCCCTGCAGGCGCACGGCGAGCGGCCCCGCCGAGAGCTCGCGGGCGAAGCAGACCGGGAACCACTGGTCCGGCAGGCGCACCTCGCTCACCCGCCCCGTCGGCGGCGGCCAGGGTGCCCGGCCCGCGCCCATCCCATCCTCCGTCACGCGCCCTCCTCGCCGCCCGGCCTCGGCCGCGCCAGCGCCGCCCGGAAGAAGGCCACCAGGCCGGGCAGGTCGTTCTCCACGTACACCTCCGGCCGCCTCGGGTTGAAGCGCCAGAACGGGGAGGGGGCCCAGGGGTGCTGGCGGAGCGAGTGGGCCACCGGGACGTGCTCCACGCAGCAGGCCCAGGCCCGCCAGGCGTGGTGGGCGTGGTCCTCCAGCTCGCCGGTGAAGACGTCCAGCCAGCGGCTCTGCAGCCGCGGGTAGCGGAAGCGCGCCTGCGCCCCGCGGAAGGCGGCGCAGAGGGCGCGGTAGCCGGCGAGGTCGGCGGCGTCCAGCGCCCGCGCCGGGATGAGCGTCCCCATGAAGCAGTGGAGCGAGGCCACCGCGTGGAAGCCCTCGCGGCCGAGGAGCGCGTCCAGCGCCCGGGACTCCGGCTCGGAGAGCGGGGCCGGGCCGCGGTAGGTGGCGGCGCCGGGCCGGTCGCTCCCGGCGAAGGGCACCCGCGACGGCGGGGCGCCGAGGGGCCGGGGGAAGTTGCGGTTGAGATCGACGCCCCGGGCGTTGGCCCGCAGCCGCGCCACCGGCCCCGCGCCGCCGGCCTCGAAGGTGCGGGCGTGGCCGTCGGGGTTGAGGGAGGGGACCACCCAGAGCTCGGCCGCCTGGCGCAGCGCCGCCAGCGGGCCGGCCAGGGCGCCGCCGCCGGCCGGGTCGCCGGCCGCCTCGAGGAGCGAGAGCGCCACCGCCGTGCCGGCCAGCTCCAGGCCGTGGAGGTTGGCGGCGCAGAGCACCCTGGCGCCGCCGTCGCGCCCGGCCTCCGCCCCGCGGCGCGGCAGCCGCGCCGCCAGCAGCGGCCGCCCCTCCACGCTCTCGCCGAAGGCCACCACCTCGCCGCCCGCCCGCGCCGCCAGCCGGCGCGTGGCCGCCTCGCGCGCCTCCGGCGGGAGGTAGGGGGCGAGGGGCGCGGCCATCAGAGCCTCGCGCCGAGCCGGCTCCCCTGGTCGATGGCCCGCTTGGCGTCCAGCTCCGCCGCCACGTCGGCGCCGCCGATGACGTGGACCGGGAGGCCGGCCGCCTGGAGCGGCGCCACCAGGTCGCGCCGCGACTCCTGGCCGGCGCAGAGGATCACGTTGTCCACCTCGAGGAGGCGCGTCTTCTCCTTCTCCTTGCCGGTGCGGATGGTGAGGCCGCGGTCGTCCACGCCGGCGTAGTCCAGGCCGGCCAGCATCTCCACCCGGGCGGTCTTGAGGAGCGCCCGGTGGATCCAGCCGGTGGTCTTGCCCAGGCCGGCGCCCGGCCGGCTCGCCTTGCGCTGCAGCAGGAAGACCTGCCGCGCCGGCGCGGGCGGGCGCGGCTTCACCACGCCGCCGCGGGCCTCGGCCGGATCGCCCACGCCCCAGGCCGCGAGCCACGGGCCGACCTCGGGCGGATGGCCGCCGCCCGGGTGGACCAGGAAGGCCGCCACGTCGAAGCCGATGCCGCCGGCGCCCACGATGGCCACGCGCTTCCCCACCGGCGCGCCGCGGAGCAGCACGTCGGGGTAGGTGAGGACCATGGGGTGGTCCTGGCCGGGCAGCCGGGGGTCGCGCGGCGTGACGCCGGTGGCCACCACCACCTCCTCGAAGCCGCCGGCGCGCAGCGTGGCCGCGTCGGCCGGCGTCCCGAGGTGGAGCCGCACGCCGGTCAGCTCGAGCTTGCGGCGGAAGTAGCGGAGCGTCTCCCGGAACTCCTCCTTGCCCGGGATGCGCGCCGCCATGACGAACTGGCCGCCGATCTCCGGCGCCGCCTCGAAGAGGTCCACCTGGTGGCCGCGCTCGGCCAGCACGGTGGCGCAGGCCAGGCCGGCCATGCCGGCCCCCACCACGGCCACCCGCTTCGGCCGGGCCGCCCTCTCGTAGACCAGCTCGGTCTCGTGGCAGGCGCGGGGGTTGAGGAGGCAGGAGGCGAGCTTCCGCTCGAAGACGTGGTCCAGGCAGGCCTGGTTGCAGGCGATGCAGGTGTTGATCTCGTCGGCCCGCCCCTCGGCCGCCTTCCTCACCAGCTCCGGATCGGCCAGCAGCGGCCGCGCCATCGACACCATGTCGGCGTCGCCCTCCGCCAGGAGCCGCTCCGCCACCGCCGGGTCGTTGATGCGGTTGGTGGTGCAGAGCGGGATGCCGACCTGCCCCTTCAGCTTGCGCGTCACCCAGGCGAAGGCGGCGCGCGGCACGCTGGTGGCGATGGTGGGGACCCGCGCCTCGTGCCAGCCGATGCCGGTGTTGATGATGGTGGCGCCGGCCTGCTCCACGCCCTTCGCCACCTGCACCACCTCGTCCCAGGTCTGGCCGTCGGGCACGAGGTCGAGCATGGAGAGGCGGTAGACGACGATGAAGTCCCGCCCCACCGCCTCGCGGAGGCGCCCCACGATCTCCACCGGGAGGCGCATGCGGTTCCGGAACTCGCCGCCCCACTGGTCGGTGCGCCGGTTGGTCCGCGCCGCCAGGAACTGGTTGATGAAGTAGCCCTCCGAGCCCATCACCTCGACGCCGTCGTAGCCCGCCTCGCGCGCCAGCACGGCGCAGCGGACGTAGGCCGCGATCTGGCGCTCCACGCCCCGGGCCGAGAGGGCCCTCGGCGTGAAGGGCGTGATGGGCGACTTGATCTTCGAGGGCGCCACCGAGAGCGGCGTGTAGCCGTAGCGGCCGGCGTGGAGGATCTGGAGCGCGATCTTGCCCCCCTCGGCGTGGACCGCCTCGGGGATGACGCGGTGGGCGCGGGCGGCGCCGGAGGAGGCGAGGCGGGAGCCGAACGGCGAGAGCCACCCTTCGATGTTCGGGGCGAAGCCACCGGTGACGATGAGCCCCACGCCGCCGCGGGCCCGCTCGGCGAAGTAGGCGGCCAGCGCCGGGAAGTCGCGCCGCCGGTCCTCCAGGCCGGTGTGCATCGAGCCCATCAGGACCCGGTTGCGCAGCGTGGTGAAGCCGAGGTCGAGGGGGGCGAGGAGGTGCGGGTACGGGGAGGTCATGGCCGGTCCTGGGAGATAACCGCCCGGGGCCGGGGCCGCAGGCGGGGTCCCGGCGAGCCTACCCGAGCCGGCGCGCGCCGGTCGGTTCCGCGGGGGGCGTGCCGCGGCGGCGCGGCGGAGGGCCGCGCCCGGGCCCGGAGGCGTGCTAGGACAGCGCCGTGCGCACCCCCGCCGACGACCTCAGCGCCTGGATCCCGCGCCTCCTCGCCGCCTGGCGCGCCGCCCGCCGCGGCCCGCGGCGCGGGGGCCCGCGCCCGCCGCCGGACGCCCTCCTCCCCGACGAGCTGCGCGAGGTGGGCGCGGCGGTGACCCGCCTCTCCACCGGCCTGACGCGGGAGCGCGAGCTGGCCGGGGCGCGCTACCTCGACGACGAGCGGCTGCTCGGCGCCTACCTGCTCTTCTACTGGCCCATCTCCTACCTGCAGGCCCGCGGCGTCCTCTCCGAGCTGCCGCGCCGGCCCCGCACCGTCCTCGACCTCGGCAGCGGCCCCGGCCCCCTGGCCTTCGCCGCCCTCGACGCCGGCGCCGCCGAGGTGACCGCCTGCGACCGGGCCAAGGGCGCCCTCACCGCCGCGCGCGAGTTGGCCCGCGCCGCCGGCGAGCCGCTCGGCACGCGGGAGTGGAACCCGACGCACGGCCGGCCGCTCTCCGAGGTGACCGGCGGCCAGTTGCCCGACGTGATCATGATGGGCCACGTCCTCAACGAGCTCTGGAAGGCGCCGGCGCCGGAGGGGCTGCCGGCCCAGGACGAGCGGCGGGCGGCCCTGCTGGAGCAGGCCCTCGGCGCGCTGGCGCCCGGTGGCTCGCTGGTGGTCATCGAGCCGGCGCTCCGCGACACCTCGCGGGCGCTGCTCCGGGTGCGGGACCTCCTGGTGGCGAAGGGCGTCTCGGTGCGCGCCCCCTGCCTCTTCCGCGGCGCCTGCCCGGCGCTGGTGAAGGAGAGCGACTGGTGCCACGCCGAGCGGCCCATCGACCCGCCGCCGCTGGTGGCGCAGATCGGGAAGGCGGCCGGCCTCCGAAAGGAGGCGGTGAAGATGAGCTACCTGGTGCTGGCGCCGCCCGGCGAGCCGTGGGCCGCCCCGCCGCCCGGACGCGTCCTCCGGGTGGTCTCCGAGCCGCTGGCCGGCAAGGGGCGCCGCCGCTACATGGCCTGCGGGCCGGAGGGGCGGCTCGGCCTGGCGCTGCAGGAGAAGCACGTCACCGACGCCAACCGGGCCTTCTCGCACCTGCTGCGCGGCGACGTGGTGGAGATCACCGGCGCCGAGCCCCGCGGCGACGGCCTGGCCCTCGGCGCCGACTCGGCGGTGAAGGTCATCGCGCCGGCCGGCAAGCCCGTGCCCGCCGGGGTCCCTGCCGCGCCGTCCGCGCCGCGGTAAATATCTCCCGGGCGCCGGCCGTCGGGCCGGTGCGTCCACGGGAGGGACGTCGTCATGACCAATCGATCCGAGCGGGCCGAGGCGGTGCGGAAGCTGGTGCGCGAGGCGCGCCACGGCCTCCTCTCCACCACCGGCCTGGAGCCGGCCGGCTTCCCCTACGGCTCGCTGGTGCCGCTGGCCATGCGGGCCGAGGGCGAGCCCCTGCTCCTCATCTCGCACCTGGCGCAGCACACCAAGAACCTGGTGGCCGACCCGCGCGCCTCGGTGCTGGTGCTGGCCGCCGCCGAGGGCGACCCGCAGCAGGCGCCCCGCGCCACGCTCCTCGGGAAGGTCCGCCGCCTCGAGGGGGCCGAGGAGGAGGCCGCCAAGGCCACCTGGCTCGCCGCCCACCCCGGCGCGGCGATGTATTTCGACCTCAACTTCCAGCTCTGGACGCTGGTGCCGGACGAGGCCCGCTACATCGGCGGCTTCGGAGCGGCGGCGTGGGTCTCGGGGTCGGAGATCACCGGGGCCTGAGCGGGCCGGCGGCGGCTCAGTCCCAGAGCAGGGTCAAGGGGCCCCGCTCCACCGGCGCGCCGCAGCGCGGGCAGGGGCCGCCGGCATTCCAGCGCCGCGAGCGGTGCGCCGGGTCCACCTCACAGCGGGCGCGTCGCCGGCGGCCCTCCTCCGCCACCACCGGCCCGATGTCGACGTCCATCAGCTCACGGCAGTCGGCGCAGCTGATGGTGACGGCTCGGTTCATCATGCCGCTGTCGAGGCCGCCGGAGACCTCGGCGGTGTAGCCGCAGGCGGCGCAGGTGAACTGGTAGCAGGCACCCATGAGCCTGGCTCAGAGCGTCGTCGAGCCCCACGCGTCCTGTGGCGGCGAACCGGCCGGATACTCGGGGAGGAGGAGCGGCGCGGGCGGGCTCTTGGACCGGCCGATGATGAAGTCGAGCAGCAGGTCGTTCTCGGCCTGGAGGGCCTGCCGGTCCTCCTCGGTGATGGGGGGCTTACCCCCACTCGTCAGCGCCGTGAACGACATCCGCGTGCTGACGTATGCGGTTCCGTCCGGCGAGACCGTGACCTGGCTCCGCGTCCACACGGAGCAGACGATCTCGGGGGAGCTCAGCCCGGCCGTATCCGCACCGTATGCGTTGTTCCCGCAATTCATGATGCGCGGCTGGATCTCCGATTGGAGCAGGCCGCCCAGCGCGTCCGAGCGCGAGACGATCAGGCCGCGGATCTGCATCGCGGTGAGCGCCCGGCCCCAAACCTCCGGTCTCGAGGCCTTTTGGAACTGTCCCTCGCTCCTGAAGTTGACGGAGATCGTGGAGGTCGAGGCACATCCGGCCAGCAGCGCCATCGAGATCAGAGCGGACCAGCGCATGTGCCTTCCCCCTAGCTTGCGCGGTCCTGGACCTCGACTGCGCGTGATAGCATCGCAGCCTACCAAGGGGGCTGATTGCAGGACCAGACTCGACTGCTCGCCGCGCTGGTGGCCGTGTTGGCGCTCGCCGTCGCGCCGGCCCGGGCCGACGAGCCCCGCTCCACCGTCGGGCTCCGGCTCGGCGTGGCCCAGCCCACCGGCACGACCCTCGGCTCCAGCGCCTGGCGCGCCGGTCCGGCCATCACGCTGGTGTCGACGCGCGCCCTGGCGCCGTGGCTGGAGCTGGAGGCGGCTGCCGGCTGGGGCCGGAGCGCGCTGCCCACGGTGACGGCGCTGGTCCTCCCGCTGGGCACCACCAGCGGGCCCCTGGTCACGGTGACCGACCGGGCCTCCCTGGACCTCGTCCCCCTCACCGCCGGGGCCCGGCTCCGCTGGCCTTCCGGCGCGGTGCAGCCCTACCTGGTCGGATCGGGCGGCCTGCTCTTCGCCCGGAACCAGCACACCGGCTCCGCGGTGCAGGGGTGGGGTCCGACCGTCCGCGCCGGCGCCGGCGTGGACTGGGACCGCGGGGAGCGACTCATCCTCGGCCTGGAGGGCGCCTGGGGCTGGGGGTACGCCGACCTGCGCCCGGTGGGGGGATCGTCGGCGCCCGTCGCGGAGAGCCGCATGGCCCGGGCCGGCCCGCTGCGCACCGGCGGGCTGCAGCTGCAGGCCTCGCTCGGCTGGCGGCTCCAACCGCCTCAGCGCACCCCCTCCGCCAGCCCCGCGTGATCTCCGCCGCCGGCGCCGCCCGGCAGCCGCCGGCGTTCTGCCCGGCCCAGAGCGGCGAGAAGTCGCCCCGCCCCAGCTTCTCGGCGGCGGCCCGCAGCGGCAGGAACGCCCCCGAGGCGGCGTGGGTCTCCGGCTCCGAGATCACCGGGGCCTGAGGCGGCCGGCCCGCGATCATCGAGCTACTCGGTGATGCCCGAAGTGCCGCCCGGCGTCCGGGGTTGCGTTCCGCCCACCCACTGCGGATGCGCCTCGTTCACGAGCGAGAGTCGGCGCTCCACCAGGGTCTTCCATTCCCCGTCGCGGCGCTCCGCCCTAGCCACGACCACCTTGTAGTGCCCGAACTCCTCCAGGCGCAGCGCCCAGAGTGCGTGGATCGAGTTGTGGACGAGCCCCTGGACGGTGAGTTGCGTGGCCGACGTGGCGACCGTCGCACCGCTGGGAGCGACCAGAGTCACGCGCTCGAAGAAGGCCTCCGGCGTGCCGTCGAGGTCATAGGCGACCAGCACCATGAGCTTGGGGAACAGGGCCGGGACGCTCTTCGACCGGATGACGTCCAGCATGTTGAACGCCGTCACCCGGTGCGTGATCTGGTCGAGTGACATCCCCTCGGCCAGCACGCAGCCCGACAGGTTCGCCGGCATCTAGGCCGCCTCCACGAGGTCGGGGATTGCACCTGGTGCCCGGTCCGCACCGGTCACCGTGATCGAGCCGGTCCACCGGACGGAGACCCCCTGGGCCGACCAGACCTGTTCCAACTCCCTGAGCCGCCCAGGCCTTGCGGCCAGCAGTCCCAGGAGTCCCGCGAGCACGGCGCTGGGGACCTCCTGACCATGCTTCACCTTGGAGAGGTAGCCGGGAGAGAGGTCGAGCAGGTCCTCCAGCGAGCGCTGGCTCGTGGCCTCGGAGAGGAGGCGGAGCGCCTGGCAGGTGATCGCCCCACGGGCGTCGCGGGCCGCGGCCCGTAGGGCCTCGTCGAGCCGCTTCAGCGTCGCGTCGTCGAGCCACTCCTCCCCACAGGCATCGCAGGCAGGGATCTGGAGGTTCTCCGGGAGGGGGAGCGCGGGGAAGTTCCGGTAGAGCATGCGCCGGCCGCTGACTGCGCGAAGGCGTACCGTTCCCTCACCACACGCTGCGCAGGTGAAGGTCTCGAATGGCTCATTCATGGACTGGACCTCCTCTTGAACTCGACCTTCAGGGGGCCGCCGACGCGGCGCTCGTCGAAGTCCCTTTCAGGCTGATGCAGTGAGGCGAGCAGCACCGTCTGGCCGTCGCGCCTTCGCTCCAGGGAGAGCTTCACGTACCAGGTGACGAGGCCCTCGACGCCGTGCCGGGACTGGAGATCGTCACCGAGCGCGATGCCGTACTCGTCCATCCCGCGCTTGTCGGTGGAGCAGAAGTCACCTGGTGACAGGGAGGCCACGACCTCGCACGCAAAGTCCCTCGCTCGGAACGGATCCCGCAGCCACGGAAGCAATCGATCCATGAAGTTGCGTCCTCCAAAGAAGACGCGACCTGAAGCCGCCGCCGCCCGCACCTCGTCCAAGTCGTACCGAGGCCCCACCCCACCCTCACCAATCTAGTTTGGAGTTACTCCAAACTCAACTGAATGGTTGGCCGGCCGTGACCACCCTGTCAAGGCTAGCACGAAGAGTGCGGTTATGGCTGGAAGTTTGGACATGTATTCAGCCGGTTACGCCCACAGTCCTCTTGGGGTGCGGAGTCCCGGAGCAGCTAGTGCGAGAGTCGCGTCCCTCCTCCATTTAGGGTTTAGTGGCCTCCCGGGTCGGGGGCGTCCCAGCCCCCGTAGCGGCTCGCGCAGCCGTGGGTGGACGATTGCCGCTCACGCCAGAGCAACAGGCCCGGGAGGTCATCGACATGGCGCTCGCCCGCGACAAGGCCAGCCTGGACATCTTCCGGCTCAAGGACGAGAGCCTGGAGGACTTGGTGAACCTGCCGCCGCCCGGGTTCATCACCGCCGAGATCGCCGAAGATCTCCGGGCGGCGCTGGAGCAGTTCGAGGCGATCCAGGCGGATCTGGGTGGGCGGGCCTAGCCGGAGGGCCCGGAAAGGAGAGTCGCCATGGCGCTGCTGAAGAGGTCTTGCCCGACGTGCGGTGGCCCCGAGGCGAGGCGCATCACCTACGGTCGGAACGCGAGGTTCTGGGACCGCCAGCTCGCGGAAGGAACCGCGCGGCTGGCGACGGAGGTGGAGAGTGCGCTTCAACCGCGGCCGAACTGTGAGTGCCCAGCATGCGGGGCGTGCTGGACGGACCCAACCGTCAAGGACCGACGGGAGATCCACTCCAGTGAGGCGAAGGACCCCCGCTTCTCGAAGTTGGATCGGTACTACGTGAGTCGGAAGGCCGGGCGAAAATAGGCCTCAGCGCACCCCCTCCGCCAGCCCCCGCGTGATCTCCGCCGCCGGCGCCGCCCGGCAGCCGCTGGCGTTCTGCCCGGCCCAGAGCGGCGAGAAGTCGCCCCGCCCCAGCTTCTCGGCGGCGACCCGCAGCGGCAGCAGCGCCCCGGAGGCGGTGGGGAAGGCCGGCGCCACCGGGTTGCGCGCCCCGAGCTCGCGCATCAGCCGGTTGACGATGCCGCGGGCCGGCCGGCCGCTGAAGAGCGTGGTGACCTCGGTGTGGCGCGCCGCCTCGCTGGCGAGGGCCGCCCGGTGGATGGCGCTGGTGGTGCACTCGGGCGCGCAGAGGTAGGCGGTGCCCACCTGCACGCCGGCCGCGCCGAGGGCCAGCGCGGCGCGCACGCCGGCGGCGTCGGCGATGCCGCCCGCGGCGATGACCGGCACCTTCACCGCCGCCGCCACCTGGGGCACCAGGGCGAAGAGGCCGGGCTGGAGCGAGAGGTCGTCGGAGAGGAAGTGGCCGCGGTGGCCGCCCGCCTCCAGCCCCTGGGCGATGACGGCGTCGGCGCCGTGCGCCTCCAGCCAGCGCGCCTCCTCCACGGTGGTGGCCGAGCCGAGCACCTTCGACCCCCACGACTTCACCCGCGCCACCAGCTCCGGCGCCGGCAGGCCGAAGTGGAAGCTCACCACCGCCGGCCGGAAGGGCTCGACCAGGTCGGCGGTGGCGGCGTCGAAGGGGCGGCGCTGCGGCCCGGGCCCGGCCGGCGGGGCCGCGCCCAGCTCGGCGTAGTAGGGGGCCAGGGCGGCGCGCCAGGCCGCCTCGCGCGCCTCGTCGGGCGGCGGCGGCCGGTGGCAGAAGAAGTTCACGTTCCAGGGGCGGCGCGTCCCGTCGCGGAGCTTCCCGAGCTCGGCGGCGAGCTGCTCCGGCGCCAGCATGGCGGCCGGCAGCGCGCCGAGGCCGCCCGCCCCGCAGACGGCGAGGGCCAGGCCGCTCCCCTGCACGCCAGCCATGGGGGCCTGGAGGATGGGGAGGTCGCAGCCGAGGAGGGCGGTGAGCGAGGCGGCCATGTGGGCTCCCGGGAGGAGGTCGCCGGGATCCTAGCCGGGCGGCCCCGGCCGGTCGGCGGCCACCTGGGGGCCGCCCGGCCGGCGCGGGGTCAGCGGGCCACCAGGACGAAGACCACCGCCGTGAGGAGCGCGGCGGCGGCGGGCACCACCACGTCGAGGATCGCCTCGTGCCAGCGGCGGGCGGGGAGCGTGTCGAAGGGGTCGTGGTCCGTCATGGTGGGCCTCCACCCCGGGGACAGC
>WBZM01000830.1_pt1 | contig 36321 bp, 50 predicted proteins | sample 5204271 | NCBI WGS metagenome assembly WBZM01 (sample SAMN12344346, study PRJNA552823) | activated sludge metagenome | biome: Activated sludge suspended growth; feature: Nitrification reactor; material: Wastewater; isolation source: activated sludge from nitrification reactor of wastewater... | reverse complement strand
AGCTTCCATTTTTCTCGTGCCAAAAAATATATATTTAGCGTATGATGCCCTAGTTACATCTGGACCAATCCACCCTCGGAGTCCTTGTATTGTGGTTAAATGAGTATCTCTTAGATTTCCTGATAGTTGTTTTTGGTACTTTTTTTTATATCTTGGGTCATTTGAAACAGGAGAACCCCCACCTGATCCACCAATGCGCCAAGGATTATTTATAATCCCTGACTTATATTTCGCCAGTCCTTGTGTAATAAACTGCGTTGCTTCGGTGTATATTTTTTGTGGATTCCTTGAAATAGCTTCTTGTAGCTCTTTCAATCCTTCCCATTTAATTTCCATATTACTGATATGTTCTATCCCCTTCCCCGTTATTTATCTTTATTTTTAGGCTTTTTCTTTAAAAAAGAGCTATTTAACAGGGAAGGGGACACAAAACTATTCTATATCTTTTATAATAATTAACTCTATATGTGGCACACTTTGTCCATAGTTATGTATTTGTAAGTTTTTTACTGAATATGTTCCCAAATAACTACCTAAAGCTACTTCTAAACTATCGCCAATTTGTACATTTGTGTTTATATCACACCAAACAATAAAAGTTTTACCCCACGCTTCTCCTATTTCTGCTGTAAATTGTGGATTTGATTGTTGTATATGCCCAACAAAAAACCCAACAGAGACCTCTGCGGAACTTTCGTTTACCCACTGCATACGTTTGTTTGTAAACTGTGTTGTATATAAACGATCTATCATATCCTTAATCTTAAGTATTGATCAAGTATTTTCTGTGCTTTATCGAAGTCAGCCCAAGAGTTCACTCCGTTGTCTGTATTATACGTAACACTATATGATCCAATGCTTTCACTTTTAATTTCATCTCCGCCTTGCCGATGTTGATTTAACACACCTGAAACAAATACTGTTGCAGCAAAACATATATCCTCTGGCGGAGTTGTTGAGTATCCCCATTTTGCTGTTATTTTTTGGTTTTGTTTTCCTTTCAAAAAATCTCTGTTAGTTAAGACTATTTTATGTATTGGAACATTATGTGCTGTGTGGTTTGCTGGATATAAGATATATTTATCTGTACCAGTGCTTGGTACTGTCACAAATGATTCTCCATATAAATCCTCTCCAACTTCTACTTGGCTTATTTCCACACACTCATCTATTATTAATTCATTAGTATCATCTCCATCATATACCCTAGCAGTAGCAGTATTATCTGCCTTAAAGTTACGCCCTGTATAGTTATCTATAACTTTTTCTACTGAAGCTATCCACGTATCTATTTGAGAATTAAATGAATCATCTATTGTATTTAGTATGTAGTTCTCTATCTCTGTTTTTGTTGTGTATCCTTTTGGCATATATTTTTATATTATATCATATAACTTTTAAATTTTTTGAAATGGTGTATATATATTTATTTTTGGTTTATATGGATATTTTCTAATATATACAGAATATGTTAGTTCTTTTGTTATTTGTTCTACATCAAAGCTACCCGTATTATATTCAAGTGTTTTCTGTATTTTATTTGTTTTAGCAACATTATACGCGATGGTTTTTAGGATTGCGTAGCTTGGAACAAGTGTATATTCTATATATTTTTGTGTTGGTGTGCTTGATTTTTCTACTGCATATTTTACTGTTTTTTGTAAAGCACTTACTTCATTTATAGTTAAATAATTTATTGTTTTTGTGTTTCCAGTAGAATTATTTAAATAGTAAGTAATTGTTTTCTCAACAGGTGTGGTACTCTTTTTTACTATAGTATACTTAACATCTTTAGGTATTTGAAAACCAGCATTTACAATATAGTTTAATTCTTGTTTTAGTTTATCTGGTGTTGTGCGCACCATATACACTATGTCTTTATTTGGTGCTATATTCGTTTTTAAGCGATAAACCAAGCTTTTGGTGTTATTCCCTTTATTCTGTATTTTATATGCTACAGACGCTATTATAGGGGTATTTATGGCTATTTTATAACCAATACTCTTGTTTAACGGAGTATTTTCCTTTATTATTCTATATTCTATAGTTTTTTGTGTTGTAAAGTCGGTATCTACTCTGTATGTTATAGTTTTTGTTGTGCTACTTACTTTTCTTTTTACGGCGTATCTTTCGCTTTTTGTTGTGCTTATTTTCTTTTTAATCTTATAACTTACACTCTTTGTTTTTGGTGTAGCAGGTTTTTTTATGGTGTATTTTGTACTTTTAGTGCTTGATTTCTTTTTAGTAATACTATATGCAATACTTTTTTCTTTTTTATAAGTAGTTATAGTAACTTCATTTTTAAGTGCTAAATAATCATAATCCTTTGAATTTGCGTTAACGCTTCCAGAGCTTCCAAGTGTAACTCCTAATGAGATAAATCCTTCAACATCATTTGAGCTATCTGCCGTATTCGCTACCCATTGTGTACTATATAGTCCACTGTTTCCACCTAGTGACCTGAAAATCGGAGCAGAGTTTGTTGTTCGTCCTTTTATCCAAATAAACTCTGGTGTAATTGAGAGTGATAGACTTCTTCCGTCACTTGCGTCACCAACATAACTACTTTGCACTCCCCAAGCGGAATCAACCTTTAATATAAAGTATGTATAGGTAGTTCCATTTGAATTAAGAACAGAAGATGTGGTGTTTACAGTAAAGCCTGTGGCTGTTATTGAAACAGCTGATGCGGGATTACCTGTTGTCCAAGTTGCTCTGTTCGGTGAATTAGTACCGAATATCCAACCACCTTGTGAAGAACCTGCTCTTTTAATAATGAGCAAATCTCCATTACCAAGAGCTGTAACTGGATTAGATGATGTTCCATTACCAGTATAAGTACCACCCTCCATATTAGCAGATGGAATACTCATCATTACCCAAGTATAAGTAGAGCCTGATGTATTTACAGTACTATTTGTTGAAACTGTAAATCCGTCTGCATCAAATGAAGTTATTCCGTCAGTTACAGGAGAGCTAGAAGAAGTCGGGTCAAATGATTGGTTAGAAGAAAGTCCACCTGTCCATTTAATTTGCCCGCCATCTGAAGTACTATCGGTTGCTTTTATAAATCCAAAATTAGGAGTAAAACCAAGACCAGATACAGAAAATCCTGAACCTGTGCCTGTGTATGTACCTGATTTAATTTTGAATTTTGCCATAATTTATTATTAAACTTATAACAGCTTTATATTTCTATCTGTTGTTATTACTAATCTGTCGTCTGGTAAAATGTAGTTATATAATGATAATGTGTGATTACCAAAGAAAATACCAAAACAATAAAAGGTTAATTTTTGTTCGTTATCAGTATTTGCTTCTAAAATAGTGCGCCTGTAAATATATACAAATTTTTTTATCTCGTCTGTTTTTTTTATGGAGTATCTTAGATTAGGATTACTTGTTTTAAATACTTCAAAAATATCTACTTCGTCCATATTTATCTCGCCAATTTTATGAAACTCCATTGTATTTTTATCAAATTGGAACATCTCTGTTCCGTCTTTATACACAACGTGCCATTGCCAAGCTTCCAATTCTATAACTTCATTTGTTTCTTTATTTATATACATAAAATATAAAGACTTACACTCATTGCGGAGCATAAGCCTTTACTTTTGTCGCCTTGAGGGCTAATGTCTGCATTGAGTTGCTAACTTTTTAATTTATTCTGAACCTCTTTCTATTGCTTTTTCTGATATTTTTATATATCTTCCATTAGTTAAAACTACTTGATGTTCAAAATCTGCTGGGCAATACCCGGTCTTAGGGCATGGATGCTCTAGATAATCTTCATAACTGAAATGCTTACTACAAGATAAACATATTGCCATAAGCCTACGCTACTTCATCATACTGATAATTAAGAGTTGATGTGCTACCTGCTGTATCTGCCACGTTTGTTTTTATTTGATGTACCAACCAGTCAGAATATCCTGCCGCCGTTAGCTGACCTGACAATGAACCGTTTATTCCTAGATTTGAACCAGATGGTTCTGATGTTGGCATTGTTTGTGTTGCAACAGATGATGCAGATGCAACAGGAGCTACGTATGGCTTTCGCACGTATGATGACTCTCTTGCGTTTGTAACGTGTGTTGCCGCACCACCTAGCGCACCTGTTCTCCACACTTTCAAGTTTTGAATAGCTGAACTACCTCCCATCGCTGTAACGTGCATTTTTTGATATTTTTCGTATGTATTGTTTCCGGGTGTTACTGGATAAGTTACTGGATTTAGATTCACGGAATCATTAGAACCCATGTTTGAATTTGTAATATTGTGATTCATTTCCGCCTGCAGTGTATATCCTTCTCCAGATGCCATAATGTCTGAAGACAAAGATAGCTGTGTACTTGAATCTACTGCTGTAACATATGCGTGTGTAGAATCTGTTGTGTTGTAAACTTCATCTCCCACGTCTACTCCTAAAGTAGTGAAGTTTTTACCTGTGTCTACTAATTTTCCAGATGATGTGGATGTAGCTGTACCTGTTGTTCTAACTGCTCCATTTGCTTCATCTATTTCTATTGTTGCTGCCATATATTTTTTATAATTTTAATTGTTAATTTGACCTTTTTTATAATATTCTTCGATCCCTCCTTTAATTTCTGTGATAAGTTTAAAATCTTTTCTTTTAATTGGTTTATTGCTGATAATTCGTTTACCTGTTTTTGTGTTAATGTAGGTATATTTTTGCATTCTTCGTTATCATCTTCCCATATTGGGACTTTTATAAACTTATAAGATATTTCTTCATTATCACTTTTTATTTCTCCTTGGGTAATTTGTGTTGTTGTATCTTGCTTTAATAAAATCAAAACAATTTCATCTAGTATATCTGGTTTTAATTGTCTACTAGATTTTATTTCTATTTCCCCAAAAACATCTTGAACTTTGTAAGTGTATCCATTTTCTTCTTTTTTTTCTTGGAATACCATAATTTCATTATAGCTTACAAATCTTACTGCTCCAAATTATAAATGAAGCAGTAAGTTTGAAAACTATGATGATGTCGCTGCGGTTGTTAGTTTTGTCATAGCTGTTGGAACTATCCGCACATAACCTGTGCGTTCAACCCAACGTACTGCCTCACGATCAGTTGTAATAAGATTTATGTCTGCGTTTGCAGCAACATTTCTTATTGTACCTGCGTTAAACCGAGAAGCTACTAGACCGCTTGACTTATAGCCAAGAATGCAAGCTTTTCTCAAATCTCCAAAAAGAACAAATGACTTATCTGCAGCAGTTTCTGTTTTAGATGGCATAGCCTCTACTAAAACTTCAGGATATCCCCATACTGTTGCTGGTCCTGTTGCGGACGGAGCTTGGTATATATATTGCAAATCTTGTGACTTCAATTTTCGGATTATAGATTTTATTGTTCTATGATAATAAAACTTAGCATTCGCCAAAGCTCCTGATGGAGTTTTATCTATCATATCCAACAAATCATCTGCAGTAACAGAAGCAAAGGTTGTTCCAAGAAGTGTTACCTCGTTTATGTCTGTCGCATTTAACAAGCCAGTAAATCCTCCGTATGTGCTTGTACCATCGCCATTAAAGAACGCCATATCCTCTGCTTTTGCAAAGCCTTCTGCTACTCTTGAGGCCAAGAAGGAAACAAAGTCAATCTCTGTATCTTCCAAAAGCTCTGATGTCAAAGTTACGATTGCTCCCAATTTCTTAAGTGTCAATTCTTCTTGACCCAAAACAGCTTGTGTTGATCCAATGACTGCTCCCTCATCTACCCAATATACTGTTACATCAGTTGCAAGGTTATTCGCCTTGTACGAATTCTTAGTCAATGGGATTGACGTCATTTCTCTACGAGCTACTCCGTATTCTGTGATTAAATGACGGATTTCAGCAGAAAGCTCACTATCCACAGTGTAGCCTGCGTATGGTGAACCTGTTGAATCAGTTGTCATTTCTTTCATTTTTGCGTCATCGCCAGAGAGAAGTGCTTTAGTTATATCACGTATAGAGTTCGAAAGAAGTTTCCTTTTTTCTTGTACGTCTGGATGATATACTCCTACTTTTTTAGTCAATAATTCACGTTGCTCATCTAAATAAGATTTGATTTCATTTTTCAATGAAGTTTCTATGCGACCAGCTTGTTTTTCAAAAAGGCTTTTTATTTCCTTTTCTATAACGTCTTGGTCTTCATCTGTATTTTCATTTTCTGGTAATGCATTAACTTCTGCTAATTCATCGCCAAGCATTTCTTGATCTTCTTGCTTTAATTTCAATACTTCTGAAGCCAAAGTTGCTTTTTCGCTAGGTGTAGCAAATCCTTTTGTAATGAGTTCGTTTATTGTTTTTAATATTTTAAGCATTTTTTTGTTATTTATTTATATTATTTAATAATAGATGCCCAGTGTTTGGGGTTTCGACCTATAAATTATGCACACACTTATCATCACTTTAATTTAATTAGTTCCCTTATTACTTTATTTATTTTGCGTTGTTTTATTTTTTCTTTTATTTTGTCGTTTATTTCTGTGTTTTTTGTATTTACTAAAGAATATAGCGCTTTAGATATCTTTATAAAAGCCTCTTTTTCTTTTGTGTTAATTTCATTTAATCCTCTTTTGATTTTTATTAAGTAAGTTTTTGTGGGTATAATTTCTTCACTTGTTTTAATTCTTGTATATCCTTTTGCGCTTTCATTGTTTTTATATGATTCGCTTTCACTACTATCGTTGTTTCTGGAAGTTCTTTGTTCATCATTATTCTGTATTTCGCTATCTTTTGAAGCTTCGTCAATGTTTCTCTTGGTGTCATTTTTTGATTCTTTATTTTCATCGTTTTTATCATCTAATAATTTTTCAATCTCTATTCCTTTTTCTTTAGCTAAAGCAAGAGCATTTGCTGGCACAGATACTGCTGAAACTTCTAACAATTCTGCTTCTAGTATTTTATTCCAGTTTGTTGTACCATCCTTATTTTGTTCAAATTTTTTAGGTATAAATCCAACACTAAAAGCATTTAAAAATCCACCTGCGTATAAATCAAACACTATTTTGGCTTTAGGGTTTTCATTTACAGCAAAAATTATCTCACCTACTAGCTTTTTATTTTCAATCCTAGGGTTTATTGCCTTACCAATAACCTCTGTTGCATCTCCGTAATTATGACTGTTTAAGATAACAGGATTTTTGTTGAAGTTTTTTAAATCCCATCCATCTTGTACAACTACATCACCATGACGATCTGAACTTTCTGTGGAAAAAATAGCTTCTAATGAATTTTTATTAACATCTATAGACTTTATTTCTATAGGTGTTTGTATATATATTTTTTCTCCCTGCTTATATTTCTTTTTCATATTTTTATTATGACACACTTTTAATAAATCAAATAACACATCTACAATTTATAACTTCTTCGGCGTCCCCACTTGGGTCTCCGGGATACATTAACCCATTTGAAAATGGTCTGTCTAATGGTCTTTCTTCTCCATCTGTCATTAGGTGTGAATCCCTTGTTTCACCATCTACTACTGATACCCATATTTTTGTATTCAGTCCAGACTGTTTATATCCTTGCATTGTTCCGTATTGTGTTTGGTTATGTGTTTCTGTTCTTGCAATAAGTCCAGCACGAAACTTTGTTATCTCTCCGTATGTGTTTTGTATTTTTTTAACAAGTTGTTCTCTTGTTCCTCCCTCTGTTGCGTTTTCAGTAAACACTTTTCTAAGTTTAGTAAAAGTTGTATCATTTATGCTTTTTAGAAAAAAGTCAGCTCTGTTATTTATATACGTAATGATTGAATCAGTCATATTAAATCTATACCCGCTACCAGCCATTTCCATTGCATCTATACCAGCTTGCTTTAATAATGATTCGAGTATTGGTAAAAACTTCTCTTTTCCAATTTTTACTTCTAAATCTAGGCTGAGTAGTTCGTCTACTTGTGATTTTTTAAAGTGTTTAAGTTTTTGCGGTGTTATTTTTTCCAACAACCTTATTTCTTGTTCTTTGAAGTAGTTTTTTAACTGTTTTTCAAATGGCTTTTGCCTATTGTTTATTTTTTTTACTTGTATTTTTGCGTATAAATCTCTGATATTTTTATCTTTCAATGGGTGTTTTTTTATTCTTTTTTCTTCGCTTGGTCTTGTTTCTGGCTCATTTATATCTCGGTCTTCTCCTAATGGTACTAATCCAAAACTAACAAGAATATCATTTCCATCTTCTACTGGATTTAATTGTATTCCAAGTTCTTTTAATAATGCTCGTTTTTCATTTACCGTTATAGCTCCTATTGTATTTGCTATTTCTATGTTTTTTCTTTTTTCCTCTATATTTTCTGGTGTCGGATCAACAAAAGTTAAGTTTTTTCCAACAGGGAAGAACTTTTCATCTAATGCTGTTGTTAAAACAGTTAGCAATGGTACGATGGTTTCTTTTAAGAAAATTGACCTTGCTGTATCTGCATTATCATATTTAACGTCATCAGTAGAAGCAAGTATTGTTTTAGGAACACCTGTTAAAATACAAATATCTTCTAGGGTTGATTTTTTTATTTCCAGATACCCTATCTCTGTTGGATTTAATCCAATTTTAATATAATCTGCACCACCTCCTAAAAATAAAGGTATTCCAGTTTCTACAGACTCTTTGTATTCTTTTTTATAATCATCTTTTATTTTTTCTAGTTGATCTCTTGTTAATGGTCCAGTTGAAAACTTGAACACGCCATCTACTTTTCCATTATTTTCAATGATATTATTATTATACCCCTCTATTTTTATCTCTGAGTTTATAGTAGTCATGCCTGCTTGTAATAAAGACACCCCACGTAAAGGGTTGCGTGGATTTGGGTTATGTATATAAATTATTTGTTCAGGAGTATATTCTATTATTTCGTTAGTAGTATTATATTCATATTTTACAATATTACCTGTTTTATCAAAAAATGGTGTGACAGATGTTGGGTTTAATAAGTGCATCTGATTAATTTGAGTTGGTTTAAATATTTCACGCTGTGTTTCTAGTAAAATATATACTTCGCCAAATAAATCGTAGTATTTTTGATATAGTCCCCAAAACTGTCTTGCAGTAAAAATCTTGTTTGGTTTATATAGTAGATTTATTAAGTTATCTTGTTTTATATTCTCTTTCTTGTCGTTTTGTAAAACAAACTCTATTTCAGAAACCTTATTTGCTCTAATTTCGATTGCTTTATTTACATAAAGAGAAATCTCATAAGCTGTTAAATAATCATTTTTGTTAATATTCTTTCCTGCTTTTGGTAGTCCATTTGAAAATATCCCCGTATATTTCTTTGTTTTAAAGCCAAAAGTATTTTTTATAAAAGTTAATATATTCATAACTATTTATATTATACAACACGTGATTAATTAAACAAATCCAATAAATGGTTTTTCTGCAAATGTTAAATAAAACGATTCAGCAAAGTCTGGAGATTCTCCTGTGCGAGTCTTTAAATCTTTTTTCGGTTCCATAATAATTTTACGATCAGAAAGAGTTTTGTATTTAAGCCATGTTAATTGCACCCATTCATCATGTTTATCTAGTTTAGTATCATCAAGTAAGCACCATTTACGAGCTTCCCAGCATAATTCTGCTTTTATGTTAGCAAATGATTCTGGATTAAATACTGCTGATTCTCCTACGTTAACTGCGTTTACTGCGTGTCCTTTTTCTTTTAATCGGTCAGAAACACCACGACCAATACCAATATCGTCTATATTCACATTTTCCGCCAAGATTCCATATATTTCCATATCTTTTTCAATTTCACTTACATTTGTCATCGTGTCATTACTTTTATTTGTGCCAGTAACTGCTGCCAACTTCCCCCATCGAATTGTTCGTACATTTCTATCTCCGCCACCACCAATATCGCAACCTAGTTTTGGTTCTATTGCTAGTTTTCCATTATTTTCTTCTCGTGCTTTTTTCATTGCATTAAGTATAATCTCTGGAGTTGTTCCAAACTTTACCTGATCTGGTAAAATTAATAAGCGATAACCGTTAGCATCCATTACTGAAAGATCTGGGAATGAACACTCGTAAAGTATATCAAACAATGGCTTACTTCTAGCTTCTTTAATAAATTCTTCATTGTATCGTCCCTCTTTTAATGCTTGATGATAATCAATAAAAATACGGTGATATTTTTCTGGTTGTAGCCATGTTTTTAAAAAGTGACTGTTTGGCGGTGCGGAATAGAAAGGGTTTCCAATCTTAATATAACAAGCATCTTCTCCTTTACCTGCAATCATGCGGTATACGGTCGCCTCAGTATTATCTCCAACAAGACAAAATTCATCACCTATCACAATTTCGGCTCCTTGACCCATTGCTGCTTCTAATGACCTCTTGCTATTTTTTTCATCTGTTGAGATTACAAAAATGCCACCGCCATTATTGAGCATGATGCGCTCTTTACTTTCTTCCATACGAAGCTTTTCGAGCCTACTGTTTTTTTCTAGTTTAGTATAAAAAATAGGGTTATCGCCAAGATGTTCAATGTAGTAACGCATGATGATCTTAGCCTTGTCTTTTGATGGTGCCACGATGACCACCACCTTTCCAAACACGCACGTCAGCACGAGCGCGGCGAGAGCTACCCATAGCGACTTGCCGTATTGTGTCGAGCAGATTATCTGCACTCGTTTGTGGACGCGCAGAATGATACCTCCGAATATATGGAGTTGACCATCAGTGATTTTTGTGTCGCCTGATGCACCATCAACTGTAAAAAAGGATGCTAGGTCAAGTAGATGCTTTTTCTCCGCCGGCGTCATTGTCGGCAAACTTGGCTTCATTTCCATCCCTGACCTGTTCGGCATTAATGTCTCCGGTAGGAGATCCGCTAGTGTGTTTTTCATTGTTTTTATTGTTGATTAACTCAGCACGTAGGTTCTCGCCCATTTGGCGCACTTGTTGCGTGAGACCATCGACCAAGTCGCGTCCATTCGCTACTGTGGCTTCAATACGTGGTGAGAATGTCTCCTTTTCGGTCTTTTCGAGCCACCACTTTGCCAGCTCTTTGTCTTTGTCTAGCTCGCCGACGATTTTCTTCTTTGCGATCTGGTTCGGAGATTGCTTAGCGGCGTGTTTAATCCTGTAAAAGTCAGGGTGTAGCTCTTGGAAGTATTGGAGCTGTTCGCTAGAAATTTCCGCATAACTACAGGCCTGATCGTCCGTAAAGTAGAATTCGTAGGCCGTTACAAGCTTGTGAAGCTTTACCTTTCCGTCCTCTTTTCCCCACCACCCATTTGCAGTACTCAAAACATCAAACTTTTTACCCTTGTACGAGAATTCATAGGCGTATGGATTCGCCTTTCCGGTCTGTCGCTCCTCGGCCTTTGGAGCAATTCGGAGACTCTTAGGGTATATGTTGTTGTCTTTTTTAAAATTGATATCTGGTGACATAGAGTTTATTTTCTGTTACCCATTGAGAGCCGTTTGCTTGATGTATTCGACGACGTTAATTGCTGGCTTCCAGCCGTCCGGTGCCTCGTTCTTGAGGACGCTTTCGCGTATCTCTCCTTCGAGTGCCGGCATGTGCTTGATCTCCTTGCCAGTTGCCTTAGCTAAGGCGAGGATCGTCGTTCCCTCTCCAGATCCGAGTTCGTACACGCCCGGCTTCCAGTCCATTGCTCGTATGAGCGCTGCCACGATGTCCTTGACATGAACAAAGTCGCGTACCTGTTTGCCGTCGCCGTTCACTCGGACGATCGGGCTTTTGAGGAATGTTTCGACTACTCCGTGTCCCCCTTCGCCGTAAATATTCGGCAAAATAAGAACTACTGCGTTGCTGTGGATAATTTGTGCATAAAGTGACTGAGCTAATTTACTTATACCATAAGGGCTTTTTGGGTCTTTTGACGCTGCCGAGCAAGTTATTAATATCTTAGACTTTGGATTTTCTTTTAAAATTTTAATTGTACCAAGAATATTTGTTATGGCATCATACATTGGATCATTAAAGCTTTCTTGTACGCTTGTTTGTGCTGCAAGATGAAAAATATAATCTGATTTAAATATTTCATCATTGAGTATATTTTTTCCAGAAACAACATCGTAAGTATATATGTTAATATTGGAATATATACTTACTAATTTCTGTAATAAATATTGTCCAAGATATCCTAAATGTCCAGTTATTGCTATTTTAGTTTTGTCTTTATTTTTTTTCATTTAATAACATTTTAAACATTCCTTCTATTATTTTTATATGTTCAGCTATTGTCATCCTTGTATAATCTACCCCTAATTCTGTTATGCAAAACTTCCTTAATTCATCGGCTTTTTCGTTTTGTTTCTTATATAAATCAAAAACTTGCGGATGTTCTTTTTTTAGTATGTTACCCGCCTCACTATTTTCTCCAAGATAAAAAACCTCATCCCATAATATTTTTTCTGTAACCTCTATTTCTTTACCATCCCGCATTAATTTATGAACATTTAAACTTGCCCTATCTTTAGCAACTCTTAGATTTTCTGAAGCAATATCCGTTATTTCTTTTATTTCTGCGTCCAGTTTATATAAAATATTTAGTTTTTCTTGTGTTATTTCCATTTTTTTAACTATTTTTTTTAATCTATTAAACAAACACTTCTATTTCTTCTGGTTTTTCCCTAAAATGTGACAGCGACATATCATCATTTAATTCTATCACTTGTCCATTTTCATACTTTATTTTAATTATATCATACTTTTTCATCATTTTTATTTGAAATTCATCCCTAGTTCTATATTCTTTATATTCTTCATTTTTCATTTGAACTGGTGGATGTTCAATAATAACATCTGGTGTGTAATATATTTTATATGGTAACTGCTTGTATCTAATATAAAAATCTGTATGCTCCGAGATTTTTTGTTTTTCATCCCATTGAATAAAATTAAAGACTTCTTTTTTAAAGAGTGCGAAGTTTAATACACACCCTGTTTTTCTATACTTTATTCCTTTGGCCGTCTTCCAGACTTTTCTTTCAGTTCTATGGTATAGTGTTTTTCCTACAATTTCTGGCGTAAACTCATAATGCATCTCTGACCCTAATTGTTTAACTAATCCTCCTATTACTCCAGCATTTTTATTAACTTCAAAAAGTGCTAGCATTTTATTTATGTCTGTTTCTTTAGTAAACTCCATATCATCATCTAAAATTAATTTATATTGATTTGGTGTTGTGTTTACTAAGTAATTCCTCGCATAACTAAGTCCGCAGTCATATGGTAAGTGTTCTATAATTATTCTTTTTACAAGTCCAGCATTATATAAATCTTTTTTTAAATTATTATAAAATTCTTTGTCTAGTGTTTTATTTTGATCAGCAATATATATATTTGCCATAGGATAATACTTAGCAATAGATAGAGTGAGTCTTTTTATTGCGTCCGGTCTTTTAAATGTTGTTATACAAAAATCAACAAATTTAACATGGTTACGGCGTTTTTCCCCTTCTGAATTTGGAGCATCGTCTCTATTTCCATTCATGTCTATTAGCCAATCTAGATTATGTTTTTTATAGAAATATTCTTTGTCAATCCTCCTATTTCGGTATTTTTTATATTCTTGGTGTTTTTCATTTTCTTGCTCCACTAAAATCTTTAAGTGTTGTGCTTTATGTTCAACAATACAATCTGGAGTAAAATACACATTTATTTTTTCATTTTGTAAACTAATAAACCAATCTTCGTGTTCATACGCTACTTTTATTTTTTCATCCCATGGAATATTTCGTATTTTATCTGTTCTTGCAATAAAAAAATTAAATACTAAGTCTGTTTTTATGTGTCGCAATATTGTTGTATTATATTTTGCTTTTTCTACATCTATAGGCTTATTTATCAACATTCTGCCGTTTCTTTCAATACTTCCTTGATAATTTCTAATTATTCCATTTTCAATAACTCTGCCGCCAATCAAATCAATATCATCCACAGCATCAAGAAGTTCAACCATTTTATCTAACTTTTCACTTTTGTTGTAATAAAAGTCATCATCTCCAACTAATACATATTTTGTTTTTACTTTTTCCATGAGCCTATTGCGCCCATATCCGACACCAGAGTCAAAAGGTAATTGTATATATTCTGCATTATTTTCTTTACACACCTTAGCAATCTTTTCATTATGTTTTCCGTTTTCGCCTACAATTATTTTTATTTCAGGATATGAAAGTCTTAAAGATTCTATACATCCGATTGTATAATCTTCTCTTAAGAAACTAATTAAAATTGCTGTAACATTTTCCATTTTCATAATGGTTTCAAATCTTTTGTAATAGCTATTTCCATAATCGTATGTTTTTGGGATCGTATGCCCAGTCCCAGCCCTTATTTGGTGTGCGCCAGTCCGCACCATATTTTGCTTCTAACACCGATACTGGGTCTGCTGGTGCTGAGTATTCGCTTTTAATAAAAAACATGGGTTTAATATTTTTAATCAAATGAGATCGATATTCGTAAGTAATAACGTCTTTAAGTATATCCCGCCCACCATTTTTGAATGCGTGAAATATAATCATGCCGTCTTCCTTTTCTCTGTAAAAAAAGAAGTCTGTTTTTATTCCATTTTTAACAAAAGACATTTCAAAATTATTAGTAAAATCACCGAATATATACTTAATTTCTAAATCAAACACAAGCATTCTTTTTATAAAATCAAAAACATCACGTTCTTTCCATTCTTCAAAAAATACCCCGATATCTATATCTGTGTCGTGTTCTATAAAGTTGCCATCTCTCACTAGTCCAAGTAATGTTCCATCTGTAATAAACCAGCTTTTTTGCATTTCTTGCATTACTGTTTTTATTGAATTAAGTATTTCTATTCCTTTTTCTGTATCTATCATAATATGTATTATATTATATATTTACAAATTTTGTTGTGGATAAATCTCTACTTCTATTCTTGGTCTATTTTTGTCTATATAAAATAAATCAGTAAAACCAACTATATAGTTTTGACTATCTTGTTTTAAATACCCGCTAACCACTAATCCGTCTAAAACAAATTTTTTAGCAAAAGCGATATTGTCTATGTCTTTTTTTTTATTTTTGCTGTACCACTTAAATGTAATTAATACAGGGTATGTCTTTATTTCGCTTATATTGCTGTTTCTCGCTTCTTTTGCCACTCTTTTGGTCTCTAACTGCTTTATGTCATTTCCGCTCCACCTTGAGGCGTTTAGGGCTTTTATATATGTGTTTAAGTCTGTAAGTTCTCCTAATATTGTAAATTTTTCTATTGGTTGCATATTTTATAGTATTTTTTTCTCAATTAAATAATCAATGTAAGTCTCTGAGCCACCATCACCATAAATAGCATCACGCCAGTATTCGTACTTCTTTGTATCTAAGGCTTCCTGTGGCGGACTGTAATTCTCTATAAGCCAATCCATAACACGTTCAATGAATCCTTTGTTAAGCTGTCCCTTTGTACTTTGGGCTACCTTATTGATCTTACCACCAACATTTACCATCTCGCTATTAAATTCGCTTTTCAACCATTCGTGTACATTACGACAATCTCGCCAATCGCGATGATCCATGCCTTCTTGATAAAAAGCTATAAGCGGGCAAATCGTCCCTTCAAACCAGTTACGTTGTTTACGACTTTCTGGGAGAATTGGGGTAAGCTCAAACGGCATACCGGGATTTTTCCGCATGAAAAATTTTAATTTCTCTTTAGTGAAATCACTAAAACTTAAACCGCCATTATCTGTAAATCTGCCTTTAAACATGACTAATCTACTTGTATGTCATCACCATAGTCAATATCCTCTTCATCAACCGAGATGTGATCTTTATTATTGACTGGCGTAACGCTTACATAATTCTTTGGACCAGACTTTTTCATTTCCAAAATAACTTCTTGGCTTTCTTCAATTTCAGACAAGCGCTGTATAAGATAGTGCAATTCGCCTTCCTTGTTTTTTACTGGCACATCGTAAATCTTCTGTGTGCCGTTTTCTTCAACCATGTAACGCACCACTTGAATTATTTGACCAGTACGACCATCTTTTCCATTGGTGATTTTATCCTCAATGATCTTCACACGATGCGGCCCAGTTGACACAGGACCTTTCTCTGTTTTTACCGCTAGGCGAAGCTTTGGGATAATCTTGGCTTGCGCCATAAGTTCTTTACTTTTTTGCATATTATAGTTTAATAATTTCTGCTAATTTTGCGTCGACTTCCAATAAAAACTGAAGTTGCTTTTCTTGTGCAACAACAATATCGCTCGCCACCTGTTCACGTGTAACTTTTATGATGTGAATAGGGTGTATTGATATATCAGGATTATAGCCGACAAACCAACGTACTTCTAATTTTGGATTAACCACAAAGGCTTGTATAAGTTGCCAGTAGTATTCTTCTGGCACTTCATTTGTCAGCCACATCTTGACGTAATTTTTACCACCGGGGCATTTCACTTCAACATCTTCTTTGTCGTCAGTATCTTTAATCAAACCATCAGGAGAATAACCAACCAGAGAATTTTCATCATGTTCTACGAAGCCAGTTGTCTCAACCTTTTTGCCAGTATGAAACTCAAACATTGCAAGCGCTTCTGGCTCTAGGCGAATACCACGATCCATTGGATTTTCGTAATCCATTTCAACACCGACAGTCAAACGCTCCGCAATCAATTCATACATTGCATCTTGTCTGGCCTTTGGTGTACCCATAATGGCCTTCAAAGTTGTGCCTGTAATCTTACCTTTACGGATTTGATGCCATGCTTCTGTGCCTTGCTTGATGTCGTTATGCTTTTTCATATTTGGCTTTAAGTTCATCCTTGGCTGCTAAGACTTCAGGATGTGCGCGTTCGTCTGCTGAAATTGCACGCCATACTGTGGCCAAGCTATTCAAATCTGTTGTAGCTTTAAGCTTGGCAATAGTATCTTCAACGCTGAAGTGTGGGCCGACCTTTGCGATAACCTCTGCGTAATACTTCTTGTGTTCATCAAGCAACCAATTTCTATATATAGCGACTGCTTGCTTTCTATCCTCAATACTGCCATCAATACCACCTTGGCTGTTCTTCACCAATTCAATTGCATTATTTGTTGCATTGAAGAAAGCGATTGATAGGCCTTTGCGGTACTGTGCGTCTTTAATTACTTGTTCATCCATTGTTTTTATTTATTAAATAATAATATCTTCAATTTGCTCTATTTCTTTAGATTTTTCCTTAAAAGTTTTTGTATATTTACGAATCATATCGTAAAATGATTGTTCAAGATCACATGTGTTGATTTTATTATTTATTATATAAACCTTACCACTTCCAATTTTATTTTCATTAAAAACAAAATTTATTTCAAGTTCTTTAATCATATTGAAAGGCAAAAATTGACTCTTGTAATTCTCTGACCTTTGTGAAAACTGCTACAATATCAAACTCTGGCATAACATCTCCATTATCATCATTTGTGTACCAATCCTTAAGTACAACTATGCGATAATTTTCAGAATCCCAATGAACTTTGTATGTATATCCTAAAAGATTTATGGGTATTTCTTTTATTACTGTACCAGAATGTAGTTTTAAATTTTCTACATCTATCATCTTATTTTTTATCTATCGTCCGCCAACTAGAGTGTAGCGAACGGACGATAGATCTCTAGTAATTTTTAACATATAAGCACGACTTACTTATATGTTTATATATTATAAATATTATATTCATATTGCAATTAAATATGTGGATAACTTTTTGCTTTTATTTATTAAACAATAATCAGTTTTTAAACAAACTTATTATATATATCTTCTTGTTCTTTTATTTTTTTATTTTTTAATTTTATTAAATTTGTTTCTAATGAAGCCCATTTTTTAAAGAGTTCATATGGAGTAGTTATTGTTGGCATATAATTAATCAAGTTTGTTTTTGGTAGTATCTTTTTAATTACAATAATTACTTTTTTTATCCCATATGTTTTAGCAAGATTAACACATGCTTCTCTTTCTGTTTTATTTTTAAAAAAAAGATTTGCAGATTTATTTACACCACTATTTTTAAAAGTGTCAATAATTTTTTTAATTATTACTGCTTCATTTGATCTTTTTTTTGTGCTTTTGCCTATATTACTTATACTTATACTATTACTTATACTTATAGGGTTTTTATTTTCCGAAACTAGCCTTATTTTTTCTATGTTTTTTATACTTTTGTCGTTTAAAGTGTTACCTAAAGTGTTACCTAAAGTGTTACCTAAAGTGTTACCTAAAGTGTTACCTAAAGTGTTACCTAAAGTGTTATCTAAAGTGTTATCTAAAGTGTTATCTAAAGTGTTATCTAACTGTATATCTAAATTATGAGTAAACATTCGTTTACCTACAATTTCTGCAATTTTTTCTTTTAAAAAATTAACATTTAATTCAAATGTTCTGTTTTTTATTTTACCTGTTGTTGAAATAAACCCACTTTTTTTTGCTTCTGATAATTTTGACTTAAATGTTTTTATATTGCAATCTCCATTATTTTCTTTGTTGTATTTTTCTAATAACCACTGATTTGTTGGTCTAATTATATTCCATCCATTTATTTCATATTCATATATTTTTTTACAAATCCACCTTGATATAGTGTTGTCAACATTTTCATCAATTGCTTGGTAAACTAACATTCTTTGTGTTTCTATGTTCATTTTAGTTGTTTTTGTTCTTCTAATAATAAAAACCTGTCAACACTTTCGATGTCTTTTAGTAAATCTTTTCTGTTGTTAGATAAAATATAGCGTACTCGAATATCCGCCTTACACATTCTGTCTTGTAATTCTTTTATTGGAACGTCTTTTTTTAATTGATAATTATCGTCTAAGTTTTTTGGATAATATTCATCTGTCCATCCTGTATAATATCTATAATCTTCTTCTATTCTTTTTATTTCTCCACCACTAATATTTCGTAACTGAGAAACAAAAATAGACTTTGTTGCCCACGCATATTTTGCACGTTCTAAATCCGACTCGTCAATTTGGATATATTCGTTTGGATGATAACCATAAATTATTCGAAATTTTAATTTTTTATTCATATTTATTTTTATTGTTTTTATTTTCTTAATAATAAATTATTATGTACACGCATTTTATAGTATACAAAAAATACAGTACTTATACTGTGTATAAGTTTTTTACATAACAAATATATGTTGTATACTATATATGCCCGATGGGGGTACATCTATCTACGTCTCTATCGGTGAGTTCTTTCTATAAATAGCCTATGGCTATCTCACATAAATAAGTATGGGAATTAAGATTTTCAAAAAATAATAGATTAAAAAATACACTAAATTAGCAACAACTAAGTTGTACTAGATAGACAGACTATACCGCCCTGAAAGGCGGTTTTTCTGTGAAAAGTAAAATACATAATAACAAATAACCACCAAGAAATTGGTGGTTATTTGTTTATAGAGATTTAGGCTTAAAGCCTAAAGTAGTCCCCTATTTATGTGAGTACTTGCTTTCGCCAGTACCCACTTCTATATCTTATTATACTTACAACTAATTGTAAAATCCTTTTTGTGGAATGAGCTATAAAAGCTATATGTACCACCTTTTGTTATAGCAACATAGGTAGTCCATTCTTTTTTATTTACTTCTTCTAAAGAGAATACAAAAGCTGTTAGCTTTATCTGATCGTGGATACTATTTATATCCAGCTTTTCAGATAGTCCGAACCTTTCGTTATAGATTTTTACATACCTGTCCCATGTACTTTTAAAGTATGCAAATGCTCCAAATGAATGTCCGTTATCCCCGACCACATTATTTCTAAGCCCGCTTTCGCACATTCCAACGCTATATACCTCACTCGGATCAGAACCGTACTTACCAGAGTAATACTTTATCATCTCTAAAGTAGTCATTTCTTTTGGTAACGGATCATTGCTCCATTTCACTGAGTCATCGGCTATTAACTTAGATGGCAATAGAGCCACAAGTCCTAGTGCGATAATCAGTATTATTGCTTTTGTCATAATTACCCTGAGATAGCAGGGCTACTATTTAGGCTTTTTTAGTAGCTGATTTTTCAGCAATGCTATCAAGTGTGCCTACACCTGCTACGGCTATGAGCCATACTTTTATAGTAGATAGAACAAAGTTCATATCTAAACTACCAGACTGTATTGCTCCTAGGATAGCCACAACCGCAGTAGCGGTAATAGTCCAGAAGCGTGTGCTGTTTAGTAGCTCTATAAATTTCTGTTTTAATGTTTTCATATTTTATTATATTGCTAACTTTTTTATAATCTCCAAAAAGGAGAGGTAGACACTTCTTTTTATTAAATTGGTTAGCACAAAATGATGAATATCTACCTATACTTATTATACAACAATAGTGCTACAATATACACAAAAGTTATTCACAAATGAATATCCCAAGAAAGGAGTTTTTTCGTTATATTTATTGCCAATACTGCGGTATTCAAAAACATGCTATTTTTTATATCCATCCAGTTACCAGAAATAAAGAAATCTATTTACGATTTCATAAAAAATGCTTGAAGTGTAACAAAGGTAACTTAGATGAGATACATAGAAATGATTTTTATGCCCTTATAAAAAATGAATATTTATGAGAAAAATCCTGTACAGCAAACCAGTTGAAACAGACGATGATTGTCCTTTTTGTAACCAAAAGACAATACACTTAATTCATTTAAGTTCTTATTTAGCAAAAGAACATAAAGTAGTTATTGTGTATGCGTGCGTTTGGTGTATGAATAATTTGGATGATCCACAAGTCAGGGTATTTACAATACCAGCTCAAGACTGGGTCAAAATGGTGAAGGATAGTACCTATTCAGACGAAAATTGAGCAAAATAAAAGCCAGAGATTATCTGGCTTTTTACTTTAGTTATTGCATGATGGTGGCATAAATAGTAACCATAAGCAAAATAACATAAAGAGAAACAACAATATATTTGGAGTTATTCTGCCTATAAATGCAAAGATTTTAGACACAATATCCCAAACAGTTTCGCTTACTAAGGATAAACCTAGTAGAACGAGAATAATAATTATGAGTATCATGATTATATATTTTTTATTTGTTTGATACGCTGTAAGAGTGCAATTATCTCGTCAAGAGTTTTATTTCCAAACAAGTAATGCCAGTTTCTGTGAGAGTCCTCATGTAAGAGGATAGTAGAATCTTTTTGACTTTTTGTGTAAGTTTTCATAAACTCCCCCCATCTTGATTTTGGAATGAGGTGATGTCTATTTTTCTTGTTGTTCTTCATCGTATAAGTCTGTTAAAAGATGAATCATTAACGAGTATTCTCTTACACATTGTATGTGAAACTTCTTACCTTCCGCAGTATGTAAATGCGTGTATGGTAGATGAGATCGTAGACTGTCATAGGCAAGCTCTATGATTTTCTGGATTTTCTTCGAACGGCTATCTTGCTTTCTTTGCTGTTCTGTCTGTTTATTCATTTAGTGTACTATTTCACCATTTACGATTTGGATATTTCTAACTTTAAACAATCCATTTTCTACTTTCACGTGTGCAAATCCATGACTGTAATTATTTCCAAAAGGGAAGTAATCAGGGTTTAACTCACAAAGACAGCCTGTTGAGTATGTCGTTATAGTTTTGCCACTTAAAGTAGTTTCAGAATGCGTGGAAACTTTATGCACATGTCCTATCAAAACAGGTGCTTTAGCTTTCAAGAATGCTCCTCTGGCGGAGTTTACGGGACTAAATATACCTCGTATAAGCATGTGTCCGTGTGTGATGTTTAACCGATTTATACGCATAAGCGTAGTTTCGTCCAAAACGGTCATGTTGTGCTTTTTAGCGTCAAGTAGGTACTCTAGTCTAAACTCGTTCATATCGAGCAATTCTGGGGCTTTTACGGCTAAATAAAGCTGTAATCTAACATCATGGTTACCCATTAGAAAGTAAATAGGTATTTCAGGGAACTCTCTGTTTAGAATATCTAGGAAATCTTTAGCTACTTCCAACTCATCTGCAACACTTCTGCCATACTTTGTCTTTGTGAAACGGCTTATCATAAAAAAGTCAAGCAAGTCGCCATTTATAACAATACAGTTAATGTTCTTATCTATTCCATATTGAATTGCAATAGAAAGAGCTTCAACATCGTGGTATGGAAGATGTAAGTCTGATAAAACTAAAATGTTATCATACTTACTTGGCAATGTTAAAACCTTTGGCTTTTTAGAATCGGATTTTGGTAAATGAAATGGATTTTTGTTTAGACTCCTAGGTTTGATGTGAAACAGTTTAAGCTGTTTGTCTTTTGTTTTTCTGCTAAGTTTACCACTTATCCCTCTTACAAAACGAACAAAACTGCGTGCATCTTCCACGTCTTTGAAAACTGTTATATTTTCTGCATAGATTTTTTTTGCCAGTGTTAAGCTGGGGGTACTGGGAAAGCGTATTATATACTCTCTCGCAATATCACTTTTTACAATTTTACTCATTTTATTTGATTGTTAATGTTTTACACATTATATCATTTTAATAATTGAGTTATCTACAGGGGTATTAAATTAGGCGACTATCCCATTATAGCAGGTAGTCATTAGTTTGCAAGTTTTCTAAATACGAACCAATAAGAATGGTATTTTCGGGCGTGTTTCTGTCGCAAATTACTATTCCATACACGACCACCTCTGAATGTCATAATGAATATGTCCTCAACACTAAAACCAATTTCTAAAGCCCAATTATGGACAAAACAATGAGTAAGAGTTGTCCTGCTGTCTGTATAATCTTGACATTTGAAAGCAACAATACCACCACGATATAGCACCCGCTTGAACTCTGATAGAGATTTCTTATACATTTTTTCTAAATCAGACCAACTATCAAACATAGTAAATCGTTTTGTCATTATGTTTTCGTCCGTCTTTCCGTGTTTGCCGAACATAAAAGGGGGGTCAAAAACGATACTTGATATAGAATTATCCTCGTAAGGTAATCCATTTTCTACAATATCATTTTGTCTTACCTCATCTATTTTGGGTGTTTTATCAAGTTTTAATTCTGGTGTTTCTAAATCACCATAAAACTTTCCAGTTGAGAAACACGGGTCAAGATGAAAGTTGTTATTATTAAGATATAAAACCCTAATAGCCGCTAAAATATCTCTATCGTTATCCATTACTGATTTGATTACTTGTGGTTTTTCTGGGAATAATGTGTTCATAGTGTATAATATGATTATGGTTACTAAATTGTCTTTCCAACACTTGATACACACCGCTTCGCAACCTCTCCGACCAAAAGAGGAAAAAGCGTCTCGCCTCGGCTCACGCCGTATTTCATCTGCCCCCAAGTATGTCGGCGATGGCAATTCGCACAAAGTAGTTCCAAGTTCTTAAAGTTTTTCTCCCATTCTTTAAGACGGAATGACCAACTATAGTTTCTCTTTTTAGGGATTTCTTTTTTGGCTCTGTCTTTGTGGTTTATGTCCAGCACACGAAAGTCCGTCTCTCCGCATTTCACGCACTTACCGCCAAGCCGTTCTATCAGTTCAAACTTTTTTAACCAAAACGATTTCATAACTGTTCCGTCTCCGTAGTATTTATCGCACCAAAACTTGTTCCGACATTCTTTTGAACACCAGCGAAACTTTGTTTTCTTTCCGCACAATTTACAAACGCCAGAACTCCAGCGATGCGTTCGGTAGCAATCCAAAGAGCAATACTTCCCGTCTCGGTAGGTGATAAAGTTCTTTTTGCATTTTAGGCATTTGCGTTCGCGTTTCATAATTTTATATCACTCTCTACTTCATCTCCCCATACGTCCCAGCCTTCGGTTTTTTGGCGAGCAAAGAGTTCAATTTTAGCTCGGTCATTTCCCATTAAATCTTCAATAAACTTCCTTACCTCAAATGGTTTTTGGCTATGCTTTGTTCGGAGTGCTTCAAATGTTTGTTTTATGTTCCTTACCTTTCTTTGAGGGTGCCCCTTAACACCAAGCAAACACAGCTCTACCCCCCCCATAGTCCACCGCCCTAAATTATGAACCTGCTTGCCATTCTTGGTTTTCTTTATCCAACAAAATGCCAATGTTTTATATTTGAAACCCCAAGCCTTCATAACTTCCAAGGCTTCGGGTAAAAGAGGAGATACAGCCCACATAAACAAAACACAATCTTTCTCCGCAATATCTTTAATGGGTAATTCCGCTATCCAATTTTTGCTTTGCGTTTTGTATTCGTGGTCAAGTGAAAAAGAATGCCCAGACATCTTATCGTTGTAAGACCACGGCGGATCAGCATAGATTATCTGGTATTTTTTCATATTATTTATCAAGATAGTATTCGTTATACCCCATAGCACCGTAAGCATAAATATACCGTCTATTCTTTAGCATAAAGCCTTTGCAGAGTTCGCAGATTTCAATTTCAACATTATCTAAATAAGGTTCACATTTACTTTTCCCATCTTCTTGGTCGTGGTCAAAAATAACAGCAATCCTGATTGTCTCAACTTTTCCTTCGTGTGTCGCCGCCTTAATATCGCATTTTTTTATTTCTTTTTTCATATCTATATATTAGCAGTTCTCACAGAGTATTGCAAGGGGATAACTTTCCGTATCTGCTTTGCCATTCTCCACGCTGTTTTATAGGTAACGCCGAGCTGTCGTTCAATCTCTTTCGCCGCCACTCCGTTTCGGCTTGAAGCAAACAGATAGATTGCGTAGAACCAATCTTTTAGTTCGGTTTCCGACTTGTGGAATATAGTCCCAGCAAGAGGGTAAAGTCCGAAACCGCAAGAGCAGTCAAACCGCTTTCGGCTTTCAATGAGATACCAGTTACCTTTGGTGTGGCATTTCGGACACTCAAACTTCTTGCCATAGCGATTGTTGAAAATCGCCTTTAGGCACTTCTCATTTGTGTTGTAATCTGTCCTGAACATTTTGATTGTGTAGTGTTTCATAGAATGAAAGTGTTAATTGATATACTCCCATTCTATTCCTTTAATTACCTGTTGTCAAGGGATAATCGCCTTAAATTATTTTGTTATAAGTTCAATGTCCCATTTATCTTGTAATTTCATAACCACACTTCCGAAAGCTGGAGATTTTCCTTTTTTACCAAGCCCGCTTTCAAAATTGATTCTTCCATTTGGAATAAACAACTTACCACCACCAACAGAATTATGGAACCGTGCCGTTGTTATAAACCCTATTGGAAACAATATATATATGTCATTTTTAGCTTCTTGATATGTTTTCCATGCTTTCATCATAAACTCATGTTTTTTTGTAAAAGGAGGGTTTATCCATATTCTTCTATACTGAGTCCAATCTTTTGAAAGACCATCTGTTTCTATGGTGTCGTAATTTGGTATACCAAATTCTTCCGCCTTCTCTTTTGTGGTTGCTGGATCATAGTCAAAAGTTCCAAATCTATCCACAAATACTTTCGGTGTGTAATATTCGTTATCTTTGGTAAATTGAACATTTGCTTTTGCCATTTTAGTTACTATTCTTCTTAAAGCCTCACTCATAAATTATTCCATCCCTAGCACTAACATTATTGCTACAAGTAAACCAGTAATAAATCCGATAATTATAAATGACATATTTTTTATTTTATAAATCCTTTAATAATATTCGCCGAGATAGCTCCGACATAAAAACTATCAACTGGCTTTTGTCCTGATGTTGTCCACCAAACAAAACCCGCAAAATCTATAACAAACACTATAACTATAACCTGTAATACTATTTTGAATATGTTTTTCATAATCATATCTTTTAACTAAAAAGGGGACTAGCCTTTGTTGTTTATAGTATACACTTTTTATTTAAATATACCTGTGGATAACTCAATACCTCTCCCCTCACGACCTAATTGACCTATGTTATACTTGTGCTATGAATAAACAACAATTTTTTAAGCAGTTGAAGGCGTTATTAAAATGGCGAGCAACTTCCAAAAGCGTTCCTTGTCGCTGTAGCGATTGTCACGCAAAAAGACAAAGCCGTCCAAATACTCCTGCAAGTATTTCCTAGACACTACCTTGTGTGTGCCTGTGATACTTCGCTTGATATGTGACCAAAATCCCTCAATGCTATTGGCGTGGACATCACCACGAACATACTCACCTCGTCCGTGGTCTACGGCGTGACGATTGAAACCCACCGCCACTTTATTGAGGCGGTTTGTTTTGTCTGTCATAAGGCGTGTGCCTTGTGGGTCTATCATTTCATTGAGAAAGTCGCCGTGTGTTTGTGCTTTTGCGTCTGGCACAATCATCAGGCGTGCATTACCACCACGCTGAACAGCACCCATAACAACCGATTTTGCCTTAACGGCTTGCGATAGTTTTTCATTGTTCTTACCTGCGTTTTTCCTACCACCAAAATATGCGGTGTCCATTTCAACATCACCCGACAGCTTACCCTCTTGCTCTAACGCCTTACGGATAAGGTGCAACATTCTCCAAGCCGTCTTATAAGTAACTTCAAGCTGTCTTTCCATTTCCTTTGCCGATATGCCACTCTTTGCATTTGAGAATGTGAGAATGGCTTTGAACCATAGCGTAAGAGGCGTATCACTCTTGTGAAAGAGTGTATTTGCGGTGGGGGCTATCTGAAACCTACACTTTGAGCATTGAAACTGCCTACGCCCTGCTTTGAGCGAATACGAGCCACCACAACTACACTCTCGGCTGTGCTGTGCCTCAAAGATAAACTCAAGCACCTTTGATTCAGTAGGGAAGTCCTTTTGTAGTGATTTTATGCCGTAGCGTTGTTCTCGTTGCATATTTTAAGTCGTTTATTTGATAAATCAACATATTCTTGGCTTATTTCTATACCGATGAAGTTCCTGCCTGTGTTTTTTGCTGCAACGGCGGTAGTCCCTGAACCCAAGCAGTTATCCAATACTATATCGCCATCATTGCTGTAGGTCTTGATTAGCCATTCAAATAGGGCAACAGGTTTTTGAGTAGGATGCGGTAGTTTTTCCTTACTATTCCCGATGACAGTTGTTTGCTCTATGAGTGACCTTGGATATGATAAAGCGTCTGTTTTTATATCAGACACATAGTCGTATTGCTGACCATAATTATCGCTTTGTTTTTTGCTTTTCTCCGATTTGCCAACAAAATCTCTTTTTAGGCGGTTCGTGTGCATTACTGGGTTGTAAGTGGGTTGTTTTTTATAAAAAATCAAAATGTGTTCGTGTTGTCGCAATGGCTGTTTTTTCACATTTAATTGTCCCGTAGGGCGTTTTTTATCCCAAATCAAATCATATTTGAACATAGACAGATTGCTCATTACCAACTTAGAGGCAAATGGTTGTGAAGCAGTAAGGACAATCACTCCATTTTCTTTAATAATCCTCTTATATTGAACCCAAAGAAAATCAAGAGGAATAATCTCATCCCACTTATTTTGTGTTGTGCCATAAGGAAGGTCGCAGAGTATCATATCAACACTCTTATCAGGTATTGATTTCATTATTTCTAGACAATCTCCTTGTATGATTTTATTTATCATATTCTTTGATTTATAAAACTTTTTAATACTATATTGCGTTGCGTTCGGCTCATTTTACTCCAATGGCAAGTCCATATCTTCTTGGAAAGAAGAATTATCTCTTTACGATTTTTTTCAAAATCTGCAATTTTCATTAGTTCCCTAGTTTTAATTGTGTGTACATTTATTTCCATACCTCTATCCTAGCAAAATTGGATTAGGTTGTCAAGGGATAGGTATTGATAACTCTGTGTATAACAAATTAAGAAAATATGCTGTTTAATTTATTATTAGTGTTTTTTCCAACTATTCCGTCTGCTACAAGTGAGTATCTTTTTTGAAAGGCTTTTACAGAAGCTTGTGTTATCCTACCGAAGATACCATCTTCTTTATCTGAAAACATTCCTTGAAGATATAGAGCATGTTGAAGTGCTTTAACTTCTTCATTTCTTGAACCTCTTTTAAGAGTTAAAGAAAATGTGTGTTTCCAATCTTCTTGTGGTAAATAAGAAAGAAAGAAAGATGCCCAGACAAGACTTATTCCGTTGCTTGACTTTGCTGAAAACCAGTCTTCTGAAAGCCATTGCCATCCATTTTTACCACATCTTTCCCCCCAAGAATTAAGTATCCAAAAACCTTTTTTACCATTTATCATTTCCACTTTTCCAACATATACCCAATGTCGCCAGTAGTTTGCCCAAGGTTGTTTTGTAACTGGAGTAGGATAGTACGATAACCAAGTACCATTGTTATATCCTGCTATGCCTATGATAGCTCCGTGATTTTTCTGTACAGCTTTAGCAAACTCGTCTATATCAAGTGTGTCCATAAGCCCAGAACCTTGTGTATAAAGCCCCGCACGAGCTTTTAAAGCGTTTTCATAGGCTTCTTGGGTAATGTCTACCTTTCTGGTTAGATTTTCTTCTGTGGCTGGATATGATGGTGTAAGAGCTTCTGTTCCCCATCCTTTTTTTGCTACAAGTTTAGAGTTAGATATTCCATCAGAGCCACCTCCTACAACAGCAGTTTGTGCATAGATAAACTTCGCACTTCGTTCTTCTTTTGTTTTAGTGGACAAGGCTTCCAAAACCTCCCCATAAGTAGCCCATGCTTGCCCTCCGCAAGAAGAACTATTTGCTTGATCTTTAACGGCCAAAGACTCACCTAGCTCTTTTTCTACATCATAACCAAGTGTCCAGTCAAAGACTTCAACAACTGTTGTGCTGGCAACTTCGTCATATTGTAATGTTCTGACATCTTCAGTGTAGAAGTTATCCCCTAAATGTTGTGTATATGTTTCTTCGGTCATGAGTGTATTATAAAAACTTATTTACTAAAAATTGTATTATTCCAACAGCAATGCCTACATATATTGCTAATTTTGTACCTTGTATTAGTGTTGCTGTTTCTAACACTCTTATTCTTTTTTCAAAATCTTGCTTATCAGTAGTATAAACATCTGTTCTAATATAGTTTTGCTCCATTGCATCTATGCGCTTTTCTATTTTTGCAATAGACTCTTTTATATATTCTATATTTGTTACAACAATAGCTATTTGTGTTGCGAATGTTGGTGCTGATTTTTCCATTTTTTTAACTTAAATCTAATAACAGCTTGCTTGTTGAAATTGTGTGTCCTACTGGTATTGATCCAAATTGTTCAAGTTCGCCTGTATTTGTATAACCATCTTTTAAATAATACATCCTGTCTGACACGAGAGAAGTTACATCCATTTGTCCTTTTGTCATTAGCATTGCATTTGCTGAAGCACTGGCGGTTGATTTTATAAATCCGTGTATTGGTGTTGGTAGTTTAATCGTTGAGAACTTATTGGTTATTAATTGACTAACAACTATTTCATCTTCAGCGTTAGAGTATGAACCCATTGGTTTGTTGTACCAATTTACATAAGCCATAATTTCTGTTGGCACACTAAACATTTTACCATTTTGAATATATGCCCATTTATTAAAATCCCTAAATTGAACAAGTATTCCACTCTCGTTTCCAATCATATTTAATGCTCTATCTGTAAAGCTGTAATTTCCTATATAAATAACTTTATCTTGATTGAAGATTTCTGCGGAACTTGGTTTAAGTCTGAAAATAGTCATTGTCTGTTGTGCTGAAGCATTCCCACTGTCTGTTTTTTTTATCACATATCCAAAATAAACAGCTCCTCTGTGAGCTACTATATACGGTATTGTTGCATATACTGGAGTCCAATCAACACCAGCACCTGTTGATATGCTTATCAACGGTATAGGTATAGTTGTTGTAGTTGTTCCTGTGTCTGTTTTAATTGTGTGATAGCTTATAGTAGAAGTAGCGTTACTATTCCCTGTACCAAAAATACCAAACGCTATACCTTGTGTATACATTGCTTGTGACCATCTTGGTTCAACAGTATATAAACCACTAGATAGTGTATCTGTTGCTGTGTATACTACTGTTACAGAGTTAGATTCAACACTTAAATATGATAATGTTCTTTTCCTTAAGGATTTTTGTTGATACACAAGTACCACTTTTCCATCAGTATCTGCTGGGTTTGCGTCTATTCCAAATACATCATTAGGGTTACCTGTATATTGTGTAGCTGTTCCCATTGTGATTGTGCCACTCGATACTGTACCTGTTCTGTAATAAAGAGATGAAGTACTGGTTACAACATAAAAAACAACAAAGGCAGTGTTGGAAATACGTGAAACTGTTGCGCCTGTTAATGTTGTGCTTATACTATCTGTGTCAAATGAAGTTGTTACTGTAGCCGTGTTTTGTGCTTCGGTACTTTTATTATAAAGAGTAACACTTAATGTTGATCCTGAATGAGTTAAATATAACATCTCGGTATTACTTAACTTTGCAATCTTTTCAGAAGTAGAAACAGTAAAACTATTATCCACATCTTCTGTTTTTTTATATCCGTGACTTATGTATAGTTTATGATCTAATATTGAAATATAAGCAGGATTTTGTGCTGTTAAGTTTTCTCCAGCAACAAGTTGTAACCCGCCTCTGTGGACATAATCTAAAGTGTCGTTTAAATCAGTATCTAAAACTATATTTCCTGCTGTCCACTGGTTTCCTAAAATTGGAAGTTTTACTGTCATTTATTTTTTATACAAATGTATATTTTGCAGATATAAACATCGACCCGGATTTTACCCATCCACCTGTTTTTAATAAACTCCACGCTTGGCCAGTATTAGCTGTTCCAGTTCCATCTATGAAAGCACCAAACTCTTGAAATGTTTGGTTTGGAACATCTCCTGTAGCTATAAACCAGTCTATGTATGCAATGTTACCATCAAATGCTTGGCTGTCGGCTTGACTTCTATACACTTCTGTTCCTAGTTGTGTGTCTGCATTTGAAAATGCTGGAGAAGAAGAAGACCCGAGCGCTCCGTAGTCTACTTCCCCAGAGTATGTTGTGTCTCCCGCAATGAGGCGAGCCAACACAGACCGTCCAGTAGTAGGTATTATGTTTGTAGCTTTTTTTACTTCTAAAATAATTCCCTGTGTCTGTAGTGTTTTTATTACATCAATGTTTCCTTCTTTAATCGCTTTTCGTATTTTTGTGATTATTTTACTGCCTTTCTTAACCCATTCCGCTAAAGAAATTGATGTATACTCTCCTATTACTTTTCCTTTTTCGTCGGTATTCATGTTTTTTATTATAACATTTAGTATAACACAAGTGAAATATTTAGCCGACCATTCCTTTTTGTGTCTGTTTGTGATATTGGTTTATAATCTCCAAGAACATATGTAGCATTTACTCCTACTCCGAACGGATTTAGCACATAATTTTCTGAGCTAGTTATAACTTCTTCATTTTCTACAGATGTTACTAACTCTATTTCTTCTTGTATGTTTATGATTTGTGTATCGGTATATATTTCTTCGGTTGTTTCTTGTTCATCTGATGCTTGCGGATCAGGTTCTAATATACTTTGTAACAAAGTTATAAAATCATATCGTTTAGAGCTAATTAAGCCAACCGTGTACATAAAACTATTATGTCCATTCATTCTAAATTGTAGGCTTTTAATAATTAGTTCATCATTTATATTTTGCAAATCACTCTGCACTTTTATAAGCATTCCAGCTCTTAGCCCTGCTAGTGTTGTTGCAAATGTTGCATCTATAACTGGTTCTGAGTAAGAGTACAGTTCTGCATTTGCTCTGCGTCTAGCTATGGTATTACTTTCTATAGAATTATCTCTAATTAATTTCTCAATTTTTCCGTATTGTTCTATGCTAACAGGGTCTTCTGATACAGCAAAAACTGGTACTTTTGGATTTCCAGAAAATCTTATTTTATTTCCATCAGACAATGGATTTTCAAATCGTATCATTTGCGATTGGAAATTATAAAGAACATCATCGGTGGTAAAGTCGTTTACAAAATCTATTCCAACATTTTGTGAAACAAAGCCTCCACCAGTATCTAGTTCTATTGTTAAATTTGCGAACTTATATGGCAAATTAAAAGACGAAGTGTCATTCCCCACTACTGTTATTATGTCTGTAAACAAAACACCATTATATTCTCCACCGCGAACTTTTATTCTATTTGCTACTTGGCTACCATCTGCACTCCTACTTAGCGTACTGTAAATATAATTACCATTATTATCTGTTAAATTAAAAGGTGCAGTGTTTGCATATTTTGAAAAAAAATGAACATCTTTATTTTCGTCGATATACCAGTCTGAATTAACAATAGATGCTAATCGTGTCAATGCTGTGCTTATCGGTATTTGATTAAATACAATTTTTTCTATTTCAAAATCAGAGCTTACATTGTTATACGTGAAACTCGGAACATAGCTTGTTATTAAATCAGCTATTATGTCGTGTATTGTTTGGTTTACATATATTCTGGCTACTAACAATTTATCCATACTATAAGTCCAATCTACACATGAAATATTATAAGAAATACCTTCATGTAACGTCATCGGATTTTGTTTTACAATAGAAACAGTTCCGCCAAATATTTTAGTCGCGCCATCATATATTTCTACCTCTTGACCATATTCAGGTATAAAAGTTTTTGTTCCAGCTTTTTGAACATTAAAAGATGCAGTATCTACTGCATTTGTTATGTTCTGCACCACAACCAAACTTTTAAAAGTTATTTGATTTGTTATGTCTATATTGTTTACTTTTACTTGTATCATATAGATATTTTCATATTAGATCGTAGGCTTATCATTATTGCCTCTTGTACTTTATCCACTAATTCCATACCAGAAACATCTCCATAAACATTTACAACTACACCACCACTGCCGCCCACACTATTTGGTATTATTGTTCCACTAGACCTTGGAATAAATATTTCAGGCCCGGTTTCTCCAACAATATATGGTTGTGTTCCGTTTACTGAACCACCAGAAGCCCTACCAAACAAGCTACCGACAGCTTGCCCAAAACCACTATTGGCAACATTTTTAGCAGCATCTTTTATCCAATTTATCATACTTTTAATAGAGTCAATTATTTTATTTATTCTATCAGACATAGGATCAAATACGTGTTCTTTAATCCATTCCCACACCTCTTTAATAGTGATTTTCATTCCAAGCCAAACTAAATCCCAGTCACCTTTTAATGATTTTATTTGATTAGCACAACGTATTATTATTCCAATAATACCAACAATTAACATAGTTACTATTCCTATTGGAGATGCTAATAATGCAAATCCAGCAATAACAGGCGGTAACACCAATCCCAAAAATCCGATCCCTGCAACTAATCCAGAAATAGCAAGTGTCGCGAGTAATATGTTCCTTGTAAGTTCTGGATGTTCTTCAATCCATTCTGTAATTTTTTGTACGATTGGTTTTATTGTTTCTATCACCTCTTTTAATATCGGTAAAAAACTCTGTCCGATAGATTCTTTAAGATCGCCAAATGATTCTTTTATTATTTTTGATTGCCCTTCAATGGTTTGGCCAGATGCTTCGTATTGTCCAGCTACAGCTTGTTGTAATCTAACAAGATTATCAGAAGCTGTAGCGTTTTCATCTAGTTCAATACCATATTCTTTTAAGAGTTTTACATTGCCAGACATGGCCATAGAAACAAGTTTAACTGCAGACATATAGTCAATTTGTTTTGCTATAGACAAATCTGCGGCAGTATTTGCAAGCTCTGAAGCTTTAGTTGCATCCCCAGCAGAAACTTGTAAAAGTTTTGCAAAACCCTCTGCACCAGCTTCGTCTCCTATTCCGCCTATTCTTTGAAGCTGTGTACCATAATCCCTAGCTTTTTGAGAAAGTTCATCAAAATTACCACCAAATTGCTTAATAGAGTTTCGTAAAGACTGGTCTACTCTTGCAAGTTGAGCCTGTGACTCAGCAAAAGCATCAATAGTGCTTTTTATACCATAACCTATACCTAAAAAGGCAGCAGTACCCCAAGTAGCCATCTTACTAAAAACTGGCTTTAGTGATTCTAATTTAGTCTTAATTCCAGCAACCATATTATCGGATTCTTTTTTTGTTTGATTAAAAGAACCTTGAACTTTTTTTAGTTCAGCAGTAACTTCGTCTTGAAGTTTTAATATAAGTTGTAATTGTCTGTTGTCCATTTTTAGCCTTTAAGGTTTTTAATCTTTTCTATTTTGTATTTTTCTAAAATAATAATTAAATATTGAAGCACATCTTGACTATCCATGTTTCGTATTTGTTCTGGTGTCCATCCATACTTTTCGGACAATGCTTCCATAATTACATATTTACTCCAAGGTCTTTTACCTTCTAGCTCCCAGCGCAATTTCAATCCTTGGTACAATTTTATTTTTTTTTAGATGTTACAGAATCAACTGCAGTAAATAGTTTGTCCCCATCTTCTATTGTTAGATTATCCATCCATTCTTGAGAATAGGAGATTTCTTTACCATCATTAAGAGTAATTTTTTTTATAGCTATTTCCAAAGCTTTATATCGGCTTTTTGCCATAAAAGAGCCATCAATATCTATTTTACTGTTATCTTCTTCTATTCCACTTAGTTTTACACCAGAATACATAACACTCCTTAGCTGTTCTTGTTGTCCCCATGTTAAACTGTCTATTATTTCTATTTTTCCAACAGAAAGTTCTACTACCATATATTAATTACTAGGTACATTAGCGTAACTAGCAGTAAGGTTTTTAAGTGTAACTGTCGACTGTTTATTATCACTTGGATTAAAGAATGCTCTAAAGTTTATAGGTTCTGTAATTAAATCATTTGCACCACCACTATTACCTTCATCCATTATTTGTACTTTATTTAATAAGATTATTATTGTTGGATTGTTTCCAGATCCTATATCCACAGAACCAGCGATTGTTATGCTCATATATTTACTAGAATCATTAAGGTATAAATCTTTATATGTAGTATCTTTAAAGTTTACTGTGAAACTTCCGTCAATCATTAAGCGGGCATTATATATATCACTTGGATTATATGAACCAACAACATGATCACGAATAAGTCCTTGATCCCATTTTATTGAAAACTCCTTTGCTTTTATTGCGGTTGCTCCAGCCAAACCAGCTTCTGAATCTGCAAGTTTAAGCGTAATGTCTTTAGGAATAAAATCATATTCAGTGTCATAAGATGGTGTTGAGCTATTTGACGATGGTGTGCTTGCTAAAAAAGAAGACTTGAACCTCACATAATCGTCAATCGCTGCGGTTATTTCAAATGTATTAATCATAGCATTTGAAAATGCTAATTGTTGAACTGAACCTGATTTAACAAAAAGAGTTAAAGACTCGTGCTGTATATTTTGTTTTAAAGTAAATACATGTTGTTTTACTGAACCATTAATAGTTGTTGTGTTGACAACTCCGTATATATTAGACAAAAAATAGCCAAAAGCATCTGCGTGTAACACACCTTCTAAATCTCCTTCTATATGTTTTTGTATAACCCTTCGACCTTCGCCGTCTTCAAGTCGTCCACGTGTTGTGTCGTCTATTGCGTGTGTTGCTTTTTCTATAATATTTGCGGTGACTTTACGCAACCATTTATCTACGGTTGTTTCTGGTGTACCCCTTGTAGCTTCTGTTGCTACCCCAAATTCTACTTGTCTTCCTACTATTTCCATTTTTTTTATAATTTAACTTTTAATTTAATAATTTAACCTTTATTTAATTATACCACTTTTAATTCTCTGTCAATAATTTTATTTCAATATTAAGCGGAGCATAAGCTATTAATCCGTCTTCTTCTTCAGAAACTCTCCATGCGTCTATTGAATCTATTTTAACCCAACATCTATGTCCGTCTATCGTACCAAGATTCCATTCTGCGTTAAACTTATTAATAATAGCATCTACTGTATGTGGTAATACTTGTTCAAATGCTTGAGACACGGTTAGGCTAGCATTTGTACCAACAAGGACTAAAGCTAAAAATCTATATACGGCAAAATTTTCACGTTGTGTTTCAAATGTGTTAGTAAATCCAGATGGAGAAAAAAACACAGAAGGAAACTTGGTTAACTTTGTTTTTGGCCCAGAAAATACGTCTTTTACATTTTCAACAGACAATAATGTTTCTTTTACTTTTGTAATTAATATTTCGTACATATTTTATATTATATCAGTTTGCTAGATTTTTGCTTATATTTTCTAATAATTTTTTATATAAATCTTCTATTTCTGGTTCTTTTTGTGCTTTTACATAATCTAACCACGGCCTAGCTTCCATTTTTCTCGTGCCAAAAAATATATATTTAGCGTATGATGCCCTAGTTACATCTGGACCAATCCACCCTCGGAGTCCTTGTATTGTGGTTAAATGAGTATCTCTTAGATTTCCTGATAGT
>WBZM01000829.1_pt1 | contig 36336 bp, 30 predicted proteins | sample 5204271 | NCBI WGS metagenome assembly WBZM01 (sample SAMN12344346, study PRJNA552823) | activated sludge metagenome | biome: Activated sludge suspended growth; feature: Nitrification reactor; material: Wastewater; isolation source: activated sludge from nitrification reactor of wastewater... | reverse complement strand
GCCGGCAAGGCAATCGACATCATGATTTCGGATGTAGCTGGCGGCACCGCCATTGCCAACTTCCTCCGGGCACATGCTGGCGAACTCAATCTCTACAATGTGATCTGGCGCCAACACATCTGGACTCCAGTGCGCTCAGGTGAGGGCTGGCGTGCAATGAGCAGTCGTGGATCGGCTACTGCCAACCACATGGACCACGTCCACGTTTCGGTCAACTGACTCGGCGACACAGCGTCAGAGTCGGGCGAATGGCTCGGCGTACTCGAACCGGCCAGTTTGCCCCGAATAACAAGTGAGTGTGCGGACCTGGAAATGGTCTCCCCATGCAGCGTCGGGCGCGTCTATCCCAACTCGACTTGCCGGGACAAAGCCGAAGCGAGAGTAGTAGCCTTCGTCGCCCAGTAGGGCCACCAATGGCTCGTCCAGGGCATCTGCTGCCGCGAGTACGGCGTGCATGAGCCCGGTGCCGATGCCGCGGCCTTGCTGGGTCGAAATCACACTCAAGGGTGCTAGACCGAGCGCAGGTCGACCATCCACCCTCCCGCGAGTGCACAGTACGTGACCGACAATTTGATCATTTGCGATCGCCACCAAGGACAGTCTCGGCAACCAGTCGATGTCGGCACGCAACCAGTCGAGTAGGCGGGCTTCTACTGGCTCGCCCGCACTTTGTGCCCCTTGCTGGGGCGAGGAGAATGCATCGGAAACTAGGTGACGTACGCGGGGCCAGTCCGCGGGCGTCTCGCGTCTGATTAGCACTCCTCGACCGTGTCATGACTACGAACATTGGGCAAGCCACCTGATCCGAAGTCGCTCAGAACGGGCTCTTCAAGGACCCGATCATGGTCGGGTTAGGGTGAGGCCACTGTGAGTTCCTCCCAAGCTTCCCTCTCCACCTCGGCCAAATCAGGGGTAGGCGCGGGGTTCGCGGTCTTGTGGGTGGCGATCAAGCAAGAGCCCTGGGTATTCACTCTCTCGACTCTGGGGAGCCTCCTCTTCGGCGCGCTCACCGTCGCTGATGCCTGGGTCTTGGGCTGGGCCACAGACAATGTGTTGTTGCCAGCATTTTCCGAAGGGGTGGCACCAACCAGCGGGTTGATCGCGGTGATCGCGCTCTTTGTCGGTGTGGCGATCCTGCGGGCAGTCGGGATCGTGGCCCGCCGTTTCGGCGCTGGGGTCATGCAATACCGGATGCAGGCTCGTTATCGCCGCGAAGTGACTGGCAAATACCTCACCCTGCCGATGTCATGGCACCACCGCCATCCAACTGGCCAACTGTTGTCAAATGCCAACTCCGACGTGGAGGCGGCCTGGTCTCCGATTGCGCCCTTGCCGATGGCAGTTGGCACCGTGGCCATGATTGTCATCGCGGTTGTGCAGATGTTGCTCACAGACCTGGTGATGGCTGCCGTGGGACTGTTGGTATTTCCGCTCGTGGTGATTGCCAATCTCGTCTTCCAGAGACTCGCAGCTCCTGTTTATGCAGACATTCAGGAGACTCGGGCAGTCCTGAGTGAAATCGCACACGAGTCCTTTGACGGCGCAATGGTGGTCAAGACGCTTGGCCGTGAGGAGCAGGAGACTTCGCGCTTTGCCGACCGAGCGCTGGTTTTGCGCGATCTTGGCATCAAGGCAGGCCGGATCAGAGCCGCCTTCGATCCGTTGCTTGAGAGCCTGCCCAACTTGGGAGTACTCGGTGTGCTGGCAGTGGGTGTCATCCGAGTCTCACAAGGGGCCGCAGCTGCTGGTGACGTGGTGACAGTCGCCTATTTGCTGACGATTGTGGCCTTCCCGATCAGGTCCATCGGTTGGCTCCTTGGTGAGTTCCCGCGCAGCGTGGTCGGCTATCGCCGAGTGCGATCTGTGCTTGATGAGTCGGCAGAGCTTGAATATGGCGTCAAGTCACTTGCACCTGCCAGGCCGGGCGCGCGATTGACCTTTTCAGGCGTGAACTTCGGTTATTCCCAGCAACAGTTGCTGCTTCGAAATCTGAATCTGGATCTGGAGGCTGGACGTACGGTGGCACTCGTTGGCGCTACCGCATCTGGCAAGAGCACAATGAGCGCTTTGGCCATGAGGTTGGTCGATCCCAGCTCAGGCACGATTTCCCTGGACGGTGTCGACATCGTTGACCTAGCGCCGGGGACCCTCGCAGAGCATGTGGCGCTCGTCCCACAGAGCGTCTTCCTCTTTGATGACTCAGTGCGAGGCAATGTCACCTTGGGGGTCGACTATCCCGATGATGTCGTGTGGGATGCGCTCCGATTGGCGCAAGCAGCCGACTTTGTCAGCGCATTGTCCTCGGGGCTCGACACTCAACTGGGTGAGCGAGGGACCAGTCTGTCTGGTGGGCAGCGCCAGCGAATCGCCTTGGCGCGAGCGTTGATCCGGCAGCCTAGGTTGTTGATCCTCGACGATGCGACCAGTGCGGTTGATCCAGAAGTCGAAGGCCGGATCCTCGCGGCCTTGCGTGAGTCAACTGATGGGGATGTCCGCCCGTCCATGTTGTTGATTGCCTATCGCAAGGCCACCATCGCCTTGGCCGATGAAGTGGCCTTCCTCGTTGATGGTCAGATCGTGGATCAGGGGCCACATGCTGACCTCCTGACCCGCAACCCCGCATATGCGCGGTTGGTCAATGCCTATGAGCAGGACTTGGGGGACCAGTCAACAAGTGAGGATGGTCCTGGCGCTCAGGAGCTCTCCCGTGAGGAGACGCGATGAGTGAGCAACACACCCGAGTGTCATCGGGTGAAGAAAGCTCGGCTCTGTCCACGATCCGTCATGGCATGCGACTCTCTCCGGAGTTCACCCAAGGCCTGCCTCTGACAGTTGCCCTCGCCTTGGTTGGTACGGCGGGCCGTGTGGTGGTGCCGATCGCCGTACAGCAGACATTGGACAAGGGAGTCAACTCCCCGGGAGGGATAAACACCGGGATCGTCGGGCTCCTGGTCACGTTGGCAGGGGTGGCTGTCCTAGTCACTGGGATCTGCTCATTCATGATGACCGCGCGACTTTTTCGGGCTTCTGAGCGGGGTCTGGCGACCTTACGGATCAAGGCCTTCCGACATGTGCATGACCTGCCGGTGCTCACCCAGAACACCGAACGCCGTGGATCGCTGGTCTCCAGGGTCACCAGCGATGTCGACCAGGTCTCCCAGTTCTTGGTCTTCGGCGGCATCATCGGGATCATCAGCGTGGTGCAACTCGCCTTGGCCACCTTGGTGATGCTCTTCTATTCGCCAATGCTGACTGCAGTGGTCTGGGTCTGCTTCTTGCCGCTGTTCTTGAGCCTGCGCTATTTCCAACGCAAACTCGTTGATGCCTACGCGACGGTTCGTCGTACGGTCGCCATGATGCTGTCAGCGATCTCAGAGCCAGTGGTTGGTGCTGTCACAGTGAGGTCGCACTCGATTGAGGGCCGGACGCGGAGCCGGATCAATGAGGCGATCGCGGCCAATCAGCGCGCGGCGACCCGGGCTCAGGGACTGACCGCATTCTCCTTCTCACTCGGTGGGATTTCTGCGGGCCTGGCAAATGCCGGGGTGATTGTGGTTGGCGTCTGGTTGGGGCTGGCTGGGGAGTTGACAGCGGGTGAGGTGTTGGCCTTTGCCTTCTTGGTCACCCTCTTCGTCGGGCCAGTGCAAATGGGTACGCAGGTCTTGACTGACGCCCAGAATGCCATCGCGGGCTGGCGCAGGGTCATTGCCATCCTGGACACTCCAGCGGACCTCGTTGACCCGGGAGATGCAGGAGTCAGCTTGCCGCTTCACGGCGTGTCGGTCTCCTTCTCGGACGTGTCATTCAGATATCCCGGGGGGCCAATGGTGCTGACAGGCATCAATGAGGTGATTGATGCTGGCTCGAGAGTCGCGGTGGTGGGGGAGACTGGGTCTGGCAAGACCACCTTCGCCAAACTGCTGACCCGACTGATGGACCCGACGACAGGCGGGGTGCTCATGGATGGACACGACCTGCGGACGATCACGAACGCCAGTCTGCGCAAGCGAGTCGTCTTGGTGCCTCAAGAAGGGTTCCTCTTTGCTGACACGCTTCGCGCGAACGCGCAGTACGGAGATCTTGGCGCCACTGACGAGACGATCATGGAGGCCGCCGATGACCTGGGGCTTGGTGACTGGGTCAGGGGCTTGCCAGATGGCTTGGACACCCATGTCGGTCAACGAGGCGAATCGTTGAGTGCGGGTGAGCGTCAGTTGGTGGCTCTGCTCCGTGCCCGACTGGCCAGTCCAGATGTATTGGTGCTCGACGAAGCCACCAGTGCCGTCGACCCGGCACTGGAAGTCCAGATCAGCCAGGCTCTGGACTCACTGATGAAGGGGCGTACGGCGATCACCATCGCCCATCGACTCAGCACAGCCGAGGCCGCCGATGAGGTGCTGGTCTTCGACAAGGGGCGGGTGGTCCAGCGGGGGGTCCATCAGCAATTGGTGGCCGAAGGCGGTGTCTACGGACGGCTCCACGACTCATGGCTCTCCCAGAGACAGGCCCTCGGCCAAGATCTCGACAAATCCACGGATGCTGGATAATGATGCGGTGGCCAATCTCGATCGATCCATAACTGCTCGACTGAAGCGCAATCCAGAGGGGCTGGTCCCAGCCATCGTGCAGCAATATGACACCGGTGAGGTCTTGATGCTGGCATGGATGGATGAGCAGGCGCTGGCCACGACAATCGCGACTCGCAAAGGCACCTACTGGAGCCGTTCACGCGAGAGTTACTGGACCAAAGGTGAGACCTCAGGCAATTACCAAAAGGTGATCTCTGTGGCGCTGGATTGCGATGGCGACACGGTCTTGGTCAAGGTTGATCAGACCGGGGTCGCCTGCCACACCGGCGCCCGCACGTGTTTCGAAGCCGACGTGCTCCTCGCCCCTCGAACAGGTGAGCTCGGTGGCTGAAACGCGCCGCCACTTTGTCGCCGTTGTTGCCCTGGGACTGATTGGCTCTGGCCTGATCGCAGTGGCCGGCTCCAAGCCGTGGGCCGATCTGCCCACCCGAGCTAGGCCGATCGGGTTGAATGCCGATGAACTGCTCAAGCAGCCTCTTTGCGGTGCATTGGGCTTGTTGCTGCTGGCCACTTGGGGGGTCATCTTGGTGACGGGCTCGCTCACCAGACGGATTGCAGCGGGCTTTTCCTTGATTGTGGTCGCCGGTGTGGTCATGACCGTGATCAACGGTTGGTCAATTGCCTCCAGAGCAGCTGTACAACTCGGTGAGGTCCATCCCACGCGCAACAGTTGGCTCTGGGTGGCCCTGATCGGCGCTGTTGTGGTGGGTTCGGCAAGTGTGCTGGCGCTGCGCTTGGCTCCAACCTGGCCCACGATGAGTGCTCGTTATGACTCTCCAGTCTCGCCAGGTTCAGATCAGCAAACCAGCGACCTGGATGTGTCTGAGGATGGCGGGACAGACCCTCAGCGCGAACTCTGGGAGCAGATCAACGACGGACATGACCCGACCTCGCGTCAAAGTCCAGACACTAGGGCCTAGACTTGGGCTCGTCAGATCAATGCGACTTAGGAGCATCATGGCAGAGCAGTCTCATCCGCATCCCTCCCACGGGAACACTCCCGCAGCTTGGACGGCCGTGATCATTGGCTTGCTCGGGTTTGTGGTTGCCTCGGTTGCGGTGATGGTTGGGCAGATGACTTTCTTCTATGCGGGTCTGGCAGTGCTGCCGGTTGCATTGATCATCGGCGTTGTGATGTCGAAGATGGGATACGGCGCCAGCCGCGGATGAGCCATGGCTCAAGCCAGCCTGGCGCCTTCTGACGCTGAACGACAAACACCCGGGAAGCGGCCGTGGGTGCCGCCCCTCAGTGTCGGCATCGGCGTAGCTGCAGCGACGACGGCGCTCTGGCTTCGTGATCCGCATCAGTCCGGGTCTTGGGGATTGTGTCCGCTACGGGCTTTGACCGGGTTGAACTGCCCGCTGTGCGGCGGCTTGCGCGCCGTAAATGACCTGACACACGGTGATCTCGCGTCCGCCTGGCACAGCAATGCATTGTTCGTTGGATCGATTCCGATCTTGGTGGCGCTTTGGGTTTGGTGGTTGGTTGCTTCCCTTACCGGGAGGCGAATGCCGATTGGGCATCCATTGGCCAAGACATTTCTTTATGCGTTTTCGGCCGTAGCAGTTGTCTTCTGGATCTTCCGAAACACGCCCTGGGGCCGTGACTATTGGGCTTAACTCGGTGGCCAACACGCCAGTCGCCCGAGATAACGATCGACTGAGAAAACGATCGAACAAGAGAACAATCTAACAAGAGCAGTTGTGGCCGAGAAGCGTTCGCTTCTCGGCCACAACACTTGCCTTGATCTTCGAGGCCTGAGGTCAGGGTGAAGTGCTGGCGTTGAAGTTGAAGGCCAATATGCCGGTGGCGTAGAGGATCGCTGCCACGACCATCCACACGAGAGCCAAGCTGCCCAGCACGATGCCGGCGGTGGCCATGCCACCTCCGGTCTGTGCCCCGCCACTGGCTTGGATCTCCTTCTTGGCGCTCAATCCCAGCACCAGCGCAAGGATTCCCAACGGCCCACAGCACAAGAGACTGAAGATTCCAGAGATCATCGCCCACAGCGCCTTCGGATTGTTTCCGGGGGCTGCGGGTGGCTGGCCGAAGTTGCCGCTAGGCGGAGGAGGCGGAGGCATCTGGCCGCCTCCGGGCGGAGGGGGCGGAGGGGAATAACTCATGGTGAACCTTCCGATCAGGGTGCAGGTAGGTCTAGCTTTCCATGCCTCTTGCGTTCTCACGCACTACCCCCAGCGCGTTTCTCGGATGATTCGTGAGAACCTTGGGTCTGGCCTCGGAGGGGATCCTTGGTCTGATTGTCCTGCCACCCTGATGGGCGTGGCCACGCTGATGAGTTTGAGGTTCCATGTCCGTACTCACCGACATCATTGCAGGTGTCCGCGAGGATCTGGCCTTGCGCAAGTCAGAAGTCACCGTGCCCCAGTTGGCCGAACGCATCCGAGGGATTGACGCTCCACGCGACCCGATGCAGGTCATGGCTGCACCTGGACTGAGCGTGATCGCAGAAGTGAAACGCAAGTCTCCAAGCAAGGGAGACCTCGCGGAGATCTCCGATCCTGCCGGATTGGCGCATGCCTATGAGTTGGGGGGAGCGGCCGCTGTCTCTGTGCTCACTGAGCAGCGCAGGTTCTCCGGATCCTTGACCGATCTCGATGCGGTGCGAGACAGAGTGTCCCTCCCGATCCTGCGCAAGGACTTCATGATCGATGACTATCAGATCCTTGAAGCCAGAGCGCATGGCGCCGACATCATCTTGCTGATCGTGGCCGCCCTTGAAGATGTGCAATTGCACGATTTCCATCAGATCGCCACGGAGCTGGGCATGAGGGTGCTGGTGGAGGTCCACGAAGAAGACGAAGTCGAGCGGGCCTTGCGGCTGGATCCTGCCCTCATCGGGGTCAATGCCCGTAATCTCAAGACTCTGGAAGTGCACCCCGAGATGTTTGCGAGGCTGGCCAGACTCATCCCAGCAGGGCCATTGAAGGTGGCCGAATCAGGCATCGGTGGTGTGGCGGATGCACAGCGCTATGTCGATGAGGGCGCCGATGTCGTCTTGGTGGGGGAGTCGCTGGTCAAGGATGGTGCTCCCCGAGACGCCGTACGCCGATTGAGTGGCCTGAAGAGAAGCGGTGTTTGAGCCCATGACCACGACCGATGCCAGAGGACACTTCGGGAGATTCGGCGGGCAGTTCATGCCCGAAGCGCTGATGGCTGCATTGCTGGAGCTGGACCAGGCTCGTCGAGAGGCGATGGCGGATCCAGGCTTCGTCGCCGAGTTCGAGAGCATCTGCGCCGATTATGCGGGCACGCCCAGCAGGTTGTACGAGGCTGCCAGGCTCTCCGAGGTGTTGGGTGCCAGGATCCTGCTCAAGCGTGAGGACCTCAATCACACCGGAGCTCACAAGATCCGCAATGTGCTGGGCCAAGCACTCCTGACCAAACGGATGGGCAAGACCCGGGTCATAGCCGAGACCGGTGCTGGTCAGCACGGGGTGGCCAGCGCGACTGCAGCGGCATACTTCGACTTGGACTGTCAGGTCTACATGGGTGAGGTGGATACCCAAAGGCAAGCGCTCAACGTGGCCCGGATGCAGTTGCTTGGTGCCGAGGTGATCGCCGTGCAGTCGGGCAGTCGCACCTTGAAGGATGCGATCAATGAGGCGCTGCGCGACTGGGTGGCCAGTGTCGATCACACTGCATATTTGTTTGGTACTGCCGCCGGGCCGCACCCCTTCCCGACCATGGTTCGTGACTTCTGTCGGGGCATAGGTGACGAAGCACGCGCACAGTGCCTTGAGTTGACCGGCGCATTGCCAGACACCATTGTCGCTTGTGTGGGCGGCGGATCCAACGCGATCGGGTTGTTCACAGCCTTCCTTGATGACCACAGTGTCCAGGTGGTTGGTGTCGAGGCCGGAGGCGAGGGTGTCGACACCGTGCGCCACGCGGCCACAATCGGCGAGGGACAGGTCGGCGTACTTCACGGAGCGCGCACCTTCGTTTTGCAAGACGATGACGGGCAGACCAAGGAGTCCCATTCGATCTCGGCAGGGCTGGACTATCCGGGAGTTGGGCCCGAGCACGCATATTTGGCGGAGGTGGGCAGAGCGACCTATCGCAATGCCACCGACTCTGAGGCCATGGATGCGCTGGCCTTGTTGGCGCGCACCGAAGGCATCATCCCCGCGATCGAGTCTGCACATGCGCTCGCAGGAGCCGCAGCGATCGCCAAGGAACAGCCCGGCTCGACCATCTTGGTCAATCTGTCTGGGCGAGGAGACAAAGACATGGGCACAGCCACCGAATGGTTTGGTCTGGGCAAGGCCCAAGGAAGTGGCCAGTGACTCCGCCGCTGGCCACACCGAGCACCACGTCTGTGGCTTTTGCTCGGGCCAAGGAGCAGGGCAGAGCGGCCTTGGTTGGCTACCTGCCAGCGGGGTATCCCACCTTCAAAGGCGCGGTCGAGGCGATCGAGGCGATGATTGATGCAGGCTGCGACATAATCGAGATCGGGCTGCCCTACAGCGATCCGGTGATGGACGGTCCGACCGTCGCCAAGGCTGCCCAGCAATCACTCGATGCTGGCATCCGCACCGGCGATGTCTTCCGAGCAGTCGAGGCAGTCGCCAACAAGGAGATTCCAGTGGTGGTGATGACCTACTGGAATCCAGTCGAGCGTTATGGCGTGGCTCGCTTCGCCGCTGACCTGGCGTCGGCTGGAGGTGCAGGATTGATCACGCCCGACATCATCCCCGAGGAGGCAGGCGAGTGGATCGCGGCTGCTGACGATCGCGGCCTGGACAAGATCTTCTTGGTGGCACCCTCCTCGACTGACCAAAGACTGGAGTTGACGGTGCAGGCCTGCCGTGGCTTCGTCTACGCGAGCGCAGTGATGGGGGTGACTGGTGCCCGGCAGGCAACCTCAGCTTTGGCGGAGCCGCTCGTGCGCCGCACTCGTGCACTCACCGACCTCCCGATCGCAGTGGGTCTTGGCGTGTCCACGGCAGCTCAGGCCGCTGACCTTGCTGGATATGCAGATGGTGTGATCGTGGGGTCGGCCTTCATAAAGGCATTGGAGACGGGTGGCACACGTGGGCTGGGTGCTTTGGTTGCTGATCTTGCCCGAGGAGTGCGGCGTGCGTGAGTCATTGATCAGAAGGGTGTTGGTCGGTCTGCTCGGGCTGGCGCTCCTGACCGTGCTGGGAGCGTGTGGCGGCGAGCCAACCGATGCCAACGGCATCGTTGTGTCAAAGCCCGGCAACCATGGCTTCAATGGGGTCTACCTCGATCAGCCATATCAACTGGCGTCGATCGCTTTGGCTTCCGATGCCGGTCACGAAGTCGACCTGGCGAAGGCTCCCGGACTGAATCTCGTCTTCTTCGGGTACACCAACTGTCCAGATGTCTGCCAGACGGTCATGAGCACCATCGCCAGTGCCCTGACCAGGCTGCCCGAGGCAGATCGTGACCTGATCACTGTCTATTTGGTCACCACTGATCCACAGCGTGATACGCCACAGGTGCTGCGTGAATATCTCGACCGCTTCAACCCGGATTTCGTGGGCCTGACTGGGCCGATGCCCGACTTGGTCGCTGCGGCCAAGCCATTGGGCATTGAGATCCAGAAGGGACAGAAGTTGCCGAGTGGTGGCTATGACGTGAACCACGGCACGCACACTTTCGCCGTACACTCCGGACAGGCGAAGCTGCTCTGGACAGCAGCCACTTCGCCAGCGGAGATGGCTGAAGATCTCAAGAGATTGGTGCAATCGGATTCATGAACCCACTGTTCATTCCCAGCCCTGAACATGGCGTTTGGTATCTGGGCCCGATCCCGATCCGCGCCTACGCCCTGTGCATCATCACAGGTGTCTTTGCTGCCATCTGGCTGGCCAACCGACGCTGGGTTGCCCGCGGAGGTACCTCGGGCGAGGTGGCCGACATGGCGATCTGGGCTGTGCCAGCAGGGTTGATCGGCTCGCGGATCTACCACGTGGCTACCGATCATCAACTCTATTTTGGGCCAAATGGGCACCCGATCAATGCGCTGAAGATCTGGGAGGGTGGCCTCGGCATTTGGGGCGCCATCCTCGGGGGTGCCCTGGCAGCGGTCTTTTGGTGCCGTCACAAGAAGATCAACAAGCGGGCCATGGCCGATGCCGTGGCGCCTGCCCTTCTCCTGGCTCAAGCCATCGGGCGTTGGGGCAACTACTTCAACCAAGAGCTCTTCGGCAAACCGACAACCCTGCCCTGGGGTCTGAAGATAGATCAAGCTCACCGCCCTCCTGGTTTTGAGGAGTACGCCACCTTCCATCCGACCTTCCTGTATGAGTCGATCTGGAATCTCAGCGTGATGGGCATCATCATTTGGCTCGACCAGCGCTTCAAGATGGGCTTTGGCCGTGTGTTCGCTCTCTACGTGATGGGCTATTCGCTAGGTCGGGGATGGGTTGAGTCCTTGCGTATCGATCCTGTTGAGCTGCAAGACGTCGGTGGGCTCAGGTTCAATGAGTGGGTCTCGATCGTTCTCTTCATTGTGGGTCTGGTCTACTTCGTCTGGGCCTCGCGCACCCATCCGGGGCGTCAACCCGCCTATCGCGATGACCGCGAAGAGTCGCAGTTGTCGGAGAGTGTCGAAGACTCGTGAGCGGGGCAGCGTAGCCTGCTCCTGTCTGGTCCAGTTGTAGAGCAAGACACTCATTTCATGGTCAAATCAGGGTTCGCCCATTTAGCACTGGAGATTGATGCACTCATGGCAAGGCGCCTGTTCACTTTGGTTTTGGCTGTGCTTACCGCCCTGACGGGAGTGGTGGTCAGCGTTTCCGGTGCCGGGGCTGATGCACCTCCAGTTGTGATGCCCACAGAAGTGCGAATCGACTCGGTGCAATCAGTCACAGGCAATGGTCCTCCGGCTAGGGGGACCATCATCCAAGTCATTGGGCAAGTCATGGCGATGCCGGAGTTCCAAGGTCCGATGAGCAATGTCCCGGGCAACCGTGGCACCGTGACCATCAGCCGCCAGTTGGTTGGCGAAGCGGGATTCACCCCAATGGTCACAACACCCTTGATCGCATATGGCCGATTTGTGGTGCAGTTACCAGCAGTCCGCAATGCCAGTTACCAAGTCTCCTACAGCGGTTGGCAGGAGAGCCGAGATCCTGCTGCCCTGGAACCCATCGGCTGTGACACGCCATGTGACCGAATGGCCCACTACGAGCCCTCGATTTCAGCCGTCGCCTTCGGGGGTGTGACCCGCAACTTGCAGTTTGGCCAGCCGCGAATGATTGGGCGTAGGCCGGCTGTCTACTGGAAGCGGATCCAACGTCGTCAACGAGTAGCCATCTCCGTGTCGCCCAATTACTCGGGCCGCCGCGTGATCATCCAACGACAGGTCGGGTGCCTTGGGTCTTTCCACCGGTTTGCGGCACCCGTCGTACGCGCCAACGGGAGGGTCAATGTCGACCTGCGTCGTGGCTCGGTCTACTCCTGTTTCAGATTCCAGATCTCTGGTGACAACACCTACGCTCCGAGCGAGCAGACCCGGCGCCTTGGGGGTCGAGGTTGGATGCGTCTCATCTGATGCGCTAGGGTAAACCCGCTACACGGGCCAATGTCGTCCCAACCCATTTGTTGAATCTCACTGGGTGACGACCATCCTCATGCGCCTGCATGCGGGCCATGGACATCTCCGGTGACTGACGGGGAGGACGCCCGTGCATTCGTTCCCACCGGCCCAAGGCCTCTACGACGCGCAATCCGAACACGACGCCTGTGGCGTTGCCTTCGTTGCGACCCTGACCGGGGTGCCCAGCCACAAGATTGTGGCCCAAGCAATCGAGGCACTGCGCAATCTGGAGCATCGTGGTGCTGCAGGTGCCGAGCCCAACTCCGGTGACGGCGCTGGCATCTTGATCCAGATCCCTGATCGCTTCTTGCGTGCCGTGGTCGACTTCCCCCTTCCCCCCGCAGGCTCTTATGCCGTGGGCACGGCCTTTCTGCCCGGAGACGCGGGACAGGTGTTCAAGGCCAAGCAACGGATCGAGGAAATCGCCATTGAAGAAGGGCTCACGGTCCTGGGGTGGCGGGGCGTCCCGACCGATCCGGCGAGTCTTGGTCAATCTGCTCGATCGGTGATGCCGACCTTCGAACAACTCTTCGTTACGGCTCCCGATCAGGGCCTTACGGGCCTGCCCCTGGAACGGCTGGCCTTCTGCTTGCGAAAGCGGGCTGAGTTGGAGACCGAGGTGTACTTCCCGTCTCTGTCCAGTCGCACCATCAACTACAAGGGCATGTTGACAACCGATCAACTGGATCGGGTCTTCCCTGACCTCCTCGATGAGCGAGTCGAGTCCGCTGTGGCGGTGGTCCACTCGCGATTCTCGACCAACACCTTCCCCAGTTGGCCACTGTCGCATCCCTATCGCTTCATCGCCCACAACGGTGAAATCAATACGGTGATGGGCAATCGCAACTGGATGCGCGCCAGGGAGTCTCTGCTCTCATCTGAGGTGATCCCAGGTGACCTTGAGCGGTTGTTCCCGATCTGTACGCCGGGCATGTCCGACTCGGCTTCGTTTGATGAGGTGCTCGAACTCCTGCACCTTGGTGGGCGCTCGTTGCCCCACGCCGTACTCATGATGATCCCGGAGGCTTGGGAGAATCAACGTGACATGGACGCCAAACGGCGCGCCTTCTATGAATTCCATTCAACGCTGATGGAGCCATGGGATGGCCCTGCATGTGTGGTGTTCACCGACGGCACCCAAGTGGGTGCGCTACTTGATCGCAATGGTCTACGGCCATCACGTTATTGGGTGACCGATGACGGGCTCGTCGTCTTGGCCTCCGAGGTTGGCGTGCTCGACCTCGACCCTGCCACGGTGGTGCGTAAGGGCCGCTTGCAGCCAGGCCGGATGTTTTTGGTTGACACCGCCGAACACCGGATCATCGAGGACGACGAGATCAAGGGCCAATTGGCTGCGGAGCATCCTTATGAGGAGTGGCTCCATGCAGGCTTGGTGAAACTGCCAGACATCCCCAACCGTGAGCACGTGGTGCACTCGCATGCCTCGGTCACTCGCCGTCAGCAGATCTTCGGTTACACCGAAGAGGAGTTGCGGGTGCTGCTTACCCCGATGGCCAACAATGCGGTCGAGCCGATCGGATCAATGGGCACCGACACCCCGATCGCGGTGCTCTCGAAGCGGCCTCGACTGCTCTTCGACTACTTCACGCAGTTGTTTGCCCAGGTGACCAACCCGCCACTGGATGCCATCAGGGAAGAACTCGTCACCAGCCTGTACGGCAGCATCGGGCCAGAGGCCAATCTGCTGGTGCCATCTGCCGCTGGCTGTCGCCAGATCGTGGTGCCCTTCCCCGTGATCAACAACGATGAGTTGGTCAAGATCCGTCATCTGAACAATGACGGTGACATGCCGGGCTTCAAGTGTCACGTCGCCCGAGGTTTGTATGACGTGGCGGGCGGTGGCCCTGAATTGGTCGCCCGCCTGGATGAGATTTGCGCTGAGGTAAGCGAAGCCATCTCGCAGGGGGCTCGCATAATCGTGCTCTCCGACCGCCATTCAGACCAGATCAAGGCGCCGATCCCGTCTCTGCTGCTCACCGCCGCAGTCCACCACCACTTGGTGAGAGAGAAGACGCGCACCAAGGTCGGCTTGGTGGTCGAGGCTGGCGATGTGCGTGAGGTGCACCATGTGGCCACCCTGGTTGGTTTTGGAGCAGCTGCAGTCAACCCCTATTTGGCCATGGAGTCAGTGGAGGATCTGGCTCGCAACGGCAGCTATGTGTCGGTCGCCCCTGAGGTCGCGGTCAACAACTTGGTCAAGTCGCTGGGCAAGGGCGTGCTCAAGGTGATGTCGAAGATGGGGGTTTCCACGGTTGCCTCCTACACTGGCGCCCAGATATTTGAGGCCTTGGGTCTATCTCAGGAGCTCGTCGACAAGTACTTCACCGGCACCTCGTCAAAGCTCGGTGGGATTGACATTGATGTCATTGCCGAGGAAGTAGCCAAACGCCACGCCGTCGCCTATCCAACTCACGGCATCCCTCCCGTACACCGCACCCTCCAGATGGGTGGGGAATACCAGTGGCGCCGTGAGGGCGAGCTGCATTTGTTCAATCCCGACACGGTGTTCCGGTTGCAGCATGCCACCAGGAGTCGGCGCTATGACATTTTCAAGCAGTACTCCGAACTGGTCAACGAACAATCTGAACGCCTGATGACGCTGCGTGGCTTGTTCAAGTTCAAGACCGCCGAACAAGCTGGGCGCAGCTCGATCCCCATCGAAGAGGTTGAGCCGGTTGCCGAGATCGTCAAGCGATTCTCGACCGGAGCGATGTCATATGGATCGATCAGTCAAGAGGCACACGAGACCCTGGCTGTGGCCATGAATCGCCTGGGTGCCAAGTCGAACACGGGTGAAGGCGGAGAGGATCCCGAGCGGCTCTACGACCCTGAGCGGCGCTCCTCGATCAAGCAGGTTGCCTCTGGTCGCTTCGGAGTCACTTCGGAATATCTCACCAACTCCGATGACATCCAGATCAAGATGGCACAAGGTGCCAAGCCCGGGGAGGGCGGACAACTCCCCGGCAACAAGGTGTATCCGTGGGTGGCCAAGACCCGACATTCAACCCCGGGAGTCGGTCTCATCTCGCCGCCGCCGCATCACGACATCTACTCGATCGAAGACCTGGCCCAACTCATCCATGATCTGAAGAACGCAAATCCGCAGGCGCGGGTGCACGTGAAGTTGGTGGCTGAGGTTGGGGTCGGCACGGTCGCGGCAGGTGTCTCCAAGGCGCACGCGGACGTCGTACTCATCTCCGGTCATGACGGCGGCACAGGTGCATCACCGTTGACTTCGCTGAAGCATGCGGGTGGTCCCTGGGAGCTCGGCCTGGCCGAGACCCAGCAGACGCTGCTCCTCAACGGCTTGCGGGACAGGATCGTCGTACAGGCTGATGGTCAGCTGAAGACTGGGCGCGACGTGGTGATCGCAGCCCTGTTGGGCGCGGAGGAGTTTGGCTTCGCCACGGCTCCATTGGTGGTCTCCGGCTGCATCATGATGCGGGTGTGTCACCTCGACACCTGCCCGGTCGGGGTGGCGACTCAAAACCCAGTCCTCCGGGAGCGCTTCTCCGGCAAGCCGGAGTTCGTGGTCAACTTCTTCGAATACATCGCTGAAGAGGTGCGTGAGCTGCTAGCTGAGCTGGGCTTCCGCTCGCTTGATGAGGCCATCGGGCATGCCGAAGCGCTTGATGCCTCAGACGCGATCGACCATTGGAAGGCCGCTGGGCTCGACATCTCGCCGATCTTCCATGTGCCGACGCTTCCGGAGGAAGCTGCGTTGCGCAACACGACCGGCCAGGACCACGGTCTGGAGCGGGCCCTGGATCAAGAGTTGATCAAACTGTGCAAGCCGGCGCTGGAGACTGGTGAGGCAGTGAGGGCTCACGTGTCGGTGCGCAATGTCAACCGCACCGTGGGCACAATGCTTGGGCATGAGGTGACCAAGCGGTATCGAGGCAAGGGTTTGCCGGCGGGCACGATCGACCTCACCTTCACGGGCTCTGCTGGCCAATCCTTCGGCGCCTTCCTTCCTAACGGGATCACGCTGAGGCTGGAAGGTGACGCCAATGATTACGTCGGCAAGGGGCTCTCTGGTGGCCGAATCGTGGTCCGCCCTGACCGCACTGCAGCCTTTGTGGCTCGTGAGCAGGTGATCGCCGGCAACACGATTGCGTACGGCGCAACGTCTGGAGAGTTGTTCTTGCGCGGACAGGCAGGGGAGCGTTTCTGTGTCCGCAATTCAGGTGCCACGGCCGTCGTTGAGGGGGTTGGTGACCACGGTTGTGAATACATGACCGGGGGCACGGTGGTGGTGCTTGGCCCCACGGGACGCAACTTCGCTGCCGGGATGAGCGGTGGCGTTGCATACGTGCTTGACCTTGACCCACAGCAGGTAAATCCGGAGTTGGTGGAGTTGACTGCTATTTCTGGAGAGGATGCCGCCGCCCTGCGAGAGCTGGTCGCTGAACATGGCGAAGAAACCGGGTCGGGGATCGCGGCTGCTCTTCTGGAGGATTGGGACAGTGCGGTCAAGCGCTTCACCGAAGTGATGCCGCGTGACTTCAGAGTCGTGATGACCGCCAAGGCCAAGGCAGAAGCTGCCGGACTGGATGAAATCGAAATCGCAAACGCAATGATGGAGGCACTCCATGGCTGATCCAAGAGGATTCTTGAAACACGGGCGTGAAGTTGCTGCTCGGCGACCCGTTGATGAGCGGATCAACGACTGGAATGAGGTCTACCCCGACAACCCAGCACGGGCTCTCCTTCCAATCATCAAGACCCAGGCGAGCCGCTGCATGGATTGCGGAATCCCGTTTTGTCATCAAGGCTGCCCACTGGGAAATATCATTCCTGAATGGAATGACTTGGTCTATCGAGACGACTGGGATGCGGCTATCGAACGGCTGCATGCCACCAACAACTTCCCCGATTTCACAGGAAGGCTGTGTCCGGCTCCGTGTGAGACCGCATGTGTGCTTGGCATCAATCAAGATCCAGTCACGATCAAGAATGTCGAGGTCTCGATCGTTGAGCATGCTTGGGATCACGACTTGGTGAAGCCGGTTGCTCCCGAATGGCTGTCCGGCAAGACAGTGGCCGTCGTCGGGTCTGGACCCGCAGGTTTGGCTGCAGCACAGCAATTGACTCGCGCTGGGCACACGGTAGCGGTGTATGAACGCGCCGACAAGGCCGGCGGGCTACTGCGATATGGCATCCCTGAGTTCAAGATGGAAAAGGCAGTCATCGATCGGCGCTTGGATCAGATGAAGCAGGAAGGCACGGTTTTCCGTACCGGCATCGAGATCGGCGCGCCTGGCCAACTGACCGGTGCCGATCTACGCGATCGCTACGACGCAGTCGTGTTGGCGGTTGGTGCGACGCTGCCGCGTGATCTCGTCGTACCCGGACGTGACCTGCAAGGCATCCACCAAGCGATGGACTACCTGCCTCAGGCAAACCGGGCTGCGCTTGGGGAGCAGGTTGAAGACCAGATCCATGCCAAGGGCAAGCATGTGGTGATCATCGGCGGTGGTGACACTGGTGCTGACTGTTTGGGTACGGCGATCCGCCAGGGTGCAGCCTCGATCACCCAGTTGGAGATCATGGAGCGCCCTGGAGAGGTGCGCCCAGCCAATCAGCCATGGCCGACCTATCCGATGGTCTTCAGGGTTTCATCTGCCCACGAAGAGGGTGGTGAGCGGGTCTACTCCGTCTCCACTCAGGAGTTCCTCGACGATGGTCAAGGCAATGTCAAAGCCTTGCGGATCGTGGAGGTCGTCCCCGGCAAAGGTGGCTTCGACGAGGTGCCCGGCACTCAGCGCGACATTCCCGCAGACCTTGTCTTTCTCGCGATGGGCTTCACAGGCCCGCAGCAGGCTGGCCTCGTTGAAGAATTGGGCGTTGAGTTGGATGCGCGCGGCAACGTGTCCCGCGACAAGGACTACGCATCGTCGGTGCCGGGGGTCTTCGTGGCAGGGGATGCCGGTCGAGGGCAGAGCCTGATCGTTTGGGCGATTGCGGAAGGACGTGCTGCCGCAGCGGCGGTTGATCTCTTCCTGGATGGTTACACCAACTTGCCCTTCCCGATTCCGCCGACTGAGCGTCCAGTGACGGCTTGATGTCGGTTGACGACGGAGCTCTCGTGCCCGGCATCGTGGGTGCGATGGTTGTTGGGGTTTGGTTGGATTGACCGTGACCGAATCTGTAGAGTCCTAGGGTGCGCAAGGCAAAGATCGTCTGCACCTTGGGGCCGGCGTCTTCATCAAAAGAACAGATCCGTCGGCTGATAGATGCGGGCATGGATGTGGCTCGACTCAACATGAGTCACGGCACTCATGAAGATCACGCTCAGACCTATCAGTTCGTGCGTGAGGCCAGCGATGAGTCTGGCCATGGCGTCGGCATTCTCGCGGATCTGCAAGGGCCCAAGATCCGGCTGGGAAGCTTCGTGGACGGCTCGACCGCGCTCACGCGCGACCAAGCCCTAACCATCACAACCCGCGACGTGCTCGGCAACCGAGATCTTGTGCCGACCACCTATGCCGGGCTACCCAATGATGTGCAGGTTGGCGACCCCATCCTGATCGACGACGGGCGGATCAGATTGCGGGTCACGGCAGTCGAGGGCACCGAGGTGCACACCAAGGTGATCGTCCCCGGTCGGATCAGCGACCACAAAGGGATAAACCTGCCTGGCGTAGCGGTCAGTGTTCCCGCACTCTCCGCCAAGGATGAGGATGATCTGCGCTTTGCGTTGGGCTTGAGTGTCGACTTCGTGGCGTTGTCCTTCGTGCGTAGTGCTGAGGACGTGCTCGACGTACGCAAGATCATGGATGAGGTTGGCAAGAGGCTGCCCGTGATCGCCAAGATCGAGAAGCCACAGGCCGTCGAAAACCTGGATGAAGTCATTGCTGCCTTTGACGGGCTCATGGTGGCTCGTGGCGATCTCGGTGTGGAGATCCCGCTTGAGCGGGTGCCGGTGATCCAAAAACGCATCGTGTTCAGGGCCCGACGGATGGCCAAACCGGTCATAGTGGCCACTCAGATGCTTGACTCGATGATCTCCCAACCAGCTCCGACCAGGGCAGAGGCCTCCGACGTGGCCAATGCCGTGCTCGACGGCACCGATGCGGTGATGCTCTCTGGTGAGACCAGTGTGGGCCGCTATCCGGTTGAGACGGTCACCACGATGACTCGCATCATCGAGTCCACCGAGGAGAGCGGCTTCTACGACATCCATCCGATCGACTGGCAACCAAAGACGAGGGGCGGAGTGATCGCCAAGGCCGCCGCTGAGGTCGCAGAGCGGGTCGGCGCGAAATATCTGGTGGCTTTCACAGCTTCTGGTGATTCGGCCCGTAGGCTGGCGCGTTATCACTCAGATGTGCCTGTGCTGGCATTCACTCCCAATCAACACGTGCGATCGCAACTGGCTCTCACCTGGGGCGTGGAGACCTTCTTGACGGAGAGCCCGGCGTCTACCGACGCCATGGTGCGCCAGGTCGATGAGGAGCTTCTGAAGATTGGGCGCGTTGCAGAAGGTGATTCGGTGGTGATCATCGCAGGTAGCCCGCCGGGCATTCCTGGTTCGACGAATGCTTTGCGCATCCACAGGATGGGCGATGCAATCAACGAAGTATCAGCGGCCTATCGAGTCTGAGACGCTTACGGCGGCTTGGCCTCCGGACAGCACTCGGCACTCGTTCTACAGCTACCCGATTATTGAGTCAAGATTCTTGGGCCGCATTGTGATGATGAACTGGTAGCCAAATAGGCTTGGTCGCGCCTTCACCAGCGCCTGGTCGATTGCAGAGATTGCTCGCAGGGTTCTGCTCTGAGACTCAACCATCGGAAACGGTGTTGCTGAATACCTGATCTCTTCCACGACCAAGGGCACCTTGTCCAAGATTCTGGTGAGCCCTCGTTTGGTGAAGAAACGCAGATGGGTGTCGTCCAGGATGCCGCGGCGATCGTAATCGAAGGAGCCGGTCACCACCCTGATCCGTGGATACCAGTGCCCGAAGTTTGGCGTGGAAATGATCAATCGACCGTCTTTGCCCAAACGCTGCGTCAACTCACTGATCAGGTGCTCTGGATGCTTCACGTGCTCGATCACATCTGCAGCTATGATGATGTCGAAACCGGTGCCAATGTCTGGTAGATCAGCATCAAGGTCAACTCGGTAGAAGGCATCGGCTCGGCCATGGACCTTGGGATGTTCTTCTGGGTCGATGGCAGTGACGTGGTGTCCCATCCCTCTGACCTGCTCGGCGAGCAAGCCTGACGAACAACCGACCTCGAGCACCTTGCCCGCAGGTAGGTGTTTGAGTTGATCCAAGATGATGGAGTGAGATGACCCTTCTTCTTCCTTTAGGTCATATTCATCAGGCGGGGGCACCCAGTTGCTGAGTCCAAAACCGGCCTTGGACATGCGATAGGAGACAACTGCCTTGACGACATCACGTGCATAGGGGAGCCCGTTGACATAGCAGATCTCATCGCCATAGAAGGTTGGGATTGGTACTTCGAGAATGCGTTTGTCTGCATCGAGTAGTTGCACGATGATCTGGGTGTCGAAGTCGAAGCCGTCGGAGTTGGCAGTGAACGGGATCGCCTTGAGCGCAGCGACGGAATAGGCGCGATATCCAGAGTGGAACTCAGAGAGACTGCTTCCGAGCACGGTGTTCTCAACCTTGGTCAGGATCTTGTTGCCGACGTACTTGTAAAGCGGCATTCCCCCTCGCCTGGCTGCGCCTGGCTCCATCATCCGGGAGCCAAAGACCGCGTCCGCATGTCCTTGGAGGATTGGCTCGACAAGCTTTTCTATGCACTCGGGGGCATACTGACCGTCGGCGTGCAAAAGGACGATGACGTCGAAACCTTTGTCAATGGCGACCTGATAGCCGGCCTTCTGGTTGCCGCCATAGCCTCGGTTTTCGACGTGACGGACCACAGTGGTGTTGATATGTGGGTTGCGGTCTCGCCATTTTGCCCCCTTCTCAAAGGTGTCATCGTCTGAAGCGTCGTCAGCGACGATGATCTCGGCAATCCGGTCTCGGAAGCCGTCGGGAATGCGCTCGAGGGTTTCTTCGAGTGTGGTGCTGGCGTTGTAGGCCACCACAAGCACCGCGATCCGCGGTTCGTGTTGGGTGGTCATGTCAGGGACGCTAACAATTTTGGAAGGAAGATCAGGCCAAGGTCTTGGGGATGGTCGTGTCGCTGGCCATCCCCAAGACCCCAGCGATCACTTCGCCAGATCGAAGCGATCGTTGTTCATGACCTTCACCCAAGCAGCCACGAAGTCATTGGTGAACTTCTCCTGGGCATCATCACTCGCATAGACCTCTGCCACCGCGCGGAGTTCGGCGTTGGAGCCGAAGACGAGATCGGCGCGAGTGCCGGTCCACTTCTTCCCCTCAGCGGTGGTGCCTTCGAAGGACTCTGCCTCGGGCCCGCCTTCGCCGACCGATGACCATGAGGTGTCGATGTCCAATATGTTGACGAAGAAGTCGTTGGACAAGACGCCGACACGGTCAGTGAGTACGCCTGCCGTGGAGCCGCCGGTGTTGGCGCCGAGCACGCGAAGCCCTCCCACGAGCACGGTCATCTCAGGTGCGCTCAAGTTGAGCTGATTGGCGCGATCCAGGAGCAGATACTCCCCGGGCAGGCTGTTCCCCTTGCCGATCCAGTTGCGGAATCCGTCTGCGACTGGCTCAAGGTGACCGATTGACTCAACATCGGTCTCGTCCTGGGATGCATCGACTCGACCGCCAGTGAATGGCACGCTGATGTCCTGCCCCGCAGCCTTGGCAGCCTGCTCAATGCCCACGCCGCCAGCCAACACGATCAGATCGGCCAGTGAGACTGGCTTTGGGAAGTTTGCTTGGACTTCCTCGAGCTTGCTCAGCACGCTGGATAGCTGGCCGGGGGTGTTGACATCCCAACTCCGCATCGGTTCAAGGCGGATCCTGGCTCCGTTGGCTCCGCCCCGCTTGTCGCTGTTGCGGAAGGATGCTGCCGAGGACCACGCAGTCGCCACCAATTCCGAGATGCTCAGCCCGGAGTTGGCGATTGCTGACTTGAGGTCTGCAGTGTCTGAGTCAGACAGCGCCTCGGTCGAGGCTTGGGGGAGCGGATCTTGCCAAACGAACTGCTCGCTGGGCACTTCACTCCCGACATAGCGCGAGACAGGACCCATGTCGCGGTGGGTGAGCTTGAACCACGCCCTCGCGAACGCTGCCGCGAACTCCTCAGGGTGCTCCAGGAATCGACGGGAGATCTTCTCGTACGTCGGGTCCATCCGGAGCGCGATGTCGGAAGTGAGCATCCTGGGCTCACGCTTGCCATCGCCGTGAGCTTCGGGAACCATGTCGGACCCGGCGCCGTTCTTGGGACGCCATTGCTTGGCGCCAGCTGGAGACTCGAACAACTCCCACTCGTAGCTGAACAGGATGTGGAAGAACTCGTTGTCCCAACGAGTCGGATGATAGGTCCAAGTCACTTCCAGACCTGAGTTGATCGTGTCTGGTCCCGCGCCGCTGGCGTAGCTGCTCTTCCAACCCAAGCCCATCTGTTCGATGGGTGCCGACTCCGGCTCTGGGCCCACGTGATCATCGACGGTGGAGGCGCCATGTGTCTTGCCGAAGGTGTGACCACCTGCGATGAGTGCGACGGTCTCCTCGTCATTCATCGCCATCCGAGCAAAGGTTTCGCGGATGTCAAGGGCTGAGGCGAGCGGATCACTGTTGCCATTCGGTCCCTCAGGGTTGACATAGATCAGACCCATCTGCACGGCAGCCAATGGATTGTCGAGATCACGCTCGCCCGTGTAGCGCTCTTCGCCAAGCCACTCTGACTCAGGGCCCCAGTAGACATCGTCGTCTGGCTCCCAAGCGTCGACTCGACCCCCGGAGAAACCGAAGGTCTCAAAGCCCATGGTCTCCATGGCTACGTTGCCAGCAAGGATGATCAGATCGGCCCAGGAGAGATTCTGGCCGTGCTTCTTCTTGACCGGCCAGAGCAGGCGGCGGGCCTTGTCGAGGCCGACATTGTCAGGCCAGCTGTTTAGAGGGGCGAAGCGCTGCTGGCCAGAACCGGCACCGCCACGGCCATCGTGTACGCGGTAGGTGCCAGCGCTGTGCCAGGCCATCCGCACCATCATCGGGCCGTAATTGCCGAAGTCCGCTGGCCACCAGTCCTTGGAGTCGGTCAGCACATCGGCGATGTCCTGCTTGATTTCGGCAAGGTCAACCGATGCGAATGCCTTTGCGTAGTCGAAGTCAGCCCCCAAGGGGTTGGCCACGGCTGGATTCTTGGCGAGGATCTTCAGGTTCAGGCGATTGGGCCACCATTGCTGGTTGCGGTCACCACTTGTGGGGTGCGCGGCGGCACCATGCACCACAGGGCATTCACCTGTTGCTTCGGGGGACATGTCGTTCTCCTCTACTTGTTCCTTGTTGGTTGTCTTGGTCTGGAGTCGGTTGGCTACGGGTTGAACACGAAGGGCAGGTTCCCCAATAAATGACTTCGGCCTCATCGATGAGATAACCCTGGTCATCTAGGGGAGTCAGACACGGCATTTCCTGCAAAGTGCAGTCGACATCTACGACATTCCCGCAGTCTCGGCAGGCTAAGTGGTGGTGGTTGTCGCCCGTTCGAGTTTCGTAGAGAGCTGCTGAGCCTTGTGGCTGAAACCTTCGCAGCAGGCCCGCATCGGTCAAGTCGCTCAATGCGTCGTAGACGGCCTGGTGCGAGATGGAAGTCAAGGTGCGCCTGACTGCATCAAGGATCGATGCCGTGTCTGAATGCGGTTGGCGATCAACGGTGTCAAGGACCGTGAGCCTTTGCTTGGTCACTCGCAAGCCCGCAGCGCGCAGCTGCGTCTCGAAGTCGACCATGGTGTGCATGCCACCATGTCTAACAGTTATCTGGAATAAGTCAAGAAAACATGAACTTGGGTGGAGTGTCGTGTGCCCCGGGTGAGACTCGAACTCACACTGGACGGTGTTTGAGACCGCTTCCTCTGCCGATTGGGATACCGGGGCGCAGGGATGTTCTAGCACGAAACCTTAGCGGATGGTCACACCGCTAGCCTTTGGGGTGTGAATCCGAGCCACCCTGCCTGCCGTGTCGTGATTGCCGAGGACGAGGCCTTGATCCGATTGGACTTGGCTGAGATGTTGGCCGAGGAGGGCTACGAGGTGGTGGCCCAAGCTGATAACGGTGCTGATGCGGTCGATTTGGCGATCAGTTTGCAACCTGACTTGGTGATCCTTGATATCAAGATGCCCAAGCTGGATGGCATTGCGGCGGCCGAGCAGATCGCGGAGCGCCAAATCGCACCGGTGGTGATCTTGACAGCCTTTTCCCAACGCGAGTTGGTTGAGCGCGCCAGAGATGCGGGTGCCATGGCCTATCTGGTCAAGCCGTTCAACAAATCCGACCTGGTGCCTGCAATCGAGATCGCGCTCAGCCGATTTGGCGAGGTCAAGGAATTGGCGCGAGAAGTTGAGGATCTGGGTCAGCAATTGGCCGCCCGGAAGATCGTGGAGCGGGCAAAGGTGGTGCTACAAGGAGAGCTCGGTTTGAGTGAGCCGGACTCCTTTCGTTGGATCCAGAAGACAGCCATGGATTTGCGACTCTCGATGAGAGCAGTGGCTGAAGGCGTCATTGAACATGGCCCGAAGGCGTGAGGGTCAAGAACCGTCTTTAGTGTCGTCCACTATCGTTGACAACGGTGCAATGCACCTTCCAGTCGGGGGCAGGCCATAGTGAGGAGAGTGTGTAGTGACGCGTGCGTCGCTGACAATTCGTGACGCGGTGGACTCTGATGCCCGAAGGGTTCGAGAGATTCTGCTCCGCACCAAGTCGATGCCCAGCCCCGATCTGTTGGCCAGTGACATCAAAGCGGCGCTGAGTCGCGCCAACGAAGACGAGAGTACGCGCTTCTTGGTCGGAACCGTTGGTGATGATGTTGTGGCAATGGTGCACATGCAGCTAATTCCCGTCGGTCCGTTCACCGACGAAAAGGCACTGCTTACGTCCTTCTTGCTCGTACATCCCGAACATCGCCGCCATGGCTATGCCCACCAACTCCTGGGAGCTGCCGTGAGCTGGGCTGAGGAGCAAGGCATCCAGCAGATCAACGGGGTTGCGCATTCGACCATTCGTGAGGCAAATCGTTTCTATGCCCGCCTTGGGATGGGCTCAGCTGCGAGTTTCCGGAGCGCTCAGACGGGCACACTGCGCGTACGTTTGGCGGCGGAGCGCAGCAGCAGGGAGACCGGAGCCAATCGCAAGGTGCGCGCAACCTTGGCCCACCGCCGCAATCAGCGGCGACGTCAGCAAGGCGCCTCAGGGCCAGCGATCTCCTGATTCAGCTCAACTTGGCTGCATCAAGGAGTGCGCACGTTATCCGAGAGGTGCACAGGCGGCGGCCCTCTTCGTCGCTGATCACTACCTCATAGGCCGCCATGGAGCGGCCCAGATGGATCGCCGTTGCTACACCGGTGACGATGCCTGATCTGGCTGAACGATGGTGGGTGGCGTTTATGTCAACGCCGACGGAAAGCTTGTCGGGGAGTCCGTGCAGCGCTGACCCGATCGAGCCCAGTGATTCCGCCAATGCAATCGAGGCGCCGCCGTGCAGCAGACCGTATGGCTGAGTGTTTCCTTCCACCGGCATGGTGCCGACAACTCGCTCTGCCGTAGCCTCCAAGATCTCGACTCCGAGCTTCTCGTTGAGGCCACCCATCGGCATCATTTCGAGCAATTTGTGCAGGTCTGATTGATCGCTCATGGTGGCCATCATCCATTACGGACCTGCATCCGTGATTTCAAGGCCGGTCTGAGGCTGCTGGTGGTTGGCCAGGGTCTAGGGTCGACCTGTGACTGAGTCGAGACCTCGCTTGCTTCTGCTGGATGGTCATTCGTTGGCCTACCGAGCTTTCTATGCCTTGCCTGTCGAAAACTTCTCCACGACAACAGGCCAACCCACCAACGCGGTCTACGGCTTCACGGCGATGTTGATCAATGTCTTGCGCGACGAGGCGCCGACCCATGTTGCAGTGGCTTTCGACAAATCCAGAGAGACTTTTCGGCTGACCGAGTATCCCGACTACAAAGCCAAGCGAGCCAAGACTCCAGATGAGTTCAAAGGCCAAGTCGCTTTGATCCAGGAGGTACTTGATGCCCTGCAGATCAGACATCTTGACCTGCAGGGTTTTGAGGCAGATGACATCATCGCCACACTGACTGCCGTCGGCTTGAGAGACGGGCTTGAGGTGCTGATCCTGACTGGTGATCGCGACTCGCTGCAACTGGTCACCGAACACTCCACGGTGCTCTATCCCATGCGCGGGGTCTCAGAGTTGGCGCGCATGACGCCTGCGGCGGTGACCACCAAGTACGGCGTACCCCCAATGCGTTATCCAGAGTTGGCGGCCTTGGTCGGTGAAGATTCCGACAACTTGCCAGGGGTGCCCGGGGTTGGCCCCAAGACGGCGGCAAAGTGGTTGACGCAGTACGACGGACTGGAAAACGTGATCAACCAAGCAGATCAGATCACGGGCAAGGCGGGAGAAAGCCTGCGGCAACATCTTGACGACGTACTTCGAAATCGGCGACTCAACAGGTTGGTCAACGACCTTGACCTGGGATTGACCACATCCGATCTCCAACGGCAGCCCTGGGATCGCCAAGAGGTGCACAATCTCTTTGACGCCTTGGAGTTCAGGGTGCTCCGAGACCGATTGTTTGACACTCTTGAGGCTGATGGAGAGGTAACCGAATCTGGCTTCGAGCTCGACACCACAGTCCTTGATTCACAAAACCTCGGTGCGTGGCTGGGTGAGCATGCAAGAGAGGGTGCGCCAAGGGTCGGGATCCACGTGGATGGGGTATGGGCAGCTGGTAGCGGTGATGTTGATGCCATTGCGATTGCCACCGAGGATGGCCATGCAGGTTATTGCCGAATCGCCGAGCTGAGCCCAGAAGCAGGACAGCGCTTGGGTGAGTGGCTGAGCAATCCCGGTGTTCCCAAGGTTCTGCACGATGCCAAGGGGCCGATGTTGGCGTTGGCCACACGAGGTGAGCAGTTGGCGGGAGTGTCCAGCGACACGGCCTTGGCTGCCTATCTCGTCAGACCTGACCAACGTTCCTATGACCTCGCTGACCTGACCCTGCGCTATCTCAAGCGCGAGTTGAGCCCAAGCTCTGGTGCCGATGAGCAACTGTCCTTCGATGTGGGCGGCGATGATGATTCGGCCCAAGCTGCCATGGTCAGGGCACGGGCGGTTCTCGACCTTGCCGATGCCTTGGATGCAGAGCTCAAGGACCACGGCGGTGCTGCCCTACTACGGGATGTCGAGTTGCCACTCGTGGGCTGTCTGATGGAGATGGAGCGTACTGGCATCGCCGTCGACCTGGACTTCTTGGAAAGGCTTGAGGCTGAGTTCGCAGATGCGGTTCGCAGTGCTGCTCAGGATGCCTATTCCGTGATTGGTCGGGAGGTCAACCTCGGCTCGCCCAAGCAACTTCAGGTGGTGCTCTTCGATGAATTGGAGATGCCCAAGACGAAACGCACCAAGACCGGCTACACGACCGATGCTGAAGCATTGTCGAGTCTCTACGAGAAGACCGAGCACCCCTTCTTGCAACACCTGTTGCGGCATCGCGATGTCACCAGGATGCGCCAAACGGTTGAAGGCTTGATCAAGACCGTGCAACCTGATCGGAGGATCCACACCACCTTCAATCAGATGATTGCCGCTACTGGCCGGTTGTCGAGCACAGACCCCAATCTGCAGAACATCCCTGTCCGCACGGAGGAAGGGCGCCGGATTCGCCAGGCCTTCGTGGTGGGCTCTGGCTTCGTGGGCCTGATGACTGCAGACTACTCGCAGATCGAGATGCGGATCATGGCTCACCTCTCCGGTGACGAGGCCTTGATTGAAGCATTCGGGTCTGGTTTTGACTTCCACTCAGTGACGGCTTCACGCGTGTTCGATGTGCCAACTGATCAAGTCTCCTCAGAGCAACGAGCCAAGATCAAGGCCATGAACTACGGCCTCGCATATGGTCTTTCGGCATTCGGACTCTCCGCGCAATTGCGGATCTCGACCGCGGAGGCAAAGGCGCTCATGGATGAGTACTACGAGACCTTCGGCGGCGTTGCTGACTACCTTTCCGGTGTGGTTGAGGAGGCCAGACGAACCGGTTTCACCGAGACGATCATGGGGCGACGTCGCTATCTGCCTGACCTCCGCAGCGACAACCGGCAGCGTCGAGAAATGGCCGAACGGATGGCGCTGAATGCCCCGATCCAAGGCTCTGCGGCCGACCTGATCAAGGTGGCCATGCTCAAGGTGAATGCCGCAATCGCAGCTCAGGGGATGCGATCACGGATGCTGCTGCAAGTCCATGACGAGTTGGTCTTGGAAGTGTCCCCGGGTGAAGCTGAGGCACTGGAGGCATTGGTGCGCCGTGAGATGGGTGCGGCGGCCGATCTGACCGTACCCTTAGATGTGTCGGTTGGGATCGGGCGCAGTTGGTATGAGGCGGCCCACTAGCTTGCTGGTGCTCCTGCCTCTTGCACTGTGCGTGGCTTGGAGAATCCTCTGATGCTCAGGATCAACAGCAATGTGAGCAGCAGTGCATTTATCGCCATGACTCGATTGAGCATGTCGGTGAACGTGTCGGCTTGCAGCCCGAAGTACACCAAGGCGCCCAGTGCGACCCAGACCAAATAGACGGAGAATTTCGAGCGGCGGGCGATCAAGCCGTAGACCAACAACTGCAGCAGGGCCAGCATCGCGCCGAGGATCGCAAACTTCCACAACGAGTCTTCGATGGCACCATATTTTGGGCCTCCGGTGAAGATCAGAGCGAAGCCTGACATCACCTTGGCAGCCACGGCCATGACGATGCCGATGGTGAGCACCGCAGCCAGTGCCTTGAACAGCGTGATCAGAGGTCGTTCACTCGCGCCCAAGGATGGGAAGGCGATCACGACGATGAATTGAGGCATGAACAAGACCGCCTTGGTCATGATCAGGCCCGCTGCATAGAGGCCAGCTTCGTGATGATCCATGCTGTTGCGAGCGATGAGGGCATCCGCGCTGGTCAGAGCGAAGTAGCCGAGCAGCACCAGCGCGTTTTGCAGGGTTTCTCGCCACAGGTCTCCAGCAGTGTGGTCGGTAGCTGCAGACTGACGATGGTGATCGCGCGGACGGCGCAAGGCCAGGGCACCTACCAGGACTGGAGCCCAAGCTCCAACCATCACCCCCAGGATGGCCCAAAAGGTCGTCGGGGTAACTATCAAGAAGATGGTGCCGATGGCCAGGCGAGGGACGCCGGAGGCCAAATACACCATTGCCAGGCTTCGCCATCGGCGTTCCCCTTGTAGGACGCCAAGTTGAGCTCCGACCAAGGTCAAGGGCAAGGCGCTGAAGCCGATCAGAAGTGCCGTTGGAAGGCTGTTGAGTTGCAGGACGTAGTTGATCAAAGGGGCGCCAACCAAGGCGATCAGCGCCAGACCAAAGGCCGCTTGGCGCCCAACGCGGATGACGGCAGCTTCGACCACGTGCACGTCGCCGGGCTCAGTGGCGATGCGGCGGGCCGCATTGGCTTGCAATGCCAGGGCCAGCACCGTGACGATGAGGAGCAGATTCATCAAGGCGGCGAAGCCGCTGTATGAGACCGGGCCCAGCAGCCTGGCTGCCACCATCTGGTAGCCGTAGGTGGTGACATTCATGATTGCCATCGCAATGGCAATCACCATTCCGCCGGACTCAACCTGCTTGCCCAACCCAGACGAAACCCGTGCCTTTTCAGACATGGGCGACTCCTTTGGCAGATCGAATGGGGGTTGGCAAGATACGGTTGCGAGCCTACCGTCTAGCCCTTCAGTAGCTGAGGAGTGCTGCCTTGCCAAGATCAGCGATGTCTTCACCCAAGGTGGCGTCGCTGGCTACAAAGGCCCAGTTTGGTTGGCTGCTGTTCCTTCCAGCGCTGATCTTGGGCCCGGCATTCTTCCGCTCTGGCTATTTGCTTACCTTCGACATGGTTTGGGTGCCGCAGTTGTCGATGAGGCCTTCCTTTTGGGGTCTGGGCTCTGGCTGGCCCCGAGCCATCCCCTCCGACACGATCGTTGCGCTGGCCGACAACGTGGTCCCAAGTATGTTGTTGCAACGGGTCACCTTGTTTGCCGCCCTTGCCCTCGCTGGTTTGGGCATGGCCCGCTTCGTCAGTAAGGGCTGTGGGCTTGGAGTGCTGCCGGGCACTGTGGCGGCCACTTTCTATCTGTGGAATCCATTCGTTGCCGAACGACTCATCATTGGCCACTGGCCGGTCCTGCTTGGTTATGCGGCGCTTCCCTGGGTGCTGCAAACTGCACGGGAGATCCGGGGTGGTGAGTCTCGTTGGCCACATTTGGCTGGCTGGGTCTGGCTGGGCTCATTGAGTGCGTCGGCGGGTCTGGTTACTGGGGGATTGGCGCTGCTTGCGCTATGGCGGCGGGGCCGATGGCGGGCAAATCTTGGTTTGCTGATCATCGTCCTCGCCGCGAATTCGGTCTGGGTCGTTACTGGGCTGTGGCATTGGGGGCTCTCCACCGACCCCGCCGGCTTTCGGGCATTCGCCGCACACGGCGAGGGTGGGCTGCCAGTGCCCCTGGCCACGCTGTCCCTGGGCGGTATCTGGAACGAACTCGTCGTACCGGGATCGCGTACTGGTGTCCTGGCTTGGGTAGGACTTCTCGTGCTGCAAGTGCCGATGCTTCTTTCATTCCCCGCGTGGTGGCGCGCCAGTGAAGTGTGGGTACGCCGTGTCGTCTTGGTGACCGCGACGACTGGTTGGTTGGTTGCGCTTCTTGGAGCATTGCTTCCCACAATCGTGGGCCAGTTGAGTGGCAGTTTGCCGGTGCTGGGGCTCCTGAGGGACGGCTCACGTTACCTGGGGCCTGTGGCCTTGTTTCAAGCCTTGCTCCTGGCACATGCGGTGGCTTGGCTTGTGGGCAAGCTGGCTGCGCTAGGGATGTCCTCGGCAATCGCTCTGGCCTGCCTGCCAGTCGTGTTGATGCCAGACCTTGCTTGGGGTGCCATGGGACGGCTGCAGCCATCCAGCTATCCAACTTCTTTCGACAATGCCCGCCAAGCAGTGAGCAAGCACCTGTCCGGCCCGGGGGAGAAGATCTTGATCCTCCCGTTCACCAGCTACCGTGCCCCGACCTGGAACAGGCACTGGCCAGTGCTTGATCCGATGGGCCGCTTCTTGCCGCAGGATTTCATCGCCAATGACGCGCTTCAGATCTCGGGCAAGACAATTCACGGCGAGGACCCATCGGCATCTGCTGCCGCTGACGCGTTGGCCGCGAGCAACCCACAGGCCCGGGCAGATCAGTTGGCTGAATTGGGTGTGCTCGCAGTGGTGAGAGAGCTTGATGCAGGGATGGAGCCGGAGGCTGTTGCGGGGCACGTGGTGTGGTCTGACGAATCTGTCGAGTTGATCCTCCTTGAAGACACGGGCCAGCAAGTCAGGCAAGCCAGGAGTTCTGCCTCGGCCGTCTCCTTATCGGGAGCCTGGGGTGGCTTCTTTGGGTTGTTGGCATTCGCGTTGTCAGGGGTGCTCGTTGCCTTGATCAGAGCTGGACGGCGCTTCGGAAAATCACGAGATTAGGTTGATTCGTCCAAGGTGTTGCTATGATTTCCCCAAGCCATAGAAGGGATTCATCGTGGAAACAGCACTCGGCGGTTTCTTGGCACCACTCATCGCGGCACTTCTTGCAGCGGGAGTCAGCGCGGCCACGATCATCGGCGTCGTCCAATCCCAAGTTTCTGCGGGCAACTCGCCGATTGGCTCAGTGAGCCAGAAGGTCGGCGATTATGGCACCAATTCGAAGTTCTGAGCGGCTCATCACCTAGAGCCTGATTCAGTACTCCTGAATCGTCTTTGCAAAATCTTCTTGGGCCACTTGCCAAGAGTGTTGCTCAGCCATCGCCCGAGCTCCGGCCGCTAATTTGTGGCGGCGTTCGACATCAATGATTAGTTTGTCCACTTCATTGGTCATTTCGACTGAGCTGTCCACCAAGATGCCGGATTCTTGGTCTTTGATCGACTCACGCGTTCCGCCAGCCGACCTGTAGGCGATCGTTGGCGTGCCGTGAGCTCCCGCCTCCCCGACCACCAAGCCCCATCCTTCTTTCAACGAGGGCAGCAGCATCAACCAGGATTCTGCGTAGATCTGCTGTTTGCGCTCTTCGGACACATGTCCTTCGAAGCTAACGATCTCTGTGGCCCGACGCGCAGCCGCGTAGTGATGTAGTTGCGGGGCCCACCAGCCATCACCGACCACGTGCAGGGTCAACCCTGGGTGAATGCCAGACAAGCTCACGGCAGTATCGATTGCATGCTCCACCTGCTTGTGCGGCACGAGTCTTCCGACCACGCACAGAGAAGGATGGCTGGTCTTCTGATCGTCGGAAGGAAAGACTGGGTCGGTGCCATTGCGCACGACGCTGATCCGGTCGCCAGCAACTCCCAGCATCGTCAACTCCGCACGGGTGGCTTCAGACACCGCGATGTAGTGACACCGGCGATAGAGAAGGGGGGCCAATCTGCTCTCAATCCACCAACCGACCTTTCCGGTGAGCCCGGGGTACACCACCGGCCACTGTTCCTTGTGCACGTGGTGGACAAGGACCACGACAGGTTTGCGGCTGAGTAGTCGGGTGAAGAAGGGCAACCCGTTCTGGACGTCGACAATCACGTCGAAGTGGCCAAAGGTGCGCAAGGCCAAGCACAGTAGGCCTCGCAGATAGACGCTCAGTTTCGAGCCGCGACGTACGTACCTGATGTCATCTCTGACCTCATCTGCTGGCGCCCCGTCGTAAGAGGCTGTGAAGATGGTGACCCGGGCACCTCGCTCAACCAGGCCAAGAGCCATCTTCTCAAGGTAGCGCTCTGCTCCGCCCCCTTCCGGATTGAAGGTGTCGCGCCAACTGAAGAAGACCACGTGCTTGTCTCGAAGTGGCAAGCCAGAATGTTGTTTTCCGGCTCCGAAGGTCCCACTTGCTGATTCCACCGCACAGAGGCTACCCGGCATGGGTCAAAACCCAGCCACCCTCGGGTATCCTTCCTGACCGTGCCGCCCGTCGCTCCAAGCCCAACCTGGGCCCCCACTCTGCGACGCTCCGTGCGGTTGTTCAATGACTTCCGTTATGAACAGCCAGACCCTGCCCGCTTCTACTCGGCACTAGCCAATGATGCCGTCGGCCAACTGGGCGGTTATCTGGATCTTGACGGAATCAGGATGCTCGATGTTGGTGGCGGTCCAGGCTATTTCCGAGATGCCTTTACCCGTTCTGGTGCGGAGTACTTCGCACTAGATGCCGATGTCGGTGAGCTTGCGGGGTTGGGCGAGATCGGGCCTGGCACCGTCATCGGCAGCGGCATGGAATTGCCCTTCACAGATGGCAGTTTTGATCTGGTGTATTCATCAAACGTCCTTGAGCATGTGCCAGACCCCTGGCGGATGGCGAATGAGATGGTGCGCGTCACTCGGTCAGGTGGGATCACGTATTTGAGCTACACACTCTGGTATGGGCCTTGGGGCGGGCATGAGACGGCCCCCTGGCACTACTTCGGTGGGGCCTTTGCCCGCAAGCGATATCACGCCAAGCACGGCCACGAGCCGAAGAACAAATGGGGAGAGTCGCTGTTCAAGGTGACTGCCAAGCAGGGTCTTCGCTGGGCAGCGGTCCAATCACAAGCCGAAGTCTTGGCGATCATCCCACGTTACAACCCGGCTTGGAGCTATCGCTTGCTGCGGATCGCTGGAGTCAGGGAGGTGGTCACATGGAATCTGGTGATCGTGCTCCGGAAGCTGTGAACGCCGCACCGGCCACGGCCAGTGGCAGATCGAAAAGTGCGATCAGGCTGATCACTGGCTGCGTCTTCATGGTGGCTGTTGCCTTCGTGCAGAGCCCCGGCAAACTCGTGGCAGACACCAAGTTCGATCTGGCGATCGATCCTGCCGGTTTCTTGGGCCAAGCGCTGCATCTTTGGGATCCAACGGCTGCCTTCGGGCAGATACAAAATCAGGCCTATGGCTACTTTTGGCCGATGGGTCCCCTTTTCCTTCTGGGGCACGAGATCGGGCTGCCTGGCTGGGTGATCCAGCGGGCTTGGTTGGCCCTGGTGATGGTGGTTGCCTTCCTGGGAGCCGCGCTGGTGGCTCGGGCGCTCGGCATCCGTCGCGATGCCGCGGTGATCCTGGCAGGCTTTACCTATGCGCTGTCCCCGCGGATGATCACCGACTTGGGGCCGCATTCAATTGAAGTTTGGCCGATGGCCTTGGCCCCTTGGGTACTCCTCCCTCTGATCGTTGGAAGCAGACGTGGTTCGCCGCGTCAGGCTGCTGCCCTTTCGGCGCTCGCGATCGGGATGATCGGAGGGGTCAACGCGGCAGCCGCCTCTGCGGTCTTGCCGATGGGTGTGTTGTGGCTGCTCACGCGAACACGCGGTAAGCGTCGGCGCATCATGATGATTTGGTGGCCGGTGTTTACCGCGCTGGCCACGTTGTGGTGGTTGGTGCCTTTGTTCATCTTGGGCCGCTACAGCCCGCCATTCCTCGATTACATTGAGACTGCTCGGGTCACCACCTTGTCCACCGGGATCTTCGACTCGCTGCGAGGCACTTCCAATTGGGTCCCATACATTGACTCGCTCGCTCGTGGTGGCAATGACCTGATCACGGCCTTCTATGCCCCCCTGAACAGCGGCGTGATCTTGATGTTCGCCGTACTCGGCCTACTCATGCCACGGATGCCTGAACGCCGCTTCTTGCTGGCCTCCTTGTTGTCAGGCTTGGTCTTGCTCTCAAGCTCTCACCTTGGTGCACTGCAGGGCTGGTTTGCCAGTGACCTGAACCACATGCTCGATGGGGCTTTGTCGGCCCTGCGCAATGTGCACAAGTTCGACCCGATTGTCCGGCTGCCCATGGTGATCTCACTGGCTTGGGTATTCGAGCAGTCGTTGGTGATCGGAGAGGCTTCCCTAGGCCGTCTTGCAGACGGTGCCCGTTGGCGCCGGGCAACTAGGGTTGGCGCCGCATATGCCATTCCGATCCTGATCGGGATTACTGCGGTTGGGGCTGCGGCACCGGCCTTCATGATGCGGATCACCCCGGCAGGCGAAGTCACTGAGGTGCCCGGCTATTGGCGTGAGGCCACTGCTTGGTTGCAGAAGCAGGACCCAACGGGAACGACCCTGTTGGCGCCGGGATCCAGCTTTGCCACCTACATGTGGGGGAACCCAAGAGATGAGCCGGTGCAGTTCGTTTCCTCAGCGCCATGGGCTGTACGCAATTCAATCCCTCTGGCCCCACCTGACAACATCCGGATGCTCAACGAAGTCCAGGAGCGCTTTGTTCAAGGGCGTGGCTCTGCAGGCATGGCTGACTATCTGCGTAGAGCAGGGATCAGGTTCATCCTGCTGAGGAATGATCTCCAGCGTGCTCCTGGCCTCGTCGATCCGATCTTGACCCATCAGGCATTGGCTCAATCACCCGGGATCACCAAGGTGAAGACTTTTGGTCCCGGCGTGGGTGGAGAACCCTTCTTGGACTCCAATGGCAATCGTGTGGTGATCAACCAAGGATGGCAGTCCATCTACTCAGCCTTGGAGATTTACGAGGTCCAAGGGGGAGGTGGGCAGTTTGTCCAATCTGACTCAGCGCCGGTCGTGGCGGGCGGGGTGGAGAGTCTGTTGGCCTTGGCGGACCGTGGCGTGTTGCAGGACCAGCCCACAATCTTGGCTCATGACCTGCCCAGGTCATCGCAAAGTCCTGGTTCCGTCATCCTGACCGATTCACAGAGGGCACGAGTCCGTGAAATCGGTAGCCTGAACGATGCCTATTCCTATGTCCTAGCGCCTGGGGAGGCGAAGCGATTTGCTGATCCTCGCGACTATCTTTCGGCTTCTGCCACGCAATGGCAGACCAGAGCAAGATATGAAGGCGTTGCCTCACTGACCGTCTCCTCGTCGATGAGTGATTCGGGGTCTGACCTGGGTAGAGGTCCTTCAGCTGCCTTGGACGGAAACCTGAGCACGTCTTGGGAGAGCGTGGTCCTCGACTCTGAACCATGGCTACGGATTGGCTTGGAAGAGCCACTCGAACTTCACGAGGTCACCTT
>WBZM01000518.1_pt1 | contig 36445 bp, 37 predicted proteins | sample 5204271 | NCBI WGS metagenome assembly WBZM01 (sample SAMN12344346, study PRJNA552823) | activated sludge metagenome | biome: Activated sludge suspended growth; feature: Nitrification reactor; material: Wastewater; isolation source: activated sludge from nitrification reactor of wastewater... | reverse complement strand
ATATATTGAGCTAACTATACCTGTTGCTTTCCGAAGTCCCTTGCTCGCCCAATCAAACTCAAACGAGAGTATGAAAAACCCAACTAAACTCACCAACACCCCAGGACCAGGTAATGGAACTAGTATCAGTCCGACCAATAGCAATGGGAACCCAATAATTCCTACCACAATCTTACGTATTAAAAACATTAAACTACGCATAAACTCTCCTTGTACGCCACCAGTATATTGGTGTAGCTGATATTGTTATGTTAAATAACTTACAGTTATTGAATGTATTTTGTTAGATAGTATAGTTCGTAGAAATATAGGAGATATACATGACACAAACGAAAAGCGCAGAAGTACAAAAATACATCACTAGCTTGGCTTACCCTTGTAGCAAAGAAGAACTTGCGCAACACGCTGAACGTAACGGTGCACAGCCAAGTATAATTTGTGCCATTTTATCGTTGCCATATGATTATTTCACCACCCCATATGACGTTCATAACGCAATGACGAAATAACCTTAAGTATTCCCAGCCAAAAGATGATTAGATATATTTCTAACAGACAATGACTTATCCGTACCTTACAGTAGATAATGTAGGGGAGGTTATAGAATCATGAGCAAAGGGTACTACGGAATAAGTTCCAGCAGAAACACAGCTGTAATACCAGCCCAAATCCACAAACACAAGGCGATGGACGAATCTGCAATCGCTCTGGCTCGTACGATAAATAGTTCTCATGAAATTCTGGCAACCGCAACAACTGTATTTCCCTTTACCCTATTCCCAGACACTGTGACACTTGACCGCGCAAAGCTCACCATATCGCATCGTGAATTCTTCTGGACCGGAGAAGTGATGAGCATTCGAATTGAAGATATACTAAACGTCACAGTAGATGCTGGACCATTTTTCGGATCGCTTAAGATATTCACCAGATTCTTTAGTATAGAGAAGCCATATACTGTTGGATTTCTATATCGACGTGATGCTCATAAAATAAAACGAATATTACAAGGCTACATTATTGCTCTACAAAAGAACATTGATTGCTCAACCCTCCCAACCAAAGAGCTAGCCGATATGCTGGACGACCTTGGCAAATAATTTTCTAATTTCCAACGGGAACTGTCCGGATATAATTGGCAATTCCGGAACATGACAATTCATGTGCTTGCAACAGCTCGGTATACTATATGTATGTACTTCGTGAATGCTCGAAAAAAGTTACAGTCACATACCCTACTCCTACACCTAGTTCCAACGGGCGCTGTTCTCATTACTATGTTAGTACTGACACTATTTAGCTGGAAAAATGCGACCCAAGCTTACAATACAGAACGTAGCGCATCCATGCATGACGTAACCACAAACGTTATTGACAAGATTACCGACAGGCTAGACGAATATAGGATTGCGTTAGTTAGCGCAAAAGCCTTGTACGCAGCATCAAATAAAGTAACAGACACGGAGTGGCAAAACTATTTCAAAATAATTAATGCAAAAGACAACTATGCCGGCCTGCAAGGAATCGGTATTGCACAGCATGTGCCTAAGAACAATGCCTCTAAAAGAGACGACTATTCTAAAGAACAGGGAATATATACGTCAATTAGTATTGTAAATTATGCACCGAAGCTTCCTAGAAGACTTGGCAAGAATACAGCTGATATGCGTACAATCAAAACTACATCGCATTCTACAGAACAGATTGTAGATACGACCATCACCAACACAGTACAGTTTACAAAACCCGATACACCCTTCACAGGCACTGGCTTCTCTATGATATCGCCACTTCATAAAGCGGACACCGATGGTTCATCGCCTGTGACTAAAACTAGCAATAATGATTTTGTCTTCGCAGATTTCTTGTCTAACGAAGTCTTTCAATCAACTCTAAACATAACGCCAGATACACTTTACGGTGTCAAGATTTATGATCATGACTCTGGTATAACTAATCCTATTTATACCTCAACAAATTTTAATAAACTACTAGATAATCATGCATTAAGGTCTTCGGAGAAGCTACAGTTATACGGTCAAGAATGGAACATAGATTTTGTATTTTCCTCTGATATGCTAGGAAAGTCTGCCCGAAGCCGCCCTTTAGGAGCTTTGGTGGCAGGTATTGCTCTAAGTGTGATGTTGTCCGGCCTTGTATTAATGCTATTGATAGCAAGGACAAAATCACTCGCTCACAACAAACAAAAAGAACTACAATATGCCAAAGATGAACTTTTATCACTTGCGTCGCACCAGCTTAGAACTCCAGCTACCTCTGTGAAGCAATATATCGGTATGATCCTAGAAGGCTATTCCGGTAAAGTATCCAGACAACAGAAGACACTCCTGAAGAAAGCCTATGAGAGTAACGAACGGCAATTACATATCATTAACGACATACTCTATGTTGCCAAAATAGATGCAAAAGGTATCGTTCTCACTCCAAGAAAGCTTGATATCAACAAACTACTCAGAGATCTAACTCAAGAATTATCTATCACCGCCAAAGATAATCATCAAGAAATATTACTCAAAAGTCCTGCGAAACCCATCAATATTGAAGCAGACGAACACAGCCTTCGAATGGCATTAGAAAATATTATAAATAATGCTCTTAAATACTCTCGTGGAGGCACAAAAGTATTGGTCAGTCTTGTTGCCAATAAAGAAAATGTGCGGATTATCGTCAAAGATGAAGGAGTTGGCATAGACGCCGAAGATATCTCACTACTTTTCCAGAGGTTTTCCAGAATACCAAACGAGCTGTCTAGGCAGTCTAATGGCAGTGGCATCGGCCTATATCTAAGCGACCAGCTAGTTGCAATGCATAAAGGTTCGATAGACGTAAAATCTATCAAAGACAAAGGTACTACATTCACGATTATATTACCAAAGATATTCATCGCAGAATAAAAACATGATCTGCATGCACATATGAATCAGCGTATTGATTGGACAACTCAGGTATAATATATAGTATGTCAACAATACTCGTAGTAGAAGATGAGCGGAATCTGAATGAAGCATATCAAATGATACTAAAACACCATGGCCATAAAGTCCTAGCAGCCTACGATGGCAATGAGGCATTAGATATAACAAATGATGTCGAGCCAGATCTTATTCTACTCGACCTTCGGATGCCTCAAATGGGTGGCGTTGAGTTTCTAAAACAATATGAACTCAAGAAAAATCATCCTAACGTAAAAGTAGTCATCTTTAGTAACCTAGACACACAACACGAGATCGACGAGGCCTATCGTCTAGGCGCCGATAAGTACATGCTCAAAGCTTGGGCATCCCCAAAAGAGCTCATTCAGCTTGTCGACACACTGCTTCGGCAGAAAAAATAGTATTCTAAATTTAGAATTGCAACAAATTTCAAAGTTTTAAATCTTTGAAATTGTCCTCGCCAATAGCTTCAATTAGTTTAGTACGATCTATAGAATATTCTCGGCCTTTGTACTTCAAAATACCACTTTTCTTAAGCTTTACTAGTTCTGCTGCTGTAGTTTCTCTAGTTAACCCTATCAAATCTGCGATCATCTGTTGTGTTAAGTATATACGAATACATATAATTCCATCTTTTCGCTCATCCCCATAGCATTGAGCCAAATAATACAGTGTATGCAGTACTTTATCGGATGCTTTTGGTTGTTCCAGGGCCGTAATCCTCATAAGTAAGCCAGCATAATGTCCTAGGTAGTGATCGGCTACGGCACTCATGGCAGCTGGATTTCGCTTAATGAACTTATGAAACGACTCGTTAGTAGTTGTATACATTTCACCGTCCGTCTGAGCCTCGTAGTAATATATTGCAGGCGCAACTTTTTGAAATGACCACGTGGTAGGAAACATGTCACCTGGTAATTTAAATGCTGCAATGCGCTCATCACCCTGCGTCGTGATGTTATACAATTTGACGATACCGGACTTTAGTATGTAGACACCTTGAGGCATCTCGCCTTGATAAACCAAAATATCTCCTTGTCGGAATTTTTTGATCATCAACGTTCTTAGAAATGGTTGAAAAATATTATCTAGCAACTAACACCTCACTTTCGCTTGGCGATATTCGTATTGTATAACATGACTTACATAATGTCTGTAGTGAGCGTTAATGATTATGTAAGGTTTTTTACAGCCAGAACAATCTAACCCTGACAAAATAATAGGTATTCGATAGGAGGGAATGATGTTGACAGATAACGAACGGGACCAAAGAATTAATGATTTTCTAAACAGGAAATTCAAGGCCCATAATATGGTGGGGGACGAATTCTCTATCTGAATAACAACAACCAAGTATGTAGAAAACTTGACTAGATTTTCCTAGCGTTAATGCATAGTGGCTTGTAAGCGAGGACTTTATAATGGATGCTATTTGCTTTCGGACTGATGAAGTTGCTTTTGTGCTACGGATACTTGCGCGACAATAACTGACAAGACAATTAAACCAATGGCGCAGGATTCTAAAAAGTGAGACATATTCTGAATTGTTAGATATGCGCCACTTACAAACATCGCCACAGTTGTAAAGTAGGTCAATCGCAATTTCTTTACAGATGGTGAGATGCAAGCAAAACTAGCAAAAATAATGCTCATAAATGCCAGAACTATGTGCGTAATCAATATCATAAGCATATTATATCCCTATGGCAGCCACGCTTCAACTGATATTAACATAGAGAACGCTAGCAAGATGATTAATGAATGCCTGAATACCTTACGTGACCACAACTGGTCATTATTAGTTTTCAGGCTGATTATTCCGAGTCGTATCCAATAAACACACAAGGACATCATTATGACCAAATACGTATATCCAGCGTAACCTGTAAATGCTAGCAAGAGTGCCACGATGGTAAACAGAATAATATACACCAAAACTTGCCTCTTGGTTGACTGGATACCTTTAATAACCGACATTACCGGAACTTTTGCTGCCTTATACTCACCTCGACGATATACAGCAATAGAATAAAACTCTGGCATCTGCCACAAAAATAGTATTACAAAAACCAACATCGCTCCTAAATCTATCCTGTTACTGACTGCTACATATCCGGCCAAGATTGGAATTGCACCAGACACACTACCTACTAAAGTCCCGTGAATAGATAAGCGTTTCGACAACATGCCATACAAAACAACATATACAAAATAGCCCGTCAATCCGAGAGCAACTACGAGCCAGCTCACCCACAGGTACAACACCACGACCCCAGATACACCCAAGAGAATTGCAAATATTACCGCTTCTCTTCCGCTCACTTCACCCGCTACCAAAGGGCGCTTCTTTGTGCGTGACATCACTTGATCTATATCTTGGTCGAGAAAGTTATTTAACACACAAGCCGAAGCAATCACCAGTGTTGTGCCAACAATTGTAGCCACAAACAACCACCAGTTAATCGTCTGGCCACTCGCAAACAAAAACCCCGCACCGGCAGTTATGACATTACCGTACAGTACTCCGGGCTTAGTTAACTGATAGTACGCCCTTATCCTTGCTGAGAATTTCAAAACCCTTCGTTGCTTTCTTCTATCATGTAATGATCGGTCTGGTGCGGTGGCATCATATTGTAGTTAAGATTATGCATTATCCACAAGCTGCCTACTACAATAATCAGAAGCATGAAAACCATGAATAAAAATATCCACAAGTTCCACCGAGGACGACTTTCTTTGCCTAGGTGGAGAAAGAAGTACAACTGAACCCAGACCTGTAACAGCGCAAGTAACATTATGTAAACAATCAACTGGTTAGCACTTAAGATCTTGTTCACGACAGCTAGATATGCACCAATTGTCAAAACCACCGACCAAGCAAAACCCATAATATACATATGTATTATGCGCGTCTCTTTATGTTGAGCGCCTCTCACCTTATTCCTCCCAACAAATAGACAATCGAAAAGATAAATATCCAAATAACATCAAGAAAGTGCCAAAACATAGCCAGCATCGCCAGCCGTTTCATACGAATACCGTCTAAACCTTTATGCATTATTTGTAAAACAACGAAAACGCACCAAACCAGACCTGCTATTATATGGAGTCCGTGCGTACCAACTAGGGTAAAGAAAGATGACAAAAATGCATTCTGACGCCAACTTTGCCCTTCTTGAACCAAATGGCTAAATTCCTGCAACTCCATGCTCAAAAACAACGCCCCCAGAATGAATGTCAGACCAACCCAAAACAGTACCGCTCTTACATCACGTTGATGAGCAAACCACATAGCGATACCGATAGTAAAGCTACTAGTAAGTAGAATTAGCGTCTCGAGAAGCGCAAAAGACAAACTAAATAATTCTGCACCAGATGGTCCACCAAAAGTACTATTTCGTAGCACAGCAAAGGTCGCAAACAGACTTGCAAACAGCATACCATCGGTCATCAGATATACCCAGAGACCGAAAAGCGGTGAGTCATCCTTCCGCTGCATTTCCATTACCTTATTCATGCGTATCGCCTGCTACCTTCCTGTTTGGCCAAATCTTCTGCTGTCACTACATATTCTGTATCATCATCCGAAAACCGTACAAGCAATAATGCAATCGCCACGAATAACGAAACTGCAGCAAGCCACCAAATATACCAGACTATGGCAAAGCCAAAAATAAGGCTCATTGCTGCAATCATAATCCCTAGCCCACTATTTTTGGGCAAATGAATATCCTGGTATTCGGGCTTAGGCTGCCTAGAGTTAGACTGCTTGCGCTCCCAAAATTCATCTCTGCTGTGTATTCTGGGGATAGTAGCAAAATTATAAAATGGTGCCGGCGATGTCGTAGACCATTCTAGAGTGCGTCCATCCCACGGATCACCAGTCTTGTCCAGATGCCGCTTTCTAAACCAAATTCCATGTACCAGCTGAAGTATCTGCAAGCCGATTCCAGTCATAATAATCAGGCCACCAAAGGCAGCAATCACAAACAATGGCTGCCAGCCCGTGGATACCGCGTAGTGGTCTAGGCGCCTGGTTGCCCCCATCATACCTAATATATACAGCGGCACAAAGGCAACAGCGAAACCAATAACCCAACACCAGGCGGCAGCCTTACCCAGTTGATCATTCAACTTAAAACCAGTTATCTTTGGGAACCAGTATGCCAAGCCAGCAAAATACCCAAACACGACTCCACCAATTATCATATTGTGGAAATGTGCTACCAAAAACAAACTGTTGTGCATCTGGAAGTCAATTGCTGGCACCGCCAACAACACACCAGTCAAGCCCCCGATTGTGAACGTAAATATAAAGCCCATAAACCAAACCATCGGCGTCGTGAAAGTTATGCGACCCCGAAACATCGTAAACAGCCAGTTAAAGACTTTTACACCGGTAGGTATAGCAATAATCATCGTCATGATGCCAAAGAACGCATTCACGTTCGCCCCAGCCCCCATCGTAAAGAAGTGATGAAGCCAAACAATGAATGACAGAAATGCAATCGACCCCAGAGCAAAGGCCATAGATGCATAACCAAACAACCGCTTCCGAGTAAATACGGGTACTATTTCCGAGAACATACCAAACGCTGGCAATATCAAAATATATACCTCAGGATGTCCCCATGCCCAGATAAGGTTTATATACATCATCGGGTTGCCACCAAAACTAGAAGTAAAGAAATGCATCCCCATCGTGCGATCCAAAGCGAGCATGGCTAAAGTTGCGGTCAGAATTGGAAAAGCAAACAAAATCATCACCATAGTGATTAGTACGCTCCAAGTAAACATTGGCATCTTCATCATGGTCATGCCCGGTGCACGCTTCTTGATAATAGTTACAAAAAAGTTAACACCGGATAACAGACTACCAATACCCGCTATCTGCAACGCCCAAATCCAGTAATCTACGCCGACACCTGGACTGTATTCCAGCCCCGAGAGCGGAGGATATGCTAGCCAACCAGCTGTAGAGAACTCACCGATTACAAGAGAAATATTGATAAGCACCATACCCGCCACAAAAAGCCAAAAACTAACCGAGTTCAAAAAGGGAAAAGCTACATCACGTGCTCCAATTTGCAAAGGTAATATCAGATTGATTATGCCAAACATCAACCCCATAGCCACGAAAAATATCATGATTGTTCCATGAGCCGAAAATACCTGCTGAAACATATCAGAATGCACTATTCCAGGCGCATCGGCTGCCAAAGCCTGCTGCGTGCGCATCATTGCCGCATCTGCCACTCCTCGAAGCAACATAACAACCGCAACCACAATATACATCACACCAATCTTTTTATGATCCAACGACGTAAGCCAGTTCTTCCATAACCACTTTGTCTTCTTGAAATACAATAGCAACCCAACAATACCCAAAAAACTCAGTGTCATCATTACCGCCCCACCAATAGTTATGGGTTCGCTAGGCAAAGCATCTAGAGTAAGTCGTCCTAACATACTAGTAACCTAGTGGTGTATCTCGTGCTTGTTAATTTGTTCCATATTCTGTGATCTACTTTCTTTGTCTGAGTTATGACGCATGTACTTATCTAGTATACTATCACGCAAATTATCAACTGCTAGAGAATATAGTGCAACCGGGTTACTCTTGCTGGGTTTGGTGAGCTTATCATACTCATCCAGTGTTAACTTATTACCCGAATGTTTAGCCGCCTTTGCCCACTCTTCAAACTCTGTCTGACTAGAGGCCTTAGCAACAAACTTCATTCCAGCAAAGCCTTCGCCACTAATGTTCGCAGAAACACCTTCATATTCACCGACTTCGTCAGCCTGTAAATGCAACTTCGTCACCATTCCATTCATGGCATACACCTGCCCACCTAGTTTTGGTATCCAAAACGAATTCATAGGCGCGTCGGACGTAATCTCGAAATTAACCGGAGTATCTTCTGGAAACTGAACTAAATTAACTGTTGCGATATCCTGCTCAGGATAAATAAACAACCATTTCCATTGCAAAGCAACCACCTGAATAGTAACTGGCTTCGTTTCAGATTCTAACGGACGATAAGGGTCTAGTTCGTAGGAACTTTGCCAAGTCACAACTGACAAGATCAAGATAATTATTATCGGGATACCCCACCAAATGAACTCAAGTAAGTTATTACTACTCCACTCAGGCTGGTAGTTCGCCTTTTTGTTTCCCTCACGATACCTCCAGGCAAAGAATATAGTCATTGCAAAAACAGGGATTATTACAACCATGCCGAGCAGTGTAGCGAAAATCAACAAATCCTTTTGTCTTTCAGCCACCGTTCCTGCAGGATGTATGACAGCAATATCCCTACCTCGTAGGAATATGCCAAAAACCACCACAATCCCAAACGAAAATAAAATTGGCAGTACTATCTTGAGTCGTTTTTTCATAGAACTGTTTTCATAATAGCATAAGCATCGCTCTAGTATTGGTCAACTGCGGTAAGAAAGCAATTAAAAATGCTCCCTTAGATGGCTCATCGAAAAGTCCCATGTGGCCTTGGACTTTTTGTGAGGATTAAATAGATTCTCTGGATCAAAAATATCTTTCACTTCTCTGAAATATCCGACCATCTCTTCACCGTACATCTGCGTCAACCAAGGACCGCGGATTAACCCATCATTATGTTCTCCGCTCAATGAACCACCATACTTCAGTACCAGCTCATTAACTTCTTTCATGGCAGGTAGTATCTTTTTGCGCTCGGATTCCAGTTCAATATTCATTAGTGGAATAATATGAAAGTTTCCGTCACCCATGTGTCCGGCAATTGTTGCAAACAACTTATACTTTTTGATAATTCTGCGAATTTTTGGCAAAAACTCTGCCAAGTGTTCGGGGCTGACTACCAAATCATCGATGAACGGCGCAGTGTGCTTATCTTTGACCTTGCTGCGCAAAATCTGGAAGCTATAGCGTCGCATAATCCAGAACTTCTCGCCTTGCCGTTCATATGGCGCTTCTTCAAACCCACTTATCCCATAGTAATCCTTTTTGGCTTCAAGCTCGGTTCTTAGACTATGAATTTTTTGTTTTATCTCCTCTGGATCGTTACCCTTTATCGATGCCATAAGCACCAGTCTTGGTACGCCGCGCAGCAATAGTAAAGCGTCGGGAATCAGATGTAGGACTAAACTTATAAACTTCACCGGACCTAGGAATTTAAGAAAATACGGCATGAAACGAATTGACAAGATCAAAGTGTTGTCGTCAAAAGACTCAAAGCGCGATGGCTTTTTGTCTACTACGACCTTGATGAGTTCTCCAAGTTGCTTCAGGTCTTTGACAAAGATTACCAGCAGGCCCTCGTCAGATCTTGCGTTAACCAAACGGAATTCAATATCAGTCACAAAACCTAATGTTCCTTGACCACCAACAATAACTTTTGTCAGATCAAAGATACCTTTTTCTCTATCCCAAACATCCCATAAGTTATAACCAGTCGAGTTCTTACTAACCTTTGGCTTCGCAGCTTTGATGACATCGTAATGTTTATCGACCAGCTCAAAGATTTGTCGGTAAACCTTGCCCTCAAAGTCTTTTTGTTTCATTTTCTTATCTAATTCAGCCCTGGTGAGTGGGCGGACACGCCGTGCCACACCATCAGCAAATACAAACTCTAGTTCATTGACAAAATTTGCCACTTGACCGAACTCTATTGACTTTTCACCACCGGCATTGTTATTGACCATACCACCCACAGTACACAAGTCACGAGATGCTGGATACGTCGGCATGAGAACGCCCTTTTCTTTGGCTCTTGCATCAAAATCACGGAAAAACACACCAGGTTGTACCTTAGCTGAGTCTCTATCGATATTCTCAATGTGGTTGAGATATTTCTTAAAATCAACAATAACTGAATCGTTAATTGCTCCACCAGACATATCCGTGCCAGCACTTCGGGCGGTCAATGACAACTCTTTGATCTGTGACCTGACCTTATGGGCAATATTGACCAAACGCTGTACATCTGCGGCGTTTTTAGGTGCTACTACTAACTGTGGCATCATCTCAAACATTGATGCGTCGTGACTATACTCATCCCTTAGCTCAATCGAATCATCAATGTCGCCCTCAAAGCCGGATTTTTTTAACTCATCAATAAATACTTGCATTTTTATCTCATAACCTTTAGTAGTATGATAACATATTTAAGAGAAGCAAAAAGGAAGAATGTTATCTTGAGCAAAAGGAAGATTGTAATAATCGGTGGTGGCTTTGGGGGGGTCAAGGCCGCCCTTGAACTTGCCAAAGATTCCAACTTTGACATAACCCTAATTAGTGCCAACAGTGACTTTCGAATCTACAGCACTCTTTACCGTGTAGCAACCGGTGGCAGCATGAAGCTCGCAAGCGTACCCCTGGAAGAAATTTTTGCTAATAAGAATATCAGGTTGATTGTCGACACAGCCAAGGAACTAAACAGAGAAAATACAACTATCAAAACCGGAAATGGTCAAATATTCACATACCATGCTCTTGTATGTGCGCTGGGTGTTACAACGAACTATTTCGGAATAAAAGGACTGGAAGAATTCTCATATGGCATCAAGTCACCTGAGGAAGCTAATGCTCTCAAAGACCATCTACACAAACAGCTAATCACAGATGGCAAGACCGACATAAGCTATGTTGTTGTTGGTGGTGGACCGACGGGAGTTGAACTTGCTGGTGCATTACCTGATTACGTCAAGAAGATATGCAAAAACCATGGACTTCCTAAACGCAAGATCCATGTAGACCTTGTAGAGTCATCTTCACGTATTCTACCTCGTATGCCCAAAGACATATCTTTCCGGGTCAAGCATCATCTCAAAAAATCAGGCGTTCATGTGATGACCAATAAAACCGTGCAAGCTCAAACAGCCGACGCACTGATGGTCAACAACAAACCAATCCGTAGCCACACGGTTGTTTGGACTGCAGGTGTAACAAATAACCCGTTCTTTACCGATCATAACTTCCAGCTTGCAGCCAACCGCAAGGTGCGGGTCGATCAATTTCTACAAGCCGAACCAGGCATCTACGTCATTGGCGATAATGCTGACACACCATATAGTGGCATGGCTCAGGTTGCTATAGAAGATGGCAAATTTGTTGCCGAAAACCTCAAGCGGATTACAAAAGGTGAAGCCCCTTTGCCGTACATTGCCAAAAAACCAATATATGTGATGCCTGCTGGGCCTCGATGGGCGGCAGTACTTTGGGGCAAGGTGCGTATCCACGGCATCCTAGGCTGGTGGCTCCGTCGTGCCGCCGACTTTATGGCTTATCGTGATTACGAACCATGGCATATGGCGGTCAGGCGCTGGATGGCTGAAGATGAAGAAGAGGAGTCATGCTCGATATGTGACGATAAACTATCCCGAGTCCTGTACGAATCGGGTAGTGTATAACCCTGAAATCGAATTACAGTCTTTCTACCGTAGTCAGGATTTTATATTAATTGTGCTGAGCCCGTGATTGAGCCTGTCGCCAGCGTTCAATTTCTGCATGGTTTCCACTCAACAAAACCTCAGGAACGGCCATGTCACGAAAAGTTTCCGGACGCGTATATTGAGGAAACTCTAGATTGTCACCATGACTAAAACTTTCTATTTCTGCACTTTGAGCCCCACCCAATACTCCCGGCAACAATCTTACCACCGCGTCTACGACTGTCATTGCCGCAAGCTCACCTCCTGTTAGTACAAAATCACCGATGCTAATCTGCCTGTCAACAAGACTAATTATTCTTTCGTCATAGCCCTCGTAACGACCACAGACAAAAATCATTCCTTTTGCTTCACCTGCAATATCCACGGCCCGTTGTTGGATAAAACGCTCCCCTCTGGGCGTCATCAGGTACACAAGCGCATCAGGATCTTGTGATTTGGCGTACTCAACGGCAGCAAACAGTGGTTCTGGCTTCAAAAGCATGCCATCACCACCACCGTATGGTGTGTCATCCACTGTCTTTCGTGGACCGATACCAAAGTCTCGAAGGTTAATATATCGATACTCAACGATGCCCTTTTCTTGAGCCTTCCATAACATAGAAGTCTCCAACACCGGAGAAATCATTTCCGGGAAAAGGCTGATAATTTGAATCTTCATGCTTTCATTCTACTCCAATAACCATTAAAACCCGGAGTTACCCGGGTTTTAATGTTCACATAAAGCTCCCACTAATTTAGTGGCTCGCAATGAGCTTGTAGTTGTTTGTTTTAAAAGTTCTTGATCTTTCTCTAGACCAAGAAATACTTTACAGCATGAGCGGTTTTATTGCAATAGTTTGGTGTCTTTTAGATATCCAAATCGTCTAGGTCTTCGAGTTCTTTACGAGTATTCTTCACTACATCGCTTTCGTTTGTAGGCGTTGCTTCTTCTCGTTCTTCCGATACGGGAGATGCACTATTGTCACCATTTGAGGTATCCACTATCTTTAGATTGTATCGTGCGTCATTCTTGGTGCCCAAAGCTCGCAAAAGTGTACGCAAACTTTGCGCTGTTGCACCTCTTTTACCAATAACCCTACCTAAATCTTCGCCATCTACCGTTAACTCAAGTAAGACGCCCTTTTCGTCAATCCGTCGTTCTATCTGTACGGCATCTGGATTACTTACCAGAGATTTAACGATATATTCAATAAATTGTTGGTCAATCGTACTCATTTGCAGTCACTCCTCTATTTACGGATGTCTTCATTATACACTAAAAATATCTGCTTCGGCATATACCAATGTCAGAGGGTCAATTATCACTTATTCAGCACACCGTAATGCCTATTACCCGCTGGAACGTACTGATTCAACAATGAATTACTTGGCACGGCAATTGCCTGGTTGTGTACTGCTTTCAATGCTGCAGTTGGCGTACCATCAGGCTGAACCCACTCATTGCCAAATTTCGACAAAGAATCAATACCAGTTATTCCTACTGGAGATTTAGCCATTGCCGATGTCCAGCTACTCACGTTACTATAGCTCGCCACCGGCTGACTCACACGAATGATAGCTCCCGACCCATTTACATATACATTTCCATTCATAACTGTCTGAGGAATGCCTCTAGAGGGATCCGCTTTATGAATTATCTTCTCTATTGGATAAGAAGCACCAGTACTGCCGTGATACGTCATTATACAAACTGGCTCAGTTCCTCCACAGAATGTAGAACCGCTAGGATAAGCTACTATATTATTAATCATCAAGTCAATTCTTGGCATCCAATCCATAGTTGACGGAACTGGGAAATATGTTTGAACTTCACTTGCCAACTGGCATGGATTACTGGAGGGTCTTGTAGAACATCCTGGTATTGAACGTGCGTCAGTATACACCCCTATAGGGTCGACGCCACCGATAATAGTGTTATTGACCAAGGATATACCAGAAGATCCTGCAAGCTTAACGGCCTGCGCTGAACCTTTAGCGCGAACGTAGTTATTTGCCATAATAAATCCATCAGAGATTTCAAAGAACACGCTCGCACCGATATTATCCATCAATGTGTTATTCGCAACTACAGAATTTATATTACTTTGGTCAAACCAAATACCGTGAGAATTGTTGTTTGTAAATAAACCATTTGTAATCTTTGTATTTCTATTTCTGCTTGTTTTTATTGCGCCACTTGCTGGCGAAGATGTAAATTCATCAAAGGGGTCAGTGTAGGTAATCTTTGCGTAATCCAATAAATAATTATCTGTTCGGTCTGTATTTATACTCTGCCAACCAACACGATTTATTGTCACATGAGACGTTACTGAATTAACATTACCTGTTGCATAATGAATACCTTCATAAGGAAAATCCGACAGCTCCACATTCGTTATCTTGGATCCAGAAGCGCCACCAGCAACCAATATACCGCCATAATCTCCAGCGCTAGCAGAATATCGAATAATCTTTAGCCCTTCCACGGTTATATTCTTGCCATTTATTGTAAGCATCCTATCTCGCTCAGAAGCGCTTTTGGCAGAACGTGAAATTTCTATACCCTGTCTCTTTGTGTCGGATGCCATCATATACAACCTATTATTGGATCGATCTACAAAAAACTCTCCCTCTGATAATGACGACTTGTTCATGACCTGCTTAAGACCTTTGTCCCCAATCCAGGCCTGATCAGGATATCTACCAACACCATCACCTACTAAGTTGGTATTACTACTAGAGAAATTAACTCCTCCACCATTAGTTACTGGTCGTGGAGAATATGATCGATAGCTATAGACGCCTTCCTGAGTCCAGCCATTAGCTCCAGTTACATCCGTCGCACCATTGAATACGGGAGTTTCGCCAGGGTATGCAATCACCTTTAAGCCAGAGTCATCCAGGCTAACATTTGCTTGCCCTCGGTATATACCACCCCGGACTACAATCGTATCGTTTGCATTCGATACCTTGGCAGCCATAGCGAGAGTTGCAAAAGGAGCAGTTTTTGTTCCTGGATTACTATCTGTTCCATTTGTGGCTACATATCGAATAGTTCCAGTAAGTTTGTTTATATCGTATTGAATAGGCAACTTGGCGCCCGCGCCAGTAGAAGAAACCGATTCACAGCCAAATATTATTGCCTTTTTTCCTGAAGCATTCGAATCGTCAATACTACTTATACACCCTTGTATACTTCCATTTTCTGGTTCAAGAGACACATATGGTGTTGCTGCCCTAGACAGCCTTAGCGTTAACAACCCTAACCCGCTAAACATCATTACAGTTATTGCAAGTAATACCTTAGGATGCCTCGATGCAATTTTAGATACTTTCTGTGATAACGTACTGATCTTTGAAAATTTACTACTTCTCACGACTGTTCACCTCTATTTATACTCTAGAATTAGTTGCGGTTTATGTGATGACTCGACGCTACCTATACTGGTTCCAGCTAGAGTTACGGTATACCTAATGCCAAATTTGGCATTATGATCAAACGGAACCGCGTTTAATGGTAATGATATGTCCATCCACTGACCAGACTTAGGTGTACTGCTGGTTGTTACTAGTTTTCCATATGCACTTCCTTGGTTGTTCCAGGTCATCCTATCAGGATCCCATGGGATTAGGCTCTCATGTATCTCATAGCCGCCAGTATTAACTTTATTACGATAAGTGAAGACTCTAAGTTTTGCAGAAGTTAATGTCTTTCCGACCGGTGGTTTCCTGTTTTTTGTATCAAACCTTAGAAACGTTCTATATGCACTCGCAGTAGCCTTGAGTTCAGTTGCTTTTCCATATGACGAATTTGGGTTATCTGAACTGATATAAGTATCGTTGGACGCGGTAATTTTTACACTCATTGCTTCTGAAGGTGTCGATGCATTAACTTTAACAGCAACTCCGCTTGAATTTGTGATACCACCATCATTGTCATATGCCCTTGCCGATATTGTATATGACCCCGCCGCTACTCCTGTCCACTTGTATGCGTAGGGTTGTTTGTTGGTTGTTGCTAGCAGTTTTGAACCATTATAGAACTCTACCTTCATGACCGATCCATCAGAGTCACTTGCACTAGCACTTATATCGACTACCCCTGGCGCATTTACACTATAACCACTTGATGGAGAAGTTATAGATACTTTTGGAGAAATATTAATACCCGCGCAATTAGCTCCAGTGTCACTTGGCTCACACTTGAGGTCGCTCAAAACCAGAATACGATCTAGCTTAATATTTTTGTCTTTTTTGACCAACTTCACCGTGTGAACTCCTGCCGCCAAATCGACATCAATCGGCTTATTGACATCACCATTACTGTAGTTGATCCATGTCCATTTATTCGCCGGAACTTGTGCATTGACATCAATCGAATAGCATTTATTCTGGTCAACCTCTAGCTGGTAAGAGCCTGTTCCGCTAGCCATAATGCGATTCCAAATTCTATATTTACCAGAATTAGATACGTTTGCTGTCATAACAACGGTGCCTGCGTCAATACCGCTAGGTGTCACACAAGAAGATGCTGTTGCTTTCCGATAATAAACCATAGCTACCACGCCAAAGATAGCGATGAAAAACATAACAAGTGAACGAACATGATATTTTTTTAGGTTTAGTGTTTTCATTGATTCTGCTGTTTCATATTACTTATGATTAAGCATATCATATTTTTCAGTATGCAAAATGAGCAAATTGGGCAAACAAAATAGAAGCACGGATTACTGGTCGCGTAAATCCGTGCTTCTATGAAGCAGCCTACGGTTATTCTTTTGTAGTTATTCTTATTCCTTAGAACTGTCAGCAACCTCCGCGGGAGCCTCTTGTACAACTTCTTCAGATACTGGCTGTGTCTCTACAGGTGCTTCTTCTTTGGGTTGGTTTTTACGCAGTTTTTCTACGTTTCTGGTATCACGCTTTTTATCTGCCGTAAGTTTCACCCAGCTAGGCAACTTAACACCTTGAGCCTTAAGCAATCGAGCGACTCGATCTGATGGCTGTGCGCCATGTTCTAGATAAAACAAGGCCTTTTCTTTGTTGATAACTGCTTCTTTTGTGTGAGGATTGTAGTGACCTAAAGCCGCCACAATGCGTCCACTACTTGGGGTCCTGCGCGAGTCTTGAACTACGACGCGGAATTGAGCGTGACCTTTTCGTCCGGTACGCTGCATACGAATGACTAACATTCTGCTAACTCTCTTCCCTTTAGGATAATAAATACCGACTAAGTCTACAGGTAATCACCCCTGTTGTCAACTACGATACCTGCTCGCTGATCTTGTTCAGGGCATTCTCGGCGGCAGCCACTTGGGCGTTTTGTTTACTTGGACCAGTGCCTCGACCACGCAAATCGTTGCCGACAAACACACCAACCGTAAAAATCTTTTCATGATCCGGGCCGGTCTCATCCAAGACCTTGTACTGCGGAGTATGGCCCTCACGACTCTGAACCACTTCCTGCAACCGCGACTTTGGGTCCATCCACGAGCCAGTCCTTAAAATATCATCAAATGTAATCAGTAGATTTTTCTCGATGAAACGCTTCGCTTGCTCATAACCTTGATCTAGATACAAAGCGCCAATTACCGCCTCAAATGCATTAGCCAAGATTTGAGCCCTAGCCCTAGCAGTCCCACGTTTCTCACCACGGCTCAGCCTCAGCAGAGGTTCAAATTCCAGACGAGCCGCCGCCGCACCAATACTCTCAGTACGCACCAGCGCACTTCGCCAGTTAGTCAAAACACCCTCTGGATCCTCGTGGTTGGCAAACAAAAACTCGGTCACCACCAGTTCTAATACCGCATCACCCAAGAACTCCAAGCGCTCATTGTGGGCGTGTGTAGTTTTCTTGTGCTCGTTCACATAAGACCTATGCGTAAAGGCCGTAACTAAAAGATTCAAATCATCAAACTGTACACCCAGTTTCGTGTTGGCAAAATCCTGATAAATGCTAAAATCCATACTCTCTACAATCCAGCTTGGCGAATTTTCTTGAGCCCAAGAAGTATAATCTTTCCAATATCCTCGTATTCAATTTTATCCAATGCCTCAGTCGCTGGAAACCATTTGATACCATTCATCCAGTCTTCAGGCTTAAGTTTGTCGGTGTCGCCTTTACCCTGTACCAGAAATATCTCAGTAGTCATGAGCACCAAACTATTACCTCTACGGTATCGGAAATTAATCTTTCCTAGCCAGTTGAGGACTTTCATCTCCTGTAAGCCGGTCTCCTCACGAATCTCGCGTTCTGCTGTCTCTTTGGATGATTCGCCTTCTTCAATATGCCCCTTGGGTATTGTCCATCGATCTTTGGCATCTTGAATAAGCAAGATCTCAACATCTCTGTTTTTTTGATTACGACGAAAAATCACACCCCCAGCAGTTGGCTCACGTACCACTTCGCTAATTGAGGGACGGCGTTTATTAACCAGATTCTTAAAGCCCTGTATCGGCTTGTGAAATGGCTTTGGGGGTTTGGGCTTTTTCATGATTTATTATCTTTCTTAGCATCTACTTTTGTTGGTTTATCGTGTTTATCTCCTTCGCGCGACCGCAGTAGTGTACCTAACACGCCGTTGATAAACTTGCTTGAGTTTTCTCCACCGAAAGCTTTCGCCAACTCTACTGCTTCGTTTATTACGACTTTTGGCGGTACGTTAGTGCCAAAGATCAACTCGTAGGTACTGAGGCGCAGAACAAGACGATCCATTCGGGCAATTTGTTCCAGTGGCCACTCTGGCGCTAATGGCTGAAGCACAGCATCTAGCTCATCGCGCTTAGTGTCTACGCCTTTGACCAAAACGGCGATAAACTCTCTATCATCTACCATGTCGCGGTAACGACTGATATTGCGCTGAAGAACTTCTTCAAGATCGAAATCAACATCATTGCACTCAATGCGAAACTCTTGCTCATATAGAGTCTGGAGAGCTATTATGCGTCCAAGGTGACGATTCGAGGCCATATTGTTAATTCCTTTTTGAGTTCCATTACCAGTATACGCTACTGATAAGCAACTTACTTAGCGGATTTTTTACCGGTTTCTTTGTTGGTTGTACGTGCTTTTACCGGTGATTTAGCATTAACAGCGCGTGCCAATTTAAGCACGAGATGACTACGTCGTGCGCCTGTTCGGCGGGGGCTGGTTCGTTTCTTGGGTTTACCCATAGAGCAAAAACTTCTCCTGACTTGTAATATTGATTAATTATTACACTACATAATACTCCAAAAACAGATATAACTCAAGCGCCATATCTATAACGACTATTGACAATTGCCTACTTTGAATGTATAATTACGCTGAATTATTATGTATATTGCAAAATTTACTGTTGCGCGCATAATACAATAATTATTTTGTAAGTAGAGATTCCCAAGCTATATCAAAAAGGAGCAAATGTGAGTATTTTTCGACGAAAATCTGGTTTTGAGTTCGCACCATTGCCAAAGCTTCCTAAATATTCTTTTGGCGAACCCATTTCACACATAAGGATTATTGAACAATCTGCACCTGACCAAAATTCGAAGGTATTCGACTGGGAAAAAGAAGCACCCGAGCTAGCAGACCCCGAAACTCAGACCAACGACGCCCAAAATCTTGCCCCGGTTATAGGTTCGATTGGAGTAAGTGCTTTCGAGCAAGACGGATCCATCAATCCGATGGTTGTTAACTATCTACAGGAAGGCCCGTCAGCACAACCCGGCTCTGACCTATCGAACACAGAAATCATATAGGTTATCTAGTTCACTAATCTACTAATCTCTGACAACAATATTGACAAGACGACCTGGTACGTAAATTTCTCTCACAATACTTTTGCCAGCAATATGCGCCTGCACTTTGTCTGCCGACTTGGCCTGAGCCAATATTTCAGACTCTTGAGCTGATTTATCTACAACTATTTCCTCTCGGAACTTACCATTGACTTGCACGGCCATCCTAGTTGTTTCTTCAGCCAAATATTTATCTTCGTGTACTGGCCATTCGCTGTTATGTATAGATCCAGTCTGCCCTAATTGATTCCAAATCTCTTCAGCGATATGCGGTGCATAAGGAGCAAGTAATTTAGTGAATGCGACTATTGTCTCGGTCCAAGCAGGGCTACCTAGCGGAAGTTCAATTTTTTGTTTGTATAATTCGTTCACCGCTTCCATCAAAGCTGCCACCGCTGTATTGAAATTCATACCATGAAGGTCTTCGCTGATTCGTTTTATGGCCTTGTGCGTGACGCGCTTCAGCGCAACTTGATCCACACTATCGTCCAGATTTACCTTGCTTGCGTCAATATGCTCCTGCACAAGAGTCCAATATCTCTGTAAAAACCTATACGTTCCGGCGATACCTTCCGAATTCCAAGGAGTTGTTTGGTCGTATGGTGCCAAAAACGCAATCGACATACGCACCGCATCAGCCCCGTAGCCCTGGTCGATAATCTCATTTGGATTAACGACATTACCTTTGCTTTTGCTCATCTTAGAGCCGTCAGTAGCTAGAACAATACCCTGACCACGCCTTGCTTTGTATGGCTCAGGAGTGGGAACAAGTCCCTGATCGTAGAAGAATTGGTGCCAAAAGCGGCTATATAGCAAATGCAATGTTGTGTGTTCCATGCCGCCCAAGTATAGGTCGACTTCTCCCCAATACTTCAGCTTTTCCATATCAGCAAAAGCTGTATCGTTATTAGCATCAAAATAACGTAAATAGTACCAGCTGCTACCAGCCCAGTTTGGCATTGTATCGGTTTCTCGTTTGGCGGGCTTATCGCATGTTGGACAAGTCGTATTTACCCATTCCGATACTTCCGCAAGCGGGCTCTCACCCGTATCTGTTGGCTCATAATGGTCAACTTCTGGTAAAACTACCGGCAATTGATCGTCTGGCACCGGAACTGCTCCATGATCTGGACAGTGGATAATCGGAATAGGTTCCCCCCAGTAGTGCTGACGGCTAAATATCCAGTCACGTAGCTTGTAGTTTATTCTTTCTTTGGCTAAACCCTTTTGCTGTAGGTCATCGACAATTCTTTCACGCAGATCAGAGGTTCGCATCCCATCATACATTCCAGAATTTATGACTTCCCCTTCGCCACCAAAGTTGTTATCTGCAGGGCTGTCTTTTTTATATACATCTACAATGGGTAAACTGAACTTGCTTGCAAACTCAAAATCGCGTTCATCATGGGCAGGTACTGCCATGATAGCACCCGTACCATACCCCGATAGGACATAATCAGCTATCCAAATAGGTACCTTTTCATTACTGGAAGGATTTATGGCGTATGCTCCGGTGAAAACACCAGTCTTTTCGCGGTCAGTATTTTGGCGCTCAATCTCGGTCTTTGACTGGGTTAATTTCTTGTATTCATCTATCTCTGTTCGTTGCGCAGGTGACGTAATTATGTCTACCAGCGGATGTTCCGGTGCCAAAACCATAAATGTCACACCCCATAAAGTATCAGGTCTAGTAGTGAACACTTTCAAGTATTCACCTTCGTGTCCCTCAACCTTGAAGTCCAACTCTGCACCCTTGCTCCGACCTATCCAGTTTATTTGCTGATCGGCAATGCGACTTGGATAATCAACAGTTTCTAAACCACGAATCAACCTGTCCGCATAATCGGTTATCTTCAAGACCCATTGTTGCAACGTCTTCTTTTCTACAGGTGTATCACACCGTTCATGCTTGCCATTTACGACCTCTTCGTTTGCCAAGCCCGTCTTGCACTTTGGACACCAGTTAATTGCAATCTCGTCTTGATAGGCCAGCCCTGCTTTGAAAAATTGTAAAAATAGCCACTGAGTCCACTTGTAGTAACTTGGATCTGTGGTATTGACCGTCCTAGACCAATCGAAAGAAAGCCCAAGCGAAACCATTTGTTCCTGAAAGTTTGCCACATTATTCTTGGTAACCTGTTGCGGCGGAATCTTCATCTTGATTGCATAATTCTCTGTTGGCAGCCCAAAGGCATCCCAACCCATTGGGTATAGAACGTTATGACCAGTCATACGCTTATGCCGCGCAATAATATCTCCGAGCGTATATTCTCGCACATGCCCGAGGTGAAGCCCATCGCCGGAAGGATACGGAAACTCGGTGAGCATAACAAATTTTGGCCGCTTTTTATCAAAATCTACTGCTTGATACAAATTTGAGTCAGACCACTGCTGTTGCCACCTGGGCTCTATGTCTTTTGGATTATATCTTTTCATCATTGCGCATTATACCTTATGTCACTCTATAGAAGTAGAGTCTGCGCATGTTACGAGGCCGGAACTAACTCATGCGTGCTATCGAAAGTTTCGCCACGATCCTGAATTAATGGATTAGCTGTAACATGCCAGCAACCCCGCCCAGTCGGCAGCTCGGTAACAAAAGCCAATTCATCGTGGCTCGCACTTGCTTCTAGCTCTTGGTGTAGCGCGAGAATCGGAGCATCGCTATACAACGACGGGTTTTGTAAACCATTGACCGAAATAACTTCAGAACTACCGTCCTTCTTGACGTAGTATCCAGAATGGTCAATGTCAAATGCTACGCCAAAAAGATGCGCACTATCACCGTCGAGAGCCAGTGCATTGTGACGCACTAATTCCTGTTGATAACGCCGAGTTCGTAGCATGCTCGTCACGGAATATTGCAAATTAGTAATTCCAAATTCTTCCATGTATGCCTCACCGTCTTCGCTGTCAAAGAACCGCTGCCGGGCATTGTGCGTAATTCGCATCATAGTACTAAGCGCTTCTGGCCTTAGATACGGCACACTACAATTTGCTTCTGGTAAAGTTTCGATTTGAGCCTTGTTTGTTCGGTCTTGATAATACTGTCTGAACGGCAAATCCGCTCCCGAAGGCACTGCAACAATCTCGCCCAATGCAATACTACCCAATATACTTGACCTATCTTCGTGCAATGAAAGCTTGGATTCAGCCAGCCAAATCCGTTCTTGCTGCAATGCTACCGGCAGACGATCAATTTCAAGTTTCTGCACAGCACTAGACATTTGTTCAAAACACTGTGTACGAGTTCCGTGAGGTATGGGCTGGGTGGACATTCTAAAACTGCTGTAAATAGTTTGTATTAAATACGGTGGCGTGTTGTTGCTGACGCCGCCAACGCTCCTCAGCAAAGCGCACAAGTGTTTGCACAAGTTCCACACTACTCACGCCAGAGGATTGCCAGTTATGTTCATATAACCCACCCGGCAATGGATTTGCTTCGTTGAAGTAGACAACTCCTGATTTACCGTCAATCAACATGTCTATACGAGCAATTCCCTGACAGCCAAGCGATCTATACACCTGTCGCCCAAGCATTTCGGCTTTATCGTACAATTTCTGGTCCAACTTAGCAGGCACTTCACTGTAGCCCTGCGACCCTTTGGCGCCACCTTTTTTGGCGCCCTTCTTGCCGCCTTGCATATACTTTGTCTCAAAGTCGAAGAAGTCCTCTGGCTTCGTAAGCGGACGCTCTAACGATGCCACCCGCAGATCTTCGTTACCCATAATTGGCAATGTTACCTCTATCAAGCTTGACACTTCCTCTTCGACAATCACTTTATCATCATAATGTGATGCGACCTCGATAGCATTTTGCAGCTCTTGAGTATTGGTTACGCGAGATATGCCAATACTCGAGCCAAGGTGTGCCGGCTTCACAAACATCGGGTAGCGCAGAGATTTTTCGATACCATCGAGTACGTCCTTTGTCTTTCTGGCAAAAGTATCTCGGTACAAATATTCATACTTAACAACAGGGATATTGTTTGTCTCAGCTATTTGCTTGGCTAAAACCTTGTCCATACACAAAACTGCGGCATCCATATCGCAGCCAACGAACGGAATATTCGCCATCCTAAACAGCCCCATCAAACTGCCGTCTTCACCATAAGTACCATGCATAGCCGGAAAGGCAATATCAATCTTCTGTAATTTTTTACGACCAGCAATACCAGAAGCCTTGACTAAAGTCATACCACCGTCAAACTGCACACTAGCCGGTTGGGTTTTGTGCAGAAACTCATTCAACTCACCACTACTAAATATATTTATATCTTTAAGTTTCTCATCCCAATACCAAGTGCCATCCTTGGCGATATACACTGGCTCCACTTTGTATTGCTTGCTGAGCTCTAGGGGTTTAATGATACTTGCGAGGGCCGTCACTACCGAAACATCATGTTCGGTGGACCGTCCGCCAAAAAATACAGCGATAGTTTTCATACTGCAATTGTAGCACATAATTGTATGCGTCAATTGTAGCTATTGATAGTTGTCGGTCCAGTCGTTTTGCATCAACACCACATCACCAGCCGCAATAAAATGCTCTAGATTGGTGTAATATTCCAGGGGATTGGCCTCAATAACTACTTCTTTCTTGTAGCCTTTACTCTCCAGGCCTCGAAGGATATATGTTGTAACAGAGTTCTTCATAAGCACAACCTTGTCTGGATTTGTGCTTGCAATCAATTCGCCCATCTTTACATGAACTTGCCCTGTCTCTACCCCCTGATCAACAAGTCCAGGAGTTACATAAATTTTGCGCTTAGCCGGCAATTCACTTAGTAACGCAAGGCCAGCTTGAATACCGTCAATATTTCCGTTGTACGTATCGTCAATTATCCACGCACCACGCAGACTTCGGGCATGCATTCGGTGCTCAAATGACGTCGTCTTGGCAACACCATCCTCAATCTGCTTTGCGCTCAGTCCAATGAAATCAGCAATCGCAACCACCGCAGCCAGGGGTCCTACCTGATGCCTACCCAAAAGCCCGCTTTTTAATTGCAAACTCTTCCCTTTCTTGGTCATCCGAAACCGAATACCGGCAAAATCCACATGGACATCAGACACTTTCCAGTCACCTACCCCTTGGTGCGAGTATGCAATGTGTGTGTCTTTTAAATATTTCTGGGCTGTCGAAGATTCTGCATTTACATACATGTTGTCGTCGTGCAGGTAATTTGCAAGTGAGAATATATCTTGCGCGGCTGCATCCAGGGAAGGATACTGATCTAGATGTGCGGGTGCAATACCAGTAATTACACCGATATTGGGCTGAATTGTCTTGGAAAACCCCTCTACATCACCTGGTCGTCCTTCGCCAAACTCAACAACCAAAACATCCTCGTCTCCATCCAACCCTATCGCAAACATAGCATGCGAACTAGCAACGTTCTTGTTGGCCGGTGTGATGGCTACCTTTTTTCCCTCACTCAGCACAGTTCCCAGCAACTCCTTCATGGTCGTCTTGCCATAACTACCAGCTACAGCAATCTTTACACCTGGATGATTAGCAAAGATACGTCCAGACTGCTGGACAAGTTTGCGGTTTTTTGGCCGTATAACCAGCCAATCACCCAAAACTAGCGGAACGACAATCATGTGCGCCCATACAACCGGATAAGCGACAATCAGAGCCGCCCCTAAAGGCCAAGCACCACCAACACCGCGAACAAGACCAAGCCACAGCATAATAAGTCCGAGAGAAACTTGTGCAGCTATACCACAACGCAGGGCAAGCAGCATCAGCCTTGCCACTTTCGTATATTCCAGATCGCGCCGCTTCATCACTTGACCAAAATCAACCGTCCGCCAAAACCAACGCAAATATGGCACTGCTTGATATTCAGTACTCTGCAACATGTAGACAATTATTTTGGCAAACTTTGGACTAAATATACTCAATGTTCCTCTCATTTCAGAAAATCCTCCACCAGTTTAGAAACCTGTTCAGTATGGCTCTGATGGAGAAAATGACTTGCTCCAGCAATAATATGCAATCTGCTACCATCGATTAACTTATGGTAAATTTCTCCGTATTCAGGGGGTGTTGCACTATCTTCCGAACCATATATCAACAAACAAGGACTGTGAATTTTTGCTGCATCAGCTTGTACGTCATCGGTAATAATGCGCTTAAAAGTCTCTTGGAGATGTTCGGCCACGAATAAATCTGAGCCAATCGCTTTGTACGCCTTTTTCCTCAGTCGTGCCTGTACTTGTTTGGGTAGAGGCTTCGTCATCAGCTTTGCCGTCTTGGCCGCCAAACGCAAACCCTTCTTTCGGCCCCTGTAATGATCGCGAATTCCTGCGGATGCTAACAATACAAGCTTATCCGCACCGAGCACACCACTTCCGAGGCCTCGTAGTGCAATTGAGCCACCATTAGAATGACCAACAACTGCCATGAGGTTTTGGCACTCAACCTTTTGCAAAAATTCAGCTACAAACTTTGCATATTCATCCAGCCCCCAAGGCTCATTAGGTGACTGACTGCCACCAAACCCGGGTAAGTCAAGAGATATCAACGTAAAACTATCGGATAATCTGTTGATTAGCGTATCAAAAGTTTTGCGACTATCACCCCATCCGTGCAGTAGCAAGACGGCTGGCCCAGAACCGACTTTGTCGTAACTGGTCATCAAAGCATTTACAACTACTTGCATAGACTCTCTCGGCTACCCTACAGCTACTCCTGTACTGCTTGTAGCTTGGCTTCTAGCTCTGCGACAGGGATAGACTTAGACGGTAACTTCACATTGCGACGTATACCGTAACTACCGAGCGTTTCAGTCCTTGTGTCGCCTTCGTAAGTAATTCCAGTCAACCTCTGGCTCCACACATCAACTGTTAGATTAAACACCATTGGTTGCGCATCGGCATATTGCGTTGGGTCAATGCTTTCCAGCTGTTTCATATTCATGATCTTGCCAAACTCTTTTAGTAGCTTTATGTAGCCTGTGGGCTTGACCGAGACTGGGTAAACATATGTTGGTCGACCATTGACGATCTTTCTCTCAATCTTTGCCTCATCAAATTCATAAACTTTTTCATTCCTCACGACAGACATTAAGGTCTGTCTATCGACTACGTTCAAGTTCGCTACAGGCACAACACCAAGCACAGACTCGCCGTAAAGCGCGCCTAGGTCACCGGTTTGTTCTGTGGACGTCTTGCCCCAGATATTCAACAATGTACTAAAATCCAAACTCTTGCCCTTTGAGTTCTTTTGGTCAGTGACGATGTCTGTGTAGCGAACAAATTCAACCGTTGGCGTACTGATTGCTTCTGTACTAATGGTCGTATTAGACACACTCTCTTGCTTGATGGTGGTAAAGCCATGTGCTACCGCACTAGGCGAAAGCGACAACTCCACGCCTTGCTCCATCGACTGAGCACCATTTGACTGCTTGACCTGTCGCGTAGAGCTGACTGTACGTAAGCTGTTTTCTACTGCTGCCATCAATGTTCGCTCTGGATTGCTACGGATATTGTGCCACCATGCCCAACCACTAAAGCCAAACATGGTAATTGCCGCGACCAGCATTAACGGAATTAATCGACTCAGCCCATCACTATTTACTGCTTTTTTCGAAGTTTTACTCATTCGTACATTGTAACAGGTTCACCTGCGTCAAGTACATGTTATAATACATCAGTTATTTGGGGATATAGCTCAGTTGATTAGAGCGCTTCGCTGGCAGCGAAGAGGTCCGGGGTTTGAGTCCCCGTATCTCCACCAAAAATTGACTTATCATAACGTATCAATAGAATACTTTTACGCTTCTTGGTAGTAGATACGTCGTTACCCAAGCAGCCAAACCGATACTAATTAGTTCTAAGATAATAGTCCCACGCGGGGAGCTCTAGGCCGAAAAACTTATCTGGAGCAGTATCAAACAAATGCCGCACTTCGTCCACCGGCACCCATTTTGTATCCCTAGTCTCACTAAGCTGAGGTTCAGGCTCACCTTCTTCAACCTCGACCACAAACACAAAGCCAATCCATGGACGTGCGTCCTGCAGCTGTTGCGTACAACAAAATGGTCTGAATCCAACTATCTCATCGCTACCTTTTGGTGAATATGATTTGGTTTTGCTATCTCCTTTGATTGATTTTAGCGTCAATCCGACTTCTTCCTTTATCTCATGAGCTATTGTAGCGTAAACACTTTCATACGGCTTTTCCAGCACACCTGCTGGAAACTCAAGAGTACCGGAATACAATGGATCTGAATTGGGCTTCCACCGGGTTGATAGCAAAACCTCTTTAGATCCATTGTTGTCTCGTTCAATAATTGCTCCGGCATACGGTATAGCATGACTAAGCTGCCGGGCCTCTTTTGGCCTTGTACCAACAAATCGCACCAGATTATGTACACCTTTTGCTGAATCTTTGTACGTCTCACCTAGTTCATCCAGCAAGTTTATATCAAACCAATGGGTTATTTTACGTACTGATTTTTCACTAAAATAACGCTTTGACGCTTTGCCCACCTGAAAAAAGTCTGGTTCAATCTCGTTGCCTTGTCCATATTCTGGGTCGTTTACCGAGTTCACCAAAAAGGCCAGTATGCCACCGGGCTTTAATACACGATGTATCTCATTAAGCAAACGAATGGTGGTCTCCTTGTCAAAATAATGTAGTGAAAGATGGGCATAAACCACATCAAACTCCTTGTCCGCAAAGTCTAGGGCCTCTCGTAAATCTAATCTTCTCAGGTCGATGTTTATTTTTCTGTCGTGGGCTTTTTGTCGTGCCACATTCAATGCATCTTCTTCAATATCTGTGCATATTACATCAAACCCAAGACTAGCAAAATATAATCCATCTTGCGCCAAGCCAGCACCTAGCTCCAAGACTTTCCCGCCTTTGGCAAAATACGGTATCGCTTGCTCTGCAAACATAGAGGGCTTATCGATCCAATCCTGTTGCTTGTAACTGTTATGTAAATCTTGCCAAACGGTACTCATTCTAACTCTCCTCCAGTAATGAAATAATCTGGTATCCGTACTTTTCGATGTCTTCTTTGGACCAGAAGTCATAGTCTTTGGTTCTACCCACAAAACCAACCTTTCGCTTCAGTTTACGGCCACTTGGCTGCTTGGAGACACTATCAATCTCTACCAGAATTAACGTATCTCCCGGCTCACATTCCCAATCCGCTAAACGCAGTTCATATGTCTTCTCGCCGGACTGAATCTTATCAAAATACTCGGACAGTATATTTTTCACTATAGTTCTGCTCATTCGACAATTATACCAACAAAAAACAAAAGCCACCCTAGGTTATAGAATGGCTTTTGTTCGTGCGCGCCCACCCTGCGGCGGGTTAGACGCTCTAAACTGTTTGTTTTGATTGTTTATTTTCGCCGCATGAAACGCACGACTACTATCTTTATACAACTTATGGTTAATTTTTGTCAAGCACCACTTTTTACGTGAATTCAACGACTAGTAGTTTCCGAGACCCGTATTTGGTACCGCAACTGCCTGAACTGCCAGACCAACAGGATCATTTATCTTCCCAATGGCTGGATTTAAATCAAGATCACCGTTATCCGTTATGGTATATGTTACTTTTAATGCGTGCTGATTGTTATAGGTTGTTTCACTAATATTCGCATTAGGTATGGTAAAAAACGCCTTATTATTAGGGTTGTGCTTTCTCACGACAACCTGCGACGGTAATTTGTCTGTAACAAAAACTAGCGAAACCTCATTATCGGTTTGAGTAGTGTCAAAACTAAAGTCAACTAGCCCGTTTGGGTATTCGTAAAAAGGGTCTAGTATCGACAAGTCTGTTTCCTTTTGGGCGTTGATAACCATGGCACTACTTTCTTTTGGCATAGTTAATGTGATAGGCGAACCAGAAACCGCATTTGCGATTGTTTGAGAAGGATTAGGGCAATTGGAATCGTCATAAGAAAGCTCTACCGATTGTATGGTCGTTTGGATTGTAGCGGTGTTCGAAGTTATGTAGTGCTGAACATATATACCTACCTGATTACCAATCTCGGCACCTGATAAATCCCAGGTTCCATCTAGTGATCCGTTAGCGCCTAAGTTTGCCGGAAAAGGAAATTCTGAATCACCTGTGCCTCTATCTATTGATGGGGTATCAAAACCTGTAAGTGCCGGCACCCAAGAATTTGAATCCTCCCCTTTACCATCGTTAACACTATAGTGGCTAAACATTCTACTGGTGCCTACGTCATAGGCAAGGAGAAAAACCCCGCTAATGGGGCTTTCGTTTTCGGCATGTGAATTAGTCTTTACCCGAAGCCCTGTTATCTGAGCGCCATCGCATAAATCTGGAATAGTTACTCGCCAAGTGTAGGCTCTAGGGGAATTTGCTGTAGCCTCACTATCTATTGGAGTAGTGGTGCTATTTAATGGCGCGGTAATAGCGACGCCCACATCGGATACTTTTGTGCCTCCATCATAAATTGGGTCGTCAAGCGCCGGGGTTGTTGATAATTCGACAGTTTTAGTAGATGCACTAACCCGAGAAATCGGCACAATAAGCATCACTGCAAATATAATTATGACAAAGATATATTTTATTTTACTCATGCTTATTATTCTACCCCCCCCCGATAATTTCCCGCAAGCTTTTACCAGATGATCTAGTTTATTAGTTTTAGCAATCTCTGCTCATCAATAATCGTCGTGCCGAACTTTTCGGCTTTTGCTAGTTTGCTCGCACCGACGTTTTTGCCCACAACCAAATAATCAGTGTCTTTACCAAGCGATGATTGAAATGTACCCCCGAGTGCCCTAATCTTCTCGGCAGCCAAATCTCGCCCCATAGACTCTAGCGTGCCAGTAATAACAAACTTTTTTCCCGATAGCTTACCTTCAACAACTTTCATGTCTGGTGGCCAGACACCAAGTCGACGAAACTTTGCTAAAAGCTCCTGATGTTCTTCATCGTCAAACCACAATAGAACCGATTCGGCAACAATATCACCGACGCCTTCGACAGCTCGCAGTTCGGCAAGCGTTGCCGTGCCCAGAGTATCGAGTCGCTTAAAATGCTTCGCCAAATCAATCGCTGTTTGTTGACCAACGTGGCGAATGCCCAATGCGTACACAAACCGCGGTAACTCTGGACTCTTCTTTGCTTGGATAGCGCCAATCAGTTTATCTGTGGAGGTTTCCGCGAACCGCTCAAGAGTCAGTATTTGCTTCTTGGTCAAAGCATAAATATCGGCCAGGTCCTGTACGAGACCAGCATCCACGAGCGCTTCGACGTTCTTCTCCCCCAGGGTATCGATATCCAATGCGCTCTTGCTAGCAAAATGTCGAAGAGCACGTTTGAGCAACAGTGGCCCAGTGGCGCCCTTGACACGATACACCGCTTCACCGTCTGGTCTATCAAACTCTAGCTCTGGATATTGCTTCTTTAGCTCCTTTAGATAATCAAATTTCTGAGAGTTATTTGGTCTAAGCTCTAATATAACTGACTCAACTTGCGGAATAATATCGCCTGCTTTGTAAATTACTACAGTATCTCCCACTCTAATATCCTTGCGCTCAATCTCATCTGCATTATGCAGGCTGGCATGTTGTACTGTTGTACCAGCGACAATTACAGGGTCAAATACTGCTACGGGTGTGGCCGCACCAGTTCGACCTATGCTGATTACGATATCTTTAACAATCGTTGTAGCCTGCTCGGCTGGATATTTGAAGGCTACTGCACCACGCGGGTTTTTGCCTACGAAACCAAGCTCCTCATACCGATTGCGATCATTAATCTTTATGACCAACCCATCAGTATTAAATGGTAGCTCATGGCGTTTCACTTCCCACTCATCAACAAAATGTATCACATCGTTTAAGTCCACAAAAACACCGGCTTGTGAATTGACCGGAAATCCAAGCTCTTTAGCCACCTCATAAGTAGCACTCCAGGTTGGCAACAAATCCGTTGCGTCTCGCCGGATATCGAATGCCCTAAACTGCAACGGACGCTCTGCGACTAAACGTGGGTCTAGCTGACGAATTGTGCCGGCCGCAAGGTTCCGAGGATTGGCAAAGACCGGCAGCCCATCTTTTTCTCGCTGACTGTTCAAGGCATCGAAGTCTTTCTTTGCCATCACGATCTCTCCACGAATTTCAGTACGACCGTGCAAAAGACTTGCGTATTTATCGGTTTGTCGCAAGGTCAACGGCACACTCTTGATGGTTCGAACATTCAATGTAACGTCCTCGCCTACAAATCCATCACCCCTGGTAATAGCCTGAGTAAAAATGCCGTCTTCATACACAAGCACACAGCTCAGACCATCCATTTTGATATCAGCAAAAAACTCAAACCGGTGACCCGGCGCCAGCTTTTCCATACGCTTCGCCCAAGCTTCAACATCTTCTCGCCCGAATACATCGTTTAGGCTCAATAATCTATCAGAGTGTTTTACCTTCTGGAATTTATCCAGCGGGTCATTACCTACTCGCTGCGTTGGCGAATCAGGAGTTATTAGGGTCGGATCTGCTGCCTCCAGTGCTTTTAACTCCTGCATCAAGCCGTCATAAACTGCATCGCTGGCACTGGGACTGTCCAGGACGTGGTACTCATAAGAATACTTTGCGAGCAGTTGTCTGAGCTCGATCAGCCTAGCTTTTGTTGTCACAAAAGCTCCTTATACAAGCTGTACGCGTAGGTATGTGCAAACACCAGTGCAAACATCGATAGCAATACAAACACAACCTGTACAGTAACCGGCGCATAAACAATCAGTGGCAAAATAATTACTGCTGCAATAATTACCATAATAAACGGCAGGAATAATAACTTTCGTATTATCGCCCATCGCCTATAACGAACAATTTTCTTTGCAGCCTTAATCGCCGCCACAGGCTGCATGTCCGGCAATGTCACTATGTAGATAGCAAAAATCCTAGTCGTTACCAAATACAGAGTTAGTAGTAACAAGCTAATTATCAACGCCATCCATAGCACTAACTCAAGCACATTTATTGCTAACCCACCGACGATAACCACGTTAAATATAAAGCCACTCACCATGGCAGGTATGAACAGAATACAAATAAACAACAGGACTAAAACAAAGGGTACCAACGGATACATGCCCTTATAAAAGGCATCTCTGACCCTGATTTTTTCACCAGCAAGTATTTGCCGCAGCGCCCAGATGGTCGCCAAACTCACTATCAACACCACCAAGGTCTGGTAAATTGATCCTGTAGCTGATGTTGTGTTGCCAGTAGTGCCGACAACCATGCCAAATAATGCCAGGCTGGCGGTAAGATTGCCAAACTCCTGAACGAAGGTTGACTTCAAATCTTTGACACTTGTCAATCCACTCAACCCGCCAGCTAGCAGAACAATCAGGAAAAAATATACTAAAGTTATACCGCAAAACAGTTTCCAGTGCTGCCGCAAAAGACTAGCACTGTCAATTAGTAAGCGAAACGAACCGGATAACTTTTTGGTTGGACGAGGCTGTTTATCTTTCTGCCGAATCTTAGCCACGACTTTATTTCTGACTCGCACAGGCATACGCTTGAGTCTGGCTTTTACAGAAACCTTATTGGCATGCTTTTTGTTTGTGGGCTTGGTAAACTTTTTTGGTTTTGTGACCATAGCGTATCATCTGTCCTTGGGTTTATTTACTAAAATCTGTGTTCCTTAACCTGGTGACTCGATCGCCAATTGGTGGATGGGTACTGAACAGACCGGACAGACTTTTACCCTTCAGTGGGTTGGCAAAGAACAAATGTGCCGTAGACGCATTCTGGCGCTTCATAGCCGAACCATACTGCCCGATTTTTTCCAATGCACTTGCTAGCCCTTCTGGGTGACGTGTCGTTTGTGCGCCGGTAGCGTCGGCCAGATATTCACGTTGTCGAGAAATAGCCAACTGTATAAATGTTGCTATCAACGGTGTAATCAAGGCTGCAATAATACCGATAACAAAAAACAAGCTTCCGCCATTATCATCATCTCTGTCTCGGAAAAATGTCATCCGCAACATAATGTCTGCCAGAATACTCACGACAGCCACGAGCGCAAAGGCGATCATCGAAACACGAATATCGTAGTTTTTGACATGACCAAGCTCGTGCGCCATTACACCCTCTAATTCTGTATCCGTAAGCATTTCTAGAATGCCAGTTGTGGCGGCTACAGAAGCGTGCCTTGGGTCACGTCCGGTTGCCATGGCGTTTGGTGCCGGATCATCAATAATATACACCTTTGGCATTGGCATGCCGTTTGTAATGCTCAAATTCTCGACTATTCTCCACAGGCGGGGATTATCTCGCTTCTGTATTTCACGCGCGCCATTGAACGTCAGTGCCATACGTGAACCAGCGAAGTAACTGATGAAAGCATACACCGAGGCGCCGATTAGAACGTACGGAGTCAACATCGGGCCACTCACTGCATACATGGAAAACAACCAGCCAAGCCCAGACACAAGCGCCACAAAAAGCAACATCATCAAAAATGTTTTGCGCTTATTTGCCGCAATTTCTTTGTACACGCTAATCCAGACCCTTGCTGCCCTTTGGCTTATTCAAATTTAACGTCTGTTGGCTTTTCGATTGCAGCTTGTTCTGCTTCTTCTACCTCGAAAAATTCTCGTTCTTTGAATCCAAACATCCCAGCAAAAATATTATACGGAACCGTCTTGACCTTGATGTTCAAATCGCGCACCGAACCGTTATAAAATCGTCGCGCTGCTTGAATCTTATCCTCGGTGTCAACTAGTTCGTCCTGGAGTTGCTTGAAGTTCTCATTGGCCTTGAGGTCGGGATATGCTTCAGCGACAGCGAACAGGCTCTTTAATGCACCCGTCAGCATATTTTCTGCCTCGGCTGTTGCCTGCACGCCTGTGGCATTAACTACTGCACTGCGGGCTTTGGTAACTTCCTCAAAAACACTACTCTCATGTTTGGCATAACCCTTTACTGTATTGACCAAGTTCGGGATCAGGTCAGCTCGCCTCTTGAGCTGTACGGTAATATCGCTCCAAGCCTCGTCCACTCGCACTCCAGCACGTACAAGTGCGTTATACATCACAATCAGCGCAAGCACCACAACGGCAAGTACTGCAATAATAATCCATGTCATAGGTATGTATCCTCTTATATTTACAATACTATTGTAGCACCTTAAATGAACAGAATTGAAAATTTTCTCTCAAAAAGCAAAATACTCATGGTGGGCGAGGAGGGACTCGAACCCTCAAGCCTTTTGGGCAGCGGATTTTAAGTCCACCGCGTATACCAATTCCGCCACTCGCCCACGTTCGTAATATGGAGGTGCGTACGGGTAACGCTCCCGTCTAGCAGGTTTTGCAGACCTGTGCCTAACTTCTCGGCCAACGCACCGCGCATAATTACCATGCTATTCTAGCAAATAATGTAAGTCCTAAAAATACCTTGTTGGCTGTTTCGCAATTACTGTCCCGGATAAATCAAAGTCTTTGATCTCGTAATGAGATGCGTCCAGACCAAGCGGGCGTAGCGCACATCTACCAATCGCTGTATAATCTTTATTCCAAGCAGCTTTTATCTCAGGAGCAACCATTGCGATTAGCTTAATAATACCCTCATCGTCAAATGTCATTGCTACCATACCCTGTCCAAGGATTAAGCGAGATTCTGTATCAACAGCAGATTTACTAGTTGGAGTAATTATTAAATCCTTGCCAGTTATACTTCCATCTACCAAGTCAATCGCCGCCAGTCTGTTGCCGGGAAGTTCTACCACCCCTGCTTGATCAGGTATCATACCATTACGAACCATTAGGCTAGCACGCGAAGGAATATGAGGATCAACTGAACCTACATCTAAAATACCTGCGTTTCTAGCGACAGGAAAAGGAAGATATAGCCCTTCCTCCGACTGTGGTGCAAGAGAATGTCCTTGTTCTGGGGTATGTTGGTTATGTGCCACAAAAAGTCCTTACGCTTTGTTACATGAAGAATTTGTTATTATAGCATATTGTGCAATCCTAAACAATACCATTTTATATAGACTTCTTGATATACTACAAAATATTAATATATACTAATGGTTAAATGCCTAGACTACCGTAATGGTTCAATAGCTTGGAACCACCCAACCAATGGAGCAAGCTATGGACATGAGTTATTCAAAGAACCCCAACCTACCAAAGGTACGAGCTGAAGCAGTCAAAATGGTACGGTCTGGTCAAAGTGTCCGAGCGGTAGCTCGACACTTTGGCTACAGCCATAGTGCCATTGTGAAATGGTGTCAGAAAGTCCATCCTGAAGACCG
>WBZM01000828.1_pt1 | contig 36467 bp, 35 predicted proteins | sample 5204271 | NCBI WGS metagenome assembly WBZM01 (sample SAMN12344346, study PRJNA552823) | activated sludge metagenome | biome: Activated sludge suspended growth; feature: Nitrification reactor; material: Wastewater; isolation source: activated sludge from nitrification reactor of wastewater... | reverse complement strand
CGGCGCACACCACCGCGACCGACGCGTCGAGTCGGGCGACGTTGGCGCGGATCAGCCCGGCCCGGGCGAGCGAGAGATCGGCAGCCACCACGAACGCGCCGTCGTGCCCGGGGCGGCCGGCCATCGCCGTGGCCTTTCCACCGGGGGCCGCGCTCACGTCGAGGACGCACTCCCCCGCCACGGCCCCGACCGACGCGGCCACCCACTGCGACGACCGGTCCTGCACGTACCCGTCGTCCCGCACGGTCACCGGCGGGGCCTGGTTCATCCGCGACATCGCGGCCTCGGCCTCGTCGCCCAGTTCGACACGGAGGCGCTCGTCCATCCAGTCCGGGTAGCTCAGCTCGGTCGCCCGGTCGGGCCACACCATCGCGACATGGGCCACCTTGCGGAGCACCGCGTTGACGAAGCCACGGGTACGGCGCGGCGCGAGCGACACGGTCTCCCCCACGGCGGCATGCGGCGCCACCCCGGCGAAGGCGAGCTGGTAGGCGCCCAGCCGGAGCAACGTGCGCGTGGCGGGGTCAGGCTCGGCGACGACGAACCGGTCGACGAGGGCATCGCAGGCCCGACGCATGCGCGTGGTGCCGTACACGAGCTCGGTGACGAATCCTCGGTCGCGCGTGGACAGGCCGCTGTCCGCGAGCGCGGCCGGCACCACGATGTTGGCGTACGCACCCTCGTGATCGATCCGCTCGAGACAGCCGAGCGCGACCTCGCGGGCGGTCACGTGAACCGCTCGCCGAGTTGCGGACGCGCCCCGTTGGCGAAATCGCGCCACGGCATCGCGGGCTTGCCCTCGGGCTGCACGCGGGCGAGCCGGATCCCGCCGACCGTGCCGTCGGGCGCGAGCTCGTCGCCCGTGGCGTGCGGATCGACGACCTCGGCCGCGTGCACCTTGAAGCGCTTGTCGCGGAACGTCGTCCACGCGCCGCCGAGCCGGATCTGCCGGTCGCGCACCGACGCCGGTGTGGCCCAGTCGAGGCGCAGGTCGTCGGGCGACAGCTTGGCCGCATACGTGGGCTCGCCCACCTGTGGCACGGGGGCGGTCAGCCCGGCGGTGAGCTCGGCGCAGAGCAGCTCGGTGCCGATCCGCACCAGGTCGGCCCGCAGTGAGTCGCCCGTCGCATCGGACGCGATCGGCACCTCGACCACGGCGTGCACGGGCCCGGTGTCGAGCCCCTCCTCGAGCTGCATCAGGCACACCCCGGTGACGGTGTCCCCCTCGAGGATCGCCCGCTCGACGGGTGCGGCGCCGCGCCAGCGCGGCAACAACGAGAAGTGCAGGTTCACCATCGGCAGGGCGGCCAGCGCGTGCGGTTTGATCAGCTGGCCGAACGCGACCACCACTCCGAGGTCGGCGCCGAGGTCGGCGACGAGCCCCAGCGCGTCGTCGACGGTGTGCACCACGGTGAGGCCGAGCTCGACCGCGGCGGCCTTGACCGGGCTGGGCATCAGCTCTCCGCCACGGCCGCGGCGTTTGTCGACCCGGGTGACCACACACACGACATCGAAGCCGGCGGCGACGAGCGCCTGCAGCGGCGGCACGGCCATCGCGGGCGTGCCGAAGTACACGAGTCGCCGCGGGGGCGCGGCGCGACCGGTCATCGGGTCCTCGCCGGTCAGGTCAGCCGGAGGCGGCGCCGCTGCGGCGTCGCGGCTTCCTCGGTCATCCGCCGGTACTCGGCCAGCGCTTCCTTGCGCTGCTCCGGTGCCATGCGGTCGAACATCAGCACACCGTTCAGGTGGTCGATCTCGTGCTGGAAGAGCCGACCGGCGAGCTCGCTCGCCTCGATCTCGATCGTGTTGCCGTCGAGGTCGACGCCGCGCATCAACACCTCGTTGGGGCGCAGCATCTCGACGTAGAGCCCGGGGATGCTGAGGCACCCCTCGTCGTACACCCACTCGCCACGGCTCTCGACGATCTCCGGGTTGAAGATCACCATCGGCTGGTCGTCCATGTCCCAGACGAAGATCTGCTTCTGCACACCGATCTGCGGGGCGGCGAGCCCGATGCCCGAATCGCTCGTGTAGAGCGTGTCGAACATGTCGTCGACCAGGCGCGCGACCTTGCCGTCGATGTCGGTGACCGCGGCGGCCTTGGTCTTGAGCACCGGATCACCGAAGGTGCGGATCTGCTGCGCCATGTCTGCAAGGCTACCGAACGCATGACCCCGTCCTCCGAGCGCCAACCCGAGCGCCAACCCGGGAGCCAGCACGGGAGCCAGTACTTCGACGACGAGCCCACGGTGGCGTCGGCGCCCGTCGAGGTGACGTGGTCGCTGCCGGACGGCCCGCTCGTGCTCACGACCGACCGTGGCGTGTTCGGGTACGGCCAGGTCGACACCGGCACCAAGCTGCTGCTCGTCACGCTCGATGCGCCGCCGGCCACGGGCGACCTGCTCGACCTCGGGTGCGGCACGGGAGCGATCGCGCTCACGATGGCTCGCCGGTCGCCCGACGCCACCGTGTGGGCGATCGACGTGAACCGGCGCGCGCGAGACCTGTGCACCGCCAACGCGGCCCGGCACGGGCTCGCCAACGTGCGCATCTGTGCACCGGACGAGGTGCCCGACGACGTGCGGTTCGCGGCGATCTGGAGCAACCCGCCGATCCGCATCGGCAAGCCGGCGCTGCACGAACTGCTGCTGCGCTGGACGGCTCGGCTGGCACCCGGCGGCGAGGCCCACCTGGTGGTGCAGAAGCACCTCGGCAGCGACTCGCTGCAGCGATGGTTGGTGGAACAGGGCCTGTCGACCGACCGGGTCGCCACCGGCGCGGGCTTCCGCGTGCTGCGAGTACGTCGGTCCTGACCCAGCCGCTCGCGATCGTCAGCGGCGGGCGGGGTCGACCTCGATGCGCAGTCGGGCGTGCTTCGGGCGGGGCGCCTCGCTCAACAGGTCGCCGAGCTCGTCCCAGTCGCCCGCCCGTACCAGGAAGCCGTCGCCGTCGCGTGCGGCCGGGATCGGCAACGCCTCGACGAACTCGTCGGCGCCATCGCCGCCGATGCGCGCCAGCGCGCTGAACGGCGGCAGGCCGAGCTCGCGACGACGACGTGCCTCCACCTTGGCGAGCCGACCCGGGTCGGCTGCCAGCGCCGCCTGCAGCACCTCGTGCTCGGGGCGGAAGGTCTGCACCACCAGCCGGTGATCGTCGTGCCGTGGGCCGAGCAGCCGGGCTGCCCGCACGAGCAGCGCCATCGCCTGCTCGGCCGCCCGGTAACGCGGTGCGAGCAGTTCGGCGTCGATGTCGAGGAACGCGACGACGTCGGCCTCGCGCACCCGGTGGAGCACCGCCTCGGTGCCCAGGTACACGCCCGCGTCGGGCACCTGTTCGTCGCTGGCCCCCGTGACGGCCACCACCGGTCGGGCCGCGGCCTTCTCGAGCTCGTCGCGCAACCTCGACACGCCCGGGCGCACGTTGGCCAGCACGCTCGACCCGCACGCCTGGCACACGGGCGGACGGGTGGTGCCACAGCGGCGACACTCGAGCACCCGGTCGTCGCGCTGCTGCACCGACGCCCCGCACCGTTCACACCCGAGCAGCGACCGGCACGTGCGACACGCCAGCAGACGGGCGTGACCCGGCGTGTTGTGCACGCACACCACCCGCAGGTCGGGATCGCGGATCGCCTCGACCAGCCGGCTCGTCACCAGCGACCGCTTCCACGGCTCGTCACCGCTGCGGTCGATCAGTTCGACGATCGGCCACCCCTGGCGCTCGTCGACGGCCGACGGACGCATCCAACGCGCGCCGGACCAGGCGAGCGCGGTGACCGTCGGACAGGGCGACACGAGCACCACCGGCACGCCCAGCCGACGGCCGCGCTCGATCGCGACGTCACGGGCGTGCCAGGTGGGGGTGCGTTCCTCCTGCAGCGCCTCGTCGTGTTCGTCGAGCACCACGATCGCCGCCAGGTCGGGCACGCTGGCCCACACCCCGCTGCGGGTACCGACCACCACCTCGACGGCACCCGATGCGGCCGAGGCCCAGCCGTCGGGCAGCAGTGCGACGGAACGTCCGGCCCCGCGGAGCCGAGCCGCCACCAGGCCGGCGCCGTCCTGCGACGGGTGCAGCACGAGCACCCGACCGAGCTCGGCGGCGGCCAGCACGATCGGCGACGGGTCGTCGCTCGGCGCGACCCGCACCACGCCCCCGCCGTCGACCAGCAGCCGACGTACCCCGACCGACGCACCGTCGAGCTGACGCCGCGGCGCGTCGAGCGGTCGTCCGAGCGACGCCACCATGCGCGGCGGCCCGGCGGACACGAGCAGGGGGCGGAGCCGCCCGGCGCCCCACCGGTGCGCCGCCCAGTGGGCCAGGTCGACGATCTCGTCGGAGGGGCCGTGTCCCGACCACTTGGCGATCGGGACGAGCCGGTCGACGGGGACCTCGGCGAGGCGGTCGGCATCGGGGACACCGACACGCAGCACCCAGCCCCCGACTCGGCGACCGTGCAGGTCGACACGTACGAGCGAGCCGATCCGCACCCGGTCGACGAGCGCGTCGGGGACGAGGTAGTCGAAGGTCTTGTCGAGCCCGGTGACGTCGGGCAGCACCGTGGCGGTGATCACCATCGGCGGGACCGCCCGGTCACGGGCGCCGGATCGCGTGGGCGATCAGAGCCCGACTTCGGCCTTGAACGCGTCGAGACGGCTGGTGTGCTCCCACGTGAACTCGGCCAGGTTGCGACCGAAGTGACCGTAGGCAGCGGTCTTGCGGTAGATCGGGCGCTTGAGGTCGAGGTCGCGCACGATCGCGGCCGGGCGGAGGTCGAACACCTCGCGGACGGCCTTGACGATCGTCGCCTCGTCGACGGTGTTGGTGCCGAACGTCTCGACCAGGATGCTCACCGGGTGGGCGACACCGATGGCGTAGGCCACCTGCACCTCGCAGCGGCTGGCAGCGCCGGCGGCCACGACGTGCTTGGCCACCCAGCGGGCGGCGTACGCGGCCGACCGGTCGACCTTGCTCGGGTCCTTGCCACTGAACGCGCCACCACCGTGACGGCCCATGCCGCCGTAGGTGTCGACGATGATCTTGCGGCCGGTGAGGCCGGTGTCGCCGTGGGGGCCACCGATGACGAACTTGCCCGTCGGGTTGACGTAGATGTTGTAGCTCTCGCCGAACTGCTCGGGGATGACCGGGCGGATGACGTGCTCGATCAGGTCGGGGCGGATGACGGTGTCGCGATCGATGCCGTCGGCGTGCTGGGTGCTGACGAGCACGTGCGAGATCGAGGCCGGCTTGCCGTCGACGTAGTCGACCGTGACCTGGGTCTTGCCGTCGGGCCGCAGGTACGGCACGACGCCGGCCTTGCGCACCTCCGACAGGCGCTCGGACATGCGGTGCGCCAGCCAGATCGGCAGCGGCATGAGGTCGGGCGTCTCGTCGCAGGCGTACCCGAACATCATGCCCTGGTCGCCGGCACCCTGGCTGTTGAGGTAGTCCTCGCCGGCCTTGCCGCCACGGAGCTCCTCGCTCTTGTCGACGCCCTGCGCGATGTCGGCCGACTGCTCGTCGATCGAGACGATCACGCCACAGGTGTTGCCGTCGAAGCCGTAGAGCGCGTTGTCGTAGCCGATGCCGTTGATGACCTCGCGGGCCAGCTTGGGGATGTCGACGTAGGCCGAGGTGGTGATCTCACCCGCGACCACGCAGAGACCGGTGGTGAGCAGCGTCTCGCACGCGACACGACCGTTTGGGTCCTCGGCCAGGATCGCATCGAGGACGGCGTCGCTGACCTGGTCGGCCATCTTGTCGGGATGGCCCTCGGTGACGCTCTCGGAGGTGAAGGTGAACGTGCTCACTGCGTGAGTCTCCTGTGTGTTGCTCGACCCGTCCGGGGCCGCGGTTCGAATGGTGGTGACGGTCGATGGGGTCAGGGCTCGGTGGAACCCAGCGTGAGCTGGCCCGCCCGGACCTCGCACACGCTATCCAGCACGGCACGCGCGATCGCTCTTTTGTCGGTGAGCGAGATCGTGCGCGCATCACCGCCCGCACGCAGGATGGTGACGGCGTTGGTGTCGTGCTGGAAGCCGACACCGGGAGCGCTGACATCGTTGGCGACGATGAGATCGAGGTGCTTGCGCCGCAGCTTCGACTCGGCGTTCGCGATCAGGTCGCTCGTCTCGGCCGCGAACCCGACCAGGATCTGTCCGGGCCGCTTGGACGCGCCCAGCCCGGCGAGGATGTCGGGCGTCGGCTCGAGCACGATCTCCGGGACACCCGCGTCCTTCTTGATCTTGCCGGTCGCCGCCGCCACCGGGCGGAAGTCGGCGACGGCCGCGGCCATCACGATCACCTCGGCCGTGGGCGACAACTCGTCGAGTGCCGCCTGCATCTGCGCCGCGGTCTCGACCGCGCGGACGGCCGCGCCGGGCGGGACGGGGAGCTCGACGGTGCTGACCAGGGTGACCCGCGCACCCCGGGCGAGCGCCTCGGCCGCGATCGCGTACCCCTGCTTGCCGCTGCTGCGGTTGGCGACGACGCGGACGGCGTCGATCGGCTCGCGGGTGCCGCCGGCGCTGACGACGACGTGGACCTCGTGCAGGTCGCGCGGGCCGAGGACTCGTTCGACCTCGGCGACGATCCGCTCGGGCGCGGCGAGCCGGCCCTTGCCGGAGTCGCCGCCGGCGAGACGTCCCTCGTCGGGCTCGACGACGTGCACACCGCGTCGGCGCAGCGTGGCGAGGTTGTCCTGCACCGCCGGGTGCTCCCACATCTCGGTGTGCATCGCCGGGCAGACGATCACCGGGGCACGGGTGGCGAGCAGGGTGTTGGTGAGCAGATCGGTCGACAGCCCGGCGGTGTACGCCGCGAGCAGTCGCGCCGTGGCCGGCACGACGAGGATCAGGTCGGCGGTCTGGCCGAGCCGGGTGTGTGGGATCGGGCTGGCCTCGTCCCAGAGGCTGGTCTGCACCGGTTCGCTCGCGAGCGCCGACAAGGTGGTCCGGCCGACGAAGTGCTCGGCCCCCTCGGTCATCACCGGCACGACGTGTGCGCCCGCATCGACGAGACGGCGACACACCTCGACCGCCTTATAGGCGGCGATGCCGCCCGTGACCCCGAGGACGATCCGGCGACCGGCGAGCACGTTCGTGACCTCGCGCGTGGACCTGGGTGGACCTGGATGGACCCTGCGGCCGCGACTCAGTCGGCCGCGGCCTCGCCGGCGGCGTCGAGCTCGGCGGCGTCGAGTTCGGGCTCGTCCTCCTGCTCGACACGCTTGATCTTGTCGGCCGCGATCTCCTCGAAGCCGATGCTGAGCGGCTTGCGGGCCACCGAGCTCACCTGCGGCGGCACCATGTGGCCGAGGCCGTCGCCGAGCTGGGAGAAGTACGAGTTGATCTGACGGGCACGGCGAGCGGCGAGGGTGACCAGGCTGAACTTCGAGTCGACACGGTCGAGGAGCTCCTCGATCGGCGGGTTCATCATGGTGTCGTGCGTGCGCTGCATGCTCGTGGGATCTCCTGTGCGGTCCGTGTGCGCCAACCCACGCGGCCGTCGGGGCACCGAGGTGTCACCGGGGTCGACGGGGCGAGCGATGCATCCTACCTGATCGCAGGCCCGGAACCGCGGCGCGAACGGTGGTGCTGGATGATCGACAGCATCTCGTCGACCGTGCGGGCGAGGTCGTCGTTGACGACGATGTGGTCGGCGAGGGCGCGGCCGATGGGCTCTTCCTCCTCGGCCTTGCGGACCCGTTGGTCGACCTTGTGGTCGGGGTCGCCCCGGCCGCGCAGCCGTCGAGCCTGCTCGTCGCGCGACGGCGGCAGGACGAAGATGAGCACGGCGTCGGGGTGGAGGGACTTCACCTGACGGGCGCCGTCGACCTCGATCTCGAGCACCGTGTCACGACCGGGCGTCGGTTCGGGCATCGGCGTGCCGTAGTAGTTGCCGAGGAAGTCGGTCCACTCGAGGAATCCGCCGATCCCGATGCGGTGCTCGAACGCGTCACGGCTGGTGAAGACGTACGCGTCGTCGGCTTCGCCGGGGCGCTGCTCGCGGGTGGTCCAGCTGCGGCTCAGCCACAGCACCGGGTCGCGCTCGACGAGCACCTTGACGATCGTGCCCTTCCCGACGCCGCCGGGGCCGGACACGATGAAGATCAGCGGGTCATCGCCCGCCGTGGCGCGTCCGTCCGGAGCGGCTGCTCCGGCGGACGCGGTGGGGAGGGAGGCCTCCATGACGTGGGGGCCTCACCGACTCACTTGCCGAGCTGCTCGAGCAGCGCCGACTTCTGCTGCTGGCCGAGGCCCTGCACGCGGCGGTTGTCGGCGATGCCGATCTCGTCCATGATCTTGCGCGCCTTGACCTTGCCGACGCCCGGGAGCGATTCGAGCAGCGAGACGACCTTGAGCTTGCCGATGGTGTCGTCGGTGGAGGCGAGCGCCTCGGCGAGCGACAGCGAACCGATCTTGAGCTTGTTCTTCACCTCGGCGCGAGCGGTGCGGGCTTCGGCGGCCTTGGCGAGCGCAGCAGCGCGCTGTTCGGGGGTGAGTTGCGGGGGTGTTGCCATGAACTCCACCCTAGTCACGGGGCCCTGCGAACACGCGGACACCAGGAGGGTCCAGGCAGCGGTCGCTTTTCACGTCCCGAGAACCGTTCGTCCCCCATCAGGGTGACGTCGAGGGTCAGCGGGCGTGAAGGGCGACGCCGGTGAGGTCGGCCAGCGCGAGGACGCCCCGCACGCGGGCCTCGGCGACCAGTTCGGCCGCCACGCGCGCACCGGCTCGAGGGTCGGCGAAGCTCGCCGTCCCCACCTGCACGGCCTGCGCACCGACCGCCATGAGCTCGAGCGCGTCCCACCCGCTCGAGATCCCACCGACCCCGACGATCGGCAGATCGGCCAGCGCGGCGCGCACGTCGTGCACCACGCGCACCGCGACCGGGTGCACGCCACGGCCCGAGAGCCCTCCCCCGCCGACGGCCAGTGCGGGCCGCAGCGTCGCCGGATCGATCACCATCCCGAGCAGCGTGTTGCACAGCGTGACCGCCTCGGCGCCCGCCTCGTGCACGGCCCCGGCCACGTCGACCACCCGGTCGGTGTTCGGACTGAGCTTCGCCCACCGCGGGCGACCGCACGCGGCGGTGGCCCGGATCACCTCGGCCGACAGCTCGGCGTCGTGGGCGAAGATGCCGCGGCGACCCTCGAGGTTGGGGCACGACAGGTTCACCTCGACCGCGATCACACCCGCCGGCGCGGCGGCGATCTGCTCGGCGGCCCGCCGGTAGTCGTCGATGCCGCGCCCCCAGATCGAGGCGACGACACGCGCCCCGGTCGCGAGCAGTTCGGGCAGCTCGTGCGCGAGCCAGTGTTCGACACCCGGCCCCTGCAGGCCGACCGCGTTGATCATGCCCACGCCCGCCGGATGGAGCCGGGGCGCGGGGTTGCCCGCCCACTCGTACGCGGCGAGCGACTTCGTGACCACCGCGCCGAGCGCACCGAGATCCATGAACTCGGCGAGCTCGGCGCCGTACCCGGCGGTGCCCGAGGCGAGCATCACCGGGCTCGGCAGCTCGATCGATCCGACGCGCACCCGCGTGTCGACGGCGATCGACGTGTCGACCGCACGGCGTCGCCTACCGGGCATGGAACTCCTGCAGCGAGCGCACCGTGAGGTGATCCGTCCCCTGCTCGGCCATGCCCTGCACGGCGGCGAGCGCCGCCTCGACGGTGGTGACCGAGCTGACCCGGTGGCTGTTGGCGGCCTTGCGGATCTGCTCGCCGTCGGTGCGACCGCCCCGGCCCTGCGGCGTGTTGATCACGAAGCTCACCTCACCCTTGGCGATCATGTCGACGGCCGTGAGCGACGCGCCTTCGCTGACCTTGCCGACCACCACGTCGACCGGTTGGTCGAACCGGGCCAGGTAGTCGGCGGTGCCCTGCGTGGCGGCGATGCCGAGCCCGAGCTCGCGCAACCGCTTGGCCACCACCAGGCCGGCCGGCTTGTCGCCGTCGGCGAGCGACAGGAACACCGTGCCGTCGCTCGGCAGCAGCGTGCCGGCAGCGAGCTCGGCCTTGAAGAACGCCTTGCCGAACGTGACGTCGATGCCCATCACCTCGCCGGTCGAGCGCATCTCCGGGCCGAGCGCAGTGTCGACCTCGGGGAACCGGTTGAACGGCAGCACGGCCTCCTTCACGGCGACGTGGCCGTGATCGGACGGCGGCACCAGCAGCCCTTCGTCGCGCAGCTCGGCGAGCGTGGCACCGAGCATGACGCGGGTGGCGACCTTGGCGAGGGGCACGCCGGTGGCCTTGGCGACGAACGGCACCGTGCGGCTCGCACGCGGGTTGGCCTCGATCACGTACACCGTGGTGCCCGACACCGCGTACTGCACGTTGATCAGGCCGCGTACGTCGAGCGCGCCGGCGATCGACCTCGTGTAGGCCTCGATCACCTCGACGACCCAGCTCGGCAGGGTCTGCGGCGGGATCGCGCACGCCGAGTCGCCCGAGTGCACACCGGCTTCCTCGACGTGCTCCATGACGCCACCGATGATCACCTCGCCGGTGTGGTCGCGGATCGCGTCGACGTCGACCTCGGTGGCGTCCTCGAGGAATCGGTCGATCAGCACCGGTCGCTCGGCGGACAGGCCACCTTCCCTGCCCAGGCTGCCGAACCCGGCGAGCTCGGCCATCGCGCGGGCGAGGTGGTTGCGGTCGTGGACGATCTGCATCGCTCGCCCGCCGAGCACGTAGCTCGGGCGCACGAGCACCGGGAACCCCACTCGGTCGACGATCTGCAGCGCCTGCTCGAGGTCCGTGGCCGTGCCACCGGGCGGCTGCGGGATGTGCAGCTCGTCGCACAGCGCGTTCCACTTCTCGCGGTCCTCGGCGAGGTCGATCGACGCGGGCGAGGTGCCGGCGATCAGCTCGACGGGCAGCTGCCCGGACAGCTTGAGCGGCGTCTGGCCACCGAGGGACACGATCACCTTCGGTGCCACCCCGCCGCTCGCCGCGGTCTCGGCGGCGATGACGTTGAGCACGTCCTCCTTGGTGAGCGGTTCGAAGTACAGGCGGTCGCTCGTGTCGTAGTCGGTGCTGACGGTCTCGGGGTTGCAGTTCACCATCACCGTCTCGAACCCGGCGTCGCGGAGCGCGAACGAGGCGTGCACGCAGCAGTAGTCGAACTCGATGCCCTGGCCGATGCGGTTCGGGCCGCTGCCGAGGATGACCACGCGCGGCCGGTCGCTCGGACGGACCTCGTTCTCGTCCTCGTAGGTGCTGTAGTGGTACGGCGTGTGGGCCTCGAACTCGGCCGCGCAGGTGTCGACCGTCTTGAACGTCGGCACCACGCCGGCGGCCTCGCGGGCCGAGCGCACCGTGGTCTCGTCGGTGTCCCACAGGTACGCCAGCTGTGCGTCGCTGAAGCCGAGCCGCTTGGCGCGCCGCCACGCGGTGCGGCTCATGCCGTCGAGGCCGATCTCGGCGAGCGCGTGACGCTCGTCGGTGATCAGGCCCATCTGGTCGAGGAACCACGGATCGATCTTCGTGCTGGCGTGCACGTCGTCGATCGACACGCCGCGGCGCAGCAGCTCGCCGACCTGTTGGATCCGCTCGGGCGTGGGGATCGCCGCACGGGCGAGCAGGTCGGCGTCGCTCACGTCGGCCAACTGCTGTTCGACCGGGTCGCAGCCGAGGCCGAGGCGGCCCTGCTCGAGCGAGCGCAGGCCCTTCTGCAGGCTCTCGGGGAACGTGCGGCCGATGCTCATCGCCTCGCCCACCGACTGCATCTGCGTGCCGAGCACACCGCTGGTGCCGGGCAGCTTCTCGAACGCCCAGCGCGGGATCTTGGTGACGATGTAGTCGATGCTCGGCTCGAAGCTCGCCGGCGTCATCTTGGTGATGTCGTTCGGGATCTCGTCGAGGGTGTAGCCGACGGCGAGCTTGGCGGCGATCTTGGCGATCGGGAACCCGGTGGCCTTCGACGCCAGGGCCGAACTGCGCGACACGCGCGGGTTCATCTCGATGACGACCTGCTCGCCGGTCGCCGGGTTCACGGCGAACTGCACGTTGCTGCCGCCGGTCTCCACGCCGACGCGGCGGATGCACGCGAACGCGGCGTCGCGCATCTGCTGGTACTCGACATCGGTGAGGGTCTGCGCGGGGGCGACCGTGATCGAGTCGCCGGTGTGCACGCCCATCGCGTCGACGTTCTCGATCGAGCAGATGATCACGCAGTTGTCGGCGCGGTCACGCATCACCTCGAGCTCGTACTCCTTCCAGCCGGTGATCGAGGTCTCGATGAGGATCTCGCTGATCGGGCTGGCGGCGAGGCCGTTGGCCGCGGCGACCTCGAACTCCTCCATGGTGGCGGCCATGCCGGTGCCGCGGCCGCCGAGGATGTAGGCGGGGCGGATGATGATCGGCAGGCCGATCTCGGCGACGACCTGCCGGGCCTCGTCCATCGTGTGGGCGGTCCCGCTGCGCGGGACGCTGAGGCCGATCTCGATCATCGCCTGCTTGAACCGCTCGCGATCTTCGGCGGTGGCGATCGCCTCGGCGTTCGCGCCGATCATCTCGGGCGTACCCGGCACGCCGATGAGGCCGCGCTCGTACAGCGCCATCGCCGTGTTGAGGCCGGTCTGGCCGCCCATCGTGGGCAGCACGGCGTCGGGGCGTTCGCGTTCGATGATCTTGGCGACGACCTCCCACGTGATCGGCTCGACGTAGGTGACGTCGGCGAAGTCGGGGTCGGTCATGATCGTCGCCGGGTTCGAGTTGACGAGGATGACGCGGTAGCCCTCCTCGCGCAGGACGCGGCAGGCCTGGGTGCCGGAGTAGTCGAACTCGCAGGCCTGGCCGATCACGATCGGGCCGGAGCCGATGATCAGGATCGAGGAGATGTCGGTGCGCTTGGGCATGTCACGCCACCCCCAGCTCGGGCGCCGGCAGGCCGGGCGTCTCGTAGCCGTGCAGGTTCCGTCCGGTCACGCCGGCATCACCGCCTCGCATCAGGTTGTCGAACATGCCGAACAGGTACTTCGCGTCGTGCGGGCCGGGGCCGGCCTCGGGGTGGTACTGCACGCTGAACGCCGGGACGTCCCTGACACGCATGCCTTCGACGGTGCGGTCGTTGAGGTTGAGGTGGGTCACGTCGGCCTTCCCGGCGATCGACTCGGGGTCGACGCAGAAGTTGTGGTTCTGCGAGGTGATCTCGATCTTGCCGGTGGCCTCGTGGCGCACCGGGTGGTTGCCGCCGTGGTGGCCGAAGGGCAGCTTGAACGTCTCGCCACCGATGGCCCGGCTGAGGAGCTGGTGACCGAGGCAGATGCCGAACACCGGCACCTGGCCGAGCAGCCCCTGGATCGCCTCGACCGCGTAGCCGACCTCGGCGGGGTCGCCGGGGCCGTTCGACAGGAACACGCCGGCGGGGTTCATCGCGAGCACGTCGGCCGCGCTGGTGCTCGCCGGCACGACGCGCACCGTGCCGAGGCCGGCGAGGTCGCGCAGGATCGAGTGCTTGATGCCGAAGTCGTAGGCGACGATCAACCGCTCGCCCGAGCCGACGGTGTACGCCTGGCCGGTGGTGACCTGGGCGACGAGGTCGATCCCGTCGGTGCCACGCTCGGCCTGCGCCGCGGCCCTGAGGGTGGCCTCGTCCGCCGTCCCGAACGCACCGGGCATCGCGCCCGTGTCGCGGAGCAGGCGGGTGAGCCGCCGGGTGTCGATGCCACCGATGCCGCTGATGCCGTAGCGGCGCAGCATCGCGTCGAGCGACGCCTCGGCGCGCTGGTTGCTGTGGCGGCGGGCGATCTCGCGCACGATCACGCCACGGCAGAACGGGCGGCGGCTCTCGAAGTCGGTGGCGTTGACCCCGTAGTTGCCGATGTGCGTGGCGGTGAAGGTGATGATCTGCCCGGCGTAGCTCGGGTCGGTGATCACCTCCTGATAGCCGGCGAGCACGGTGTTGAACACGACCTCGCCACTCGCGACGCCACCGGGCGCCTCGGCGCCGAGGTGCTCGCCCTCGAAGACGCTGCCGTCGGCGAGGACCAGCGCGGCCGGGATGACGGGGGTGCTCGGGGTGACCGGGGTGGGGGCACTCATGACGACCACCCTACCTGGATGATCATGCACTCGACTGCATGGAATTGCAGGAATGCGCGGTGCGCGGACGACCAGCGTGACACGTTCGATGCTCCTGCCGTCTGGGCCTCACGGGACCCGCTTCACGGCGACCCCGACGCTACCACGCGCGCCCGGGAGACCTAGGGCGAGGACGCCTCGATCATGCTCGTGCGCCGGAACAGGCGCCACCACTCGTTCGCGCCGACCAGCGTGAACTCGGACTCGACCGACATCCACACCAGTTCGTTCTCCGGTTCGAGCGTCGCCGGCAGCACCACGTACTCGACGCGGTCTGCCGCCGGGAGCCGCTGCCCGGCGAGCGAGTCGTCCGGTCCGTAGAGCTGGGCAGCGAACGGGTTCGGGAACCTGTAGATCTCGCGGCGACGGGCGATCTGGGCCGTCATCGAGTACTGCGCCGACACCACGGCGTCCTCGGGCAGGTCGCGCACGATGTCGCGCGCCGCCGCCGCGACCGGATGGTCGGGCGCCCACGTGTAGGGCAGCTCGGTGCTGAACGGCATGGCACCCCACTGCCACGCCGACCACGACGACGTCGCGAGCACCACGGCGACGACGACACCGCGGGCATGGGCCCGCACCTTCGACAACGCCCACACCGTGCCCATGGCCAACGCCGGCACCGCCACCAGGGCGTAGTGGTACTCGACCTGGTACTGGTACCAGAACGTGCTGAGCATGTTGGTGCCGAGCACGGCGAGGCTGATCAACGCGATGCTCGGCGCCCGGGCGAACAGCCACGCGAACGGTGCGGTCATCTGCCAGAAGTAGAAGGGCCGGTCGTCGCTCCAGAAGTGCTTCACCACCGCCACCGGGTCGGTCACGACCTTCTTCAGGAACCCACCGGGTCCGCCGAAGGGCACCCGCCAGCCGTTGCGGGTCGGCACACCGATCAGGCTGCGCATCACGGCGAACATCGCGACGAGCATGAACGCGATCGACGCGCCGATCGAGATCAGCCCGATGCGGCGGTCGCGCTTGACCGCGACCCACACACCGAGCGGCACCAGCACGAGCGACACGTCCTCTTTCACCAGCAACGAGAGCGCGAAGAAGACCGCGTACATCCGCCAGCGCTCCGAGACGGCGGCGTAGATGGCCATGCCGAGCAACGGCGGCAGGAAGCTGTCGGGATGGAAGTTCTCACGGTTGCTCCACGACACCGCCGGGTGCAGCAGGTAGCAGGCGGCCAGCGCGACCGCGTACAGGTCGTGGTGCAGCAGGCGCCGGCCGAGCAGGTACACGGGGACCGCGCCGAGCGCGATGAACAGCGACTGGGAGAAGAACAGCGCCCCCGCGCTGGGGAACACCCAGTACACGGGGACCAGGAACACGAGGATGAACGAGGTGTGGTCGCCCATCAGGTTGCGGCCCATGAGCGTCACGAACGGCGCGTGGAACCGCGACATCAACCACACGCCCTGGTCGTACAGCCCGTAGTCGTAGGCCGAGGTGCCGAGCCCGTGATGGACGTCGAGGGTGACCTTCGTGAAGTACGACGTGTAGCCCGCGATCATCGCGAGCAGCACCCATTGCCAGATCGTCATCCGCTGCAGTGCCGCGAGCGGCGACCGCGGTCGGGCGTGCACGACGTCGACGAGCAGCGGGTCGATCCCGGCGCCCGTGACGTCGGACGGGTCGGGATCAGCCGTCGTCGCGTCCATCGGGTCGCGCCGCACGCGGTGTCGTGCCGGCGCCACGGAGCACCGGGACGAGTGCCGACAGCACCCCGTTGACGAATCGCCCGGAGTCGTCGGTGGAGAACCGCTTCGCGAGCTCGACGGCCTCGTCGAGCACGACGGCGACGGGCACGTCGGGACGTCCGAGCAGCTCGTAGCCGGCGATGCGCATCACGGTGAGGTCGATCAGCGGCATCCGGGCCAGCGTCCACCCCTTGGCGTGCGCGGCGATCTCGCGATCGAGGCGCTCGCGGTGTTCGTCGACCCCGAGCACCAGCTCGCGTGTGAGCTGGTCGGGTCGGACGACCTGCGCGTCGATGGTGGCGCGTGCGTCGGTGCCCTTGGAGGCCGCCTCGTAGAGCAGCACCAACGCACGCTCGCGGGCATCGGAGCGATCGTCGCCCGGAGGCCCGTCGTGTCGGGGGCGTCGCCGCCCGTCGGTGGTCATCGACCGATCAGACGCGCGAGATGTAGTCGCCGGTGCGGGTGTCGACGCGCAGCCGGTCGCCGATGTTGATGTGCAGGGGCACCTGCACGACCTTGCCGGTCTCGAGCGTCGCGGCCTTCTTCGCCCCGCTGACCCGGTCGCCCTGGATGCCGGGCTCGGTGTCGGCGACGGTGAGCTCGACCGCGGCCGGGATCTCGACGTTGATGATCTCGCCGTTGTAGAAGGCGATGATCGCGACGGCCTGCTCGACCAGGTAGTCGGCGGCGTCGCCGAGGGCCACCGGCGGCACGTTCATCTGCTCGTAGCTCTCGGTGTCCATGAACACGTACTCGTCGCCGTCGCGGTACAGGAACTGCATGTCCTTCTTGTCGACGAGCGCCTGCTCGACGCGCACGCCGGCGTTGAAGGTGCGGTCGAAGACGTTGCCCGTCTTCACGTTGCGCAGCTTGGTCCGCACGAACGCACCACCCTTGCCGGGCTTGACGTGCTGGAACTCGACGACCTGGAACAGGCCGTTGTCGAGCTCGAGCGTGATCCCGTTCTTCAGGTCGTTGGTGGTGATGGCGGGCATGGCGAATCCTTGGGCGTCGTGGTCAGCACGCGGCCTCCGGTGCTGGTCACCTCGACCAGGTCTTCCACCCGAACGCCGCCGAAGTCCTCACGATAGACGCCCGGTTCCACCGTTACGACGTCTCCCACCTGCAAAACCCAGCCACCCGACGAGTTGACGAAGGGGTCCTCGTGGATGAGGAGCCCCACCCCGTGGCCGGTCCCGTGGCTGAACCACGGCCCGAACCCGGCGGCGATGAGCCGGTCGCGGCAGACCGCGTCGAGCTCGAGCGTGGTGAGACCGGGGCGCACCGCCGCGACCCCTGCGACCTGGGCGTCGAGCACGGCGTCGTACACCTGTTGCTGCAGCGGCGTCGGGTCGCCCACCACGAAGGTGCGGGTCATGTCGCTGTGGTAGCCGTCGACCAGCGCGCCGACGTCGATGATCACCGTGTGGCCCGCCTCGAGCACCGTGTCGGTCGGACGGTGGTGCGGCAGCGGGGCGTTGCGAGGCCCGCTCGCCACGATCGTCTCGTAGCTCGGCCCGGCGGCCCCGTACTCGCGCATCAGCCGCTCGAGGTCGTTGCGCACCTGCACCTCGGTGCGCCCGGGCACCAGCGTGGGCACGACCTCGGCGAGCGCGGCGTCGGCGATGGCACACGCCTGCTCGATCCGGGCGATCTCGGCGGCGTCCTTCACCCGGCGGCCGGCCTCGACGAGCCCGACGGTCGGCTCGAGCTGGCGGCCGGTGGCGTCGGCCAGCTGCCGCCAACGGGCGTGGCTGACGTGCGCCGACTCGAAGCCGACCGCGCCGGCGACGGACCGGAGCACGTCGGTGAGCAGCTCGAGCTGCTCGGTCTGGCTGAGGCCGACGAGCACACGACCCCGGCACCCTGCCGCGGCGAGCTGGCGTTCGGCCTGTGCGCCGTAGCGCCCGTCGGTGACGAGCACGACCTCGTCGTCGACCACGACCGCGGTGCCGGCCGACCCGGTGAAGCCGGTGAGCCAGCGGACGTTCGTGAGCTCGGACACGACCAGGGCGTCGAGCTCGCCCCACCCGGCACGCACCCGGTGGGCACGCGACGACACGTCGATGGCCGGCAGCGCCCGCAGCACGGGAGCGGCCACGGTCAGCTCCCGAGCTTCCGGGCGATCGCCGCGACGGCCAGCTCGTACCCGTGCCGGCCGAGGCCGAGGATCGACCCGTCGGCGACCGGGGCGATGACGCTGGTGTGGCGCCACGGCTCGCGGGTGTTCGGGTTGGAGAGGTGCACCTCGATCACGATCCCCTCGAAGGCGGCGAGCGCATCGTGCAGGCTCCACGCGTAGTGCGTGAACGCCCCCGGGTTGATGATGATCGCCGCCGCCCGGCCACGCGCCGCGTGGATCGCGTCGACGAGCACCCCTTCGTGGTTCGACTGCACCGCCTCGACCTCGAGCCCGACGGCCGCGGCCGCCGCACGGGTGGCGGCGACGTGGTCGTCGAGGGTGTCGGTGCCGTAGATGTGCGGCTCGCGCGTGCCCAGCAGGTTGAGGTTGGGCCCGTGCAACAGGGAGATGATCGCCACGCCACCATCGTGGCACGCGACCAGGGGTTCAGTCGGGACGACGGACGGCCAGCATGGCGGCGCCGGCGCCGAGCAAGGTGGCGGCGATCGCCGCGATGGTGGCCAGCGCGACCCGGTCGGCACCGGTGGCCGGCAGCGCCGGCTTCACGGCCGCCGACGCGACCTGCGGCGCCACCGTCACGACGACGGGCGCCTCGGTGACCACCACGGGCGCCACCGTCGCGGCGGTCACGACGACCGCGGGCTCGGTGACGACGACCGGCGCCAGCGTGGTCGTGGTCGTGGTGGTGGTGCTGGTCGTCGTGGTGTCGTCGCAGCCGTCGCCCTCGGCGGCTGCCCGGGCACCGAAGCCCAGTGCCAGCGTGGTCGCTGCGGTGGTGGCGAGCACGATGGTCCGTGCCGTCCGGTGGGTTCGCATCTGTCGCGTGTGTCGCATCGTCGACCCCTTCGTTCCGAGCGGTTTCCCGCCCACTCGGTGGGGGTCGATCCGGGTTGCCGGGTCGGTCCCCGGGATCAGTGTCCGCCTCGCGCCCACCGCCGGCAGGGGCCGAAGGTCATGATTCCGTCAGGACGTGCGACCGAGCGTGACCGAGCCGGCCGAGCCGCTCGGGACGAACTCGTCGCGGCGCAGTCGGTACAGCACGTGACGCCGACCGGCCCAGTCCGGCAGCATCGGATGGTCGAAGTCCTCGGCCGGGTCGTGATGCATGCCGAGCTTCTCCATCACCCGCCGCGACCTCGTGTTCGCCGTCGTGGTGAAGCTGACGATCTCGTCGCCCGGCAGGTCGAGCTCGGCGAAACCCCAGGTCATGGCCGCGCGCGCCCCGTCGGGCGCGTAGCCGTGGCCCCATGCCGAGCGGGCGAGGCGCCAACCGACCTCGACGCACGGCGTGAACGACGTGTGCCACGAGGGTGACGACAGGCCGACGAATCCGATGAACGCCCCCGTCGCACGCACCTCGACGGCCCACAGCCCGTAGCCGCGCTCGGCCCACGACGCCGCCATGCGCTCGACCATCTCGTCGCTCTGCGCCGGCGTGAGCGTCGAGGGGAAGTGCTCCATCACCAGCGGATCGCCGTTGAGCGCGGCATACGGCGCCTTGTCGTCGTCGCGCCACTCGCGCAGCAGCAACCGCTCGGTGACGAGGCGCGGGGTGACGCCAGGGTTCACGCCCCGTCCCCGGCTCCCGCTCCTGCCATGGCGACGAGCGCACGCCGGGCCGCATCGGCCGGCACGTCCGGCACGACCTCGACGCCGGCCTCGCCGTCGAGGACGAAGGTGAGCCCGGTGAGCGCCTTCTTGTCCTTGCCCATCGAGGCGATCAGCCGCTCGTGGTCGACCCCGGCGGGCAGCCGCGTGTCGAGCTCGTAGGAGCTGCCGACCACCTCGTAGTGCTGTCGCACGCGATCGCCGTCGATACGTCCGAGCTCGTGGGCGAGGTGCGCGGCGTAGACGAGCCCGATCGCGACGGCCTCGCCGTGGGCGAGGCCGTGCCCGGTCTCGATCTCGAGGGCGTGGCCGAGGGTGTGCCCGTAGTTGAGCACCGCACGACGGCCCCCTTCACGCTCGTCGCTCGCCACCACGTCGGCCTTGATCTGCACGCACCGGGCGACGCGTTCGGTCTCGTCCATCGCGAGCAGATCGTCGCCGGTGAGGAAGTGGTACTTGGCCATCTCGCCGTAGCCGCACCGGCGTTCGCGCGGCGGCAGCGTGGACAAGGCGTCGAGGTCGCACACCACGCCGCTCGGCTGCCAGAAGGCGCCGACCAGGTTCTTGCCGCCCTCGCCGCCACCGCCGCCGGGCAGGTTGACGCCGGTCTTGCCGCCGATCGCCGCGTCGACCATGCCGAGCAACGTGGTGGCCACGTGCACCACCGGCACGCCGCGGTGCCACACCGAGGCGGCGAACCCGGCGACGTCGGTCACCATGCCGCCGCCGACGCCGATCACGACGTCGTTGCGGGTGAGCCCGGCCCGGGCGAAGCCGCGACACAACGACTCGATCGTGCCGAGATGCTTGTGGTCCTCGCCGGTGCCGATCTGGAACACGTCGAACGGGATGCCCGGGTCGACCTCGAGCGGGATGCCCGGTTGGGTGACGATCGCCGCGCGTCGCGCGGTGACCGGGATGAGCGACGCGAGCTCGTGGCGGGCGCCGTGGCCCACCAGCACGTCGTACGAGCGGTCGCCGAGCGGCACGTGCACCGTGCGCAGGTCGCCGCCGGGATGACCGGCGCTCATCGCAGGATCGCCTCCACCACCTCGCCGACGCTGCGCCCGTCGACGCTGACGATCAGGTCGGCCACCTCGCGATACAGGGGTTCACGCGTCTCGTGCATCCGACGCAACGTACCCGCAGGGTCCTGGTCGAGCGCGGGACGGTGGCCGCCGGCCCGCACCCGATCGACGAGCACCGCCGGATCGGCCGCCAACCACACCACCCGAGCGCCGGACCGCTTGAGCGCCTCCCGGTTCTCGTCGCGCAGCACCACACCGCCGGCCGCCGCGATCACGGCGGGTTCCGGTTCGGCCAACGCGTCGACGAGCGCCGCGGTCTCGAGGACCCGGAAGGCCGGCTCGCCGTCGGTCTCGAAGATCTGCCGCACCGTGCGGCCCGTCCGGGCCTCGATCACGGCGTCGCTGTCGATCACCCGGCGGCCGAGGCGCTCGGAGAGCACCCGCGCGACCGTGGACTTCCCCGAGCCCATCAGCCCGACGAGCACCAGGTGTCGGTCGGCGGGGATCACGAGTCCCGCAACGAGGCCTCGAAGGCGCGCGCGTTGCGGACGAACTCGGCGACGCTGTCGCCGCCGAACTTGCGCTGCGCCTCGGCCGCGAGCACGAGTGCCACCATCGTCTCGGCCACGACACCGGCGGCGGGCACGGCGGTCACGTCGGTGCGCTCCTTGAAGCTCACCGTCGATTCCTTGGTGACCACGTCGACGGTCTTCAGCGTCGGCCGGTTGAGCGTGGCGAGCGGCTTCATCGCCGCCCGCACCACGAGCAGTTCGCCGGTGCTGATGCCACCTTCGCTGCCGCCGGCCAAGCTGCTCTCGCGGCGGTACCGGCGGTCCTCGGCGTCCCACACGATCGGGTCGTGCGCCTGGCTGCCGCGTCGGCCGGCGACCTCGAAGCCGTCGCCGATCTCCACGCCCTTGACGGCCTGGATGCTCATCACGGCCTGGGCGAGCAGTGCGTCGAGCTTGCGGTCCCAGTGCACATGGCTGCCGAGCCCGACGGGCACGCCGTAGCCGAGCACCTCGACCACGCCGCCGAGCGAGTCGCCGTCCTTGGCCGCCTCCTTGATCTCGTCGATCATCGCGGCCTCGGCCGCGGCGTCGAAGCAACGCACCGGCGACTCGTCGACCCGATCGAGATCGGCCATCGTCGGGCGGCTGGCCGAGGTGGAACGGGCCGCGCCCATCTGCACGACGTGCGACAGGATCTCGACCCCGAGGTGCGACAGCAGCTTCTTGGCCAGCGCACCCGCGGCCACGCGGGCGGCGGTCTCACGGGCACTGGCGCGCTCGAGCACGTCGCGGGCGTCGGTGAAGCCGTACTTCTGCATGCCGGCCAGGTCGGCGTGACCCGGACGGACCTGCGTGAGCGGGTCCTTCGTGGCGCCCGGCGCCGGCGACATCTCCTCGTGCCACTTGTCGCTGCGGAACCACTCGCTGTTCTTGATCTCGATCGCCACGGGCGAACCGAGCGTGCGACCGTGACGGACACCGCCGATCAGGGTGAGCTCGTCCTGCTCGAAGCGCTGACGCGGTCCGCGGCCGTAGCCGAGCCGGCGACGGGACATCTCGGCCTGGATCTCGTCGACGGTGATCTCGAGGCCGGCGGGCAGGCCTTCGACGACGACGACCAGGGCCTGGCCGTGCGATTCGCCGGCGGTGAGGTAGCGCAACACGCCCGGAAGGCTACCGGGAGCGTGCCGCGAGCTCCCGGAGCGCCGCGGCGCGCATGACCGCGGCATCCGGGCGCACACCCAACCAGAGCTCTTGCTGCAGCGCCGCCTGGTACACGAGCATCCCGAGCCCGTCGACGCACGTGGCACCTACGGCCCGGGCCGCGGCCAACAGACCGGTCTCGAGCGGGTGGTAGACGAGGTCGGCGACGACCTGGCCGGCGTGCAGGAGGTCGGGCGCGAACGGCAGTTCGCCGGCCGACGGGTCGGCCCCCATGCCGACCGAGGTGCCGTTGACCACGATCGCGGCCCGCCGCACGTCGGCGACGGTGCCGACCCGGCCCACGTCGCCAGCCAGCGCGGCGGCGACCTCGGCCTTGTCGGACGACCGGTTCACGACGGCCACCTCCGCCGCGCCGGCCCGTGCGAGGGCGTCGACGACCGCCCGGGCCGCGGCGCCCGCGCCGACCACCGCGACCGGGGCACCGGCCACGGCCACGCCGGCCTCGAGCAGCGACGACACGAAGCCCGCACCATCGGTGCTGTGCCCGCGCAGTCGGCCGTCGGCCAGGCGGACCACCGTGTTCACGCTGTGCAGCGCCGCCGCCGCGGGGTCGAGCTCGTCGACCTCGCCGGCCACCTGCTCCTTGTGGGGCATCGTGACCGACAACCCGCCCAACCCGAGCGCACGCATCGCGTCGAGCGCGCGGACGGCCTCGCCGGCGGCGACGTCGAAGGCGACGTACGTCCAGTCGACCCCGGCGGCGGCGAACGCGGCGTTGTGCAGCGCGGGCGACAGGCTGTGGCGGACCGGCGATCCGATGACCGCCGCCACCGTGGTGGCGCCGGTGATCACAGCAGGCCCGCGGCGATCGCCTGTTGGACGTTCTGCTCGTGCTCGGCGAGCGTGACCGCGAACGCGTGGCCGCCGTCCTCGTCGGCCAGCACGTAGTACAGCCACATGCAGTTCTCCTTGCGCTCGGCCTCGGGCAACTGCTGGCACTCGGGACCGTTCTCCGGCGGGTTCGGTGCCGGGTTGAGCACCGCCTGGATCGAGGCGCGTCCGGGGTTCGCGATCGGGGTGGGCGGCAGACCGGTGTGCAGGTACGTGTTGTACGGCGTGTCGAGCGCCTTCAGCTGGTCGAACGGCAGGTCGCCGTCCTGCTGGTAGTACAGCGTGGCGTCGATCTGGAGCGGCATCTGGATCCGGTACCGGTTGAGGATCACGCGGGCGATCATCGGCCGGTCGGCGTCGACCTTCGCCTCGCGCTCGACCATCGAGGCGACGACCAGCACCTGGTAGGCGGTGAGCGCCTGCTCGTAGCCCTTCACCACGATGTCCTCCTGGCGGCCGACGCGCTCCATCAGATCGACCATCCGTTCGATCACCTGAGCCGGGGTCTCGCCGTTGCTGACCTGGTAGGTGTCGGGGAACAGCAGCCCCTCGAGGCTCGTCACGCCCTCGGGCTGCCACTCGGAGCGGATCGTGCCGTCGCTCGCCGCGGCGAGGAAGTCGCCGATCGCCAGGCGCGGCATCCGTTCGGACAGACGCTGCGCCATCTTGTCGATGGTGAACCCCTCGGGGAAGGTGACCGAGGTGTACGTCTGCTCGGGCGGGGTGCGCAGCACCGACATCAGGTTGCCCATGTGGTCCATCGGGCGCAGCCGGTAGTAGCCGGGCGTGAGCTCGAGGCCGCCCTGCCGCTCGACGTACCAGCGGAACACCCGGGCGTTGGTGATGAAGCCCTCGTTCTCGAGCCGCACGCTGAGCGACTCGACCGTCTCACCCTCCTCGACCACGAAGTTGACCGCGGGCTCGGCGTCGCCGGAGGGGTTGATCTGCTGCAGGTACCACCAGCCCACCGACCCGGCCACCAACAGACCGACCGTGAACAGGCACATCAACGTGTAGGCGAACCACTTGAACGGCCAGCGCTGCGAGCGGGGCCGTTCGATGACGTACGCACCGGTCGCGTCGGGGTCGTCCCACGGGTCGTGCTGCCAGTCGATCGCCGGCCGCTTCTCGCGAGGATCGTCGAGCTGGAGTCCCATCCGGCCGTCGCCTCAGTCGTCCCACCGGTGGGCGCCGCGCGCCTCGAGCCAGTTCTGCAACATGACGGCGGCCGCGACCTTGTCGACCACGCGCCGGCGCGCCTGCGCGTTCATCTTGAACTCCATCATCGCCTGATCGGCGGTGACGGTGGTGCGACGCTCGTCGAAGGTCTCCACGGGCACGCCGACCACCGTAGCCAACGCCTTCGCCTCGGCGACGGCAGCCTGCGCGGCGGGGCCGAGCGTGCCGTTCATGTTGAGCGGCAGGCCGACCACCACGATCTCGGCCTCCTCCTCGGCGACCAGTGCGGCGATGCGGCGGTGATCGGCGCCCTTGTTGCCCGAGCGTTGGACGACGGTGAGCGGCGACGCGATCGTGCCGGAGCGGTCGCTGACCGCGATGCCGATGCGCTTCGAGCCGAGGTCGACCCCGAGCGCCCGGACGGGCGTGCGCCGCTCGTTCAGCTCGTCGCCGCGGCCTTGGCGATGCGGAGCGCCTCGTCGATGCCGTCGACGTTCTTGCCGCCGGCCGTGGCGATGTCGCCCTTGCCGCCGCCACCGCCGCCGACGGCCTTGGCCGCGTCCTTGATCAGGTTGCCGGCCACCTTGCCCGAGCCGGGGGTGACCGCGCCGACCAGCGACACGCCGCCGGAGTCGCTGACGCCGACGAGCACGACGGTGTCGACGCCCGGCTGCTGGCGCACGGCGATCGCGAGCTCGCGCAGGTCGTTCGGGCTGAGCCCGTCGACGCGCTCGACCACGACACCACCGTCGGCCGAGCCGGCGAGCTCGCTCGCACGTCCGGTCGCGAGCTGGGCGCGCAGCACCTTCAGCTCGTCCTGGAGCGCCTTGATCTCGTCGAGGCGGCGCTGCACGCCGGTGACCACGTCGTCGGTGCTGGCACCCACCAGGCGGGCCACGTCGGTGATGACGTGCTCGTCGCGCTGCAGCAGCGCGAGCGTGTTCGCCCCGGTGACGGCCTCGATGCGGCGCAGGTTCGAGCCGATCGACGCCTCGCTGACCACCTTCACGATGCCGATGTCGCCCGACGCCTTGACGTGGGTGCCGCCGCAGAGCTCGATCGAGCTGCCGACCTCGAGCACGCGGACGATGTCGCCGTACTTGTCGCCGAAGAACGCCATCGCGCCCATCGCGAGCGCCTCGTCCTTGGTGGTCTCGAACGCACGGGCCGGCGCGTTGGCGAGCGTCTCGTGGTTGACGATCGCCTCGATCCGCTCGATCTCGTCGGGGGTGACCGGCGCGTAGTGGCTGAAGTCGAACCGCAGGCGATCGGGGCCGACGAGCGAGCCCGCCTGCTTCACGTGGTCGCCGAGCACCAGGCGCAGCGCATGGTGCAGGAGGTGGGTGCCGGTGTGGTTGCGGCGCGTCGCGTCGCGACGCTCGACGTCGATCGCCGCGGTGACGGTGGCGCCCTGCGACAGCTCGCCGGAGATCAGCTTGGCCGTGTGCCGGCGGAGACCGGGGAGGGCGAACGTGGTGTCGAGCACCTCGGCCGTACCGGAGGGCCCGGTGATCGTGCCGGTGTCGCCCACCTGGCCACCGCTCTCGGCGTAGAACGGGGTGCGGTCGAGGAAGATCTCGACGGTGCCCTCGTCGGTGCCGGGCAGCACGGCGAGCACGCGGGCGTCGACGGTGTCGTCGCTGTAGCCGACGAACTCGGTGGTGCCGAACTGCTCGACCACCTCGCGATACGCGTCGAGCCGGTCGTCGTCGACCTGGTTGCCCTTGCGGGCGGCCTTGGCGCGCTCGCGCTGGGCCCGCATCTCGGCGTCGAAGCCGGCGCCGTCGACCGTGACGCCGCGCTCGCCGGCGATCTCCTCGGTGAGCTCGAGCGGGAAGCCGTACGTGTCGTGCAGGGTGAACGCGGTGGTGCCGGGCAGCTGGGTGGTGTTGGTGACCAGCTCGTCCTCGAGGATCGCGAGGCCGGTCTTCAATGTCTGACGGAACCGCTCCTCCTCGCGGGTGAGCACGCCGACGACGAAGTCACGCTGCTTCGCGACGTCGGGGTAGGCGTTGCCCATCACGTCGATCGCGGTGTCGACCAACTTGGGCATCACGAGCTGTTCGGTGCCGAGCAGGTACGCGTACCGGACCGCCCGGCGGATGATGCGACGCAGGACGTAGCCTCGGCCCTCGTTGCTCGGGAACACCCCGTCGCTGACGAGCATCGTGCTGCTGCGCGCGTGTTCGGCGAGCACGCGCATCGCGAAGCTGTCGCGGTCGTCGTAGTCGCCGGCGACGTATCGCTTGCCGGTGAGGCTGCAGGCCTGGTCGATCAGGGGGAGCATGAGGTCGGTCTCCCAGACCGCGTCGACGCCCTGCATCAGGCACAAGATGCGCTCGAGGCCCGCGCCGGTGTCGATCGACGGTTTGGGCAGCAGGGTGCGGCTGCCGTCGGGCGCCTGGTTGTACTGCATGAAGACCAGGTTCCAGAACTCCATGAACCGGTCGCCGTGCGGGTCGCCGAGCGGTCCGCCGTCGGGGCCGAACGCCGGGCCGCGGTCGATGTGGATCTCCGAGCACGGCCCGCACGGACCGGTCTCGCCCATCTGCCAGAAGTTGTCCTTGTCGCCGAGCCGCTGGATGCGGTCCATCGGCACGCCGACCTGCTCGTGCCAGATCGCCTCGGCCTCGTCGTCGCTCTCGTGAACGGTGATCCACAGCCGGTCGCCGTCGAAGCCGAACCGCTCGGTGACGAGCTCCCAGCTCCACGGGATCGCGTCGGTCTTGAAGTAGTCGCCGAAGCTGAAGTTGCCGAGCATCTCGAAGAAGACGAGGTGACGCTTGGTGCGGCCGACGTCGTCGAGGTCGTTGTGCTTGCCGCCGGCGCGCGCGCACTTCTGCGAGGTGACCGCCCGCTTGTACGGCGGCGTCTCGTCGCCGACGAAGTACGGCTTGAACGGCACCATGCCCGCGACCGTGAACAACACCGTCGGATCGTGCGGGATCAGGCTGGCCGACGGCACGATCTGGTGCCCGCGTTCGGCGAAGAAACCGGTGAAGGCGGATCGGAGCTCGTCGGCGGTGCGGGGGGTGGCAGTCATGGCGGGTTCGAGCCTACCGAGGCTCTACATTCGCTGACGTGCCAGTTCGCCGCTCCTCCCCCGCCCGCGCCCAGGCTCCGGAACCGCCGCTCGACACCCACGAGTGGATCAGCTTCGAGGACCGCACCGAGAACCGCACCTGGTTGATCGACGCCACGTTCCTGCGTTCGTCGTGGAGCTGCATCTTCGGCGCCGGGTGCCAGGGCGTCCTCGACGCCGACGCCACGCACCTCGCCCAGGGGTGCTGCAGCTACGGCGCGCACTTCGTCGACGACGACGACGTGCAGACCGTGGTGAAGGCCGTGGTGAAGCTCACCCCGAGCGACTGGCAGTTCGCGAAGAAGGCGAAGAAGCAGGGCTTCCTCGACGCCGGCGACGACGGCGCGACCGTCACCCGTCTGGTCGACGACGCGTGCATCTTCCTCAACCGGCCCGACTTCGAGGGCGGCCCCGGGTGTGCACTGCACCGGGCGGCGCTGAACGCCGGCGAACGCCCGATGGACTGGAAGCCGAACGTGTGCTGGCAGCTGCCGTTGCGACTCGACCACCAGACCGACGACCAGGGCCACGTCACGAGCACCTTGCGCGAATGGAAGCGTCGCGACTGGGGTCCCGGTGGCGAGGAGTTCCACTGGTGGTGCACCGAGAGCGACGACGCGTTCGTCGGGGGCGTCCCGACCTTCGAATACCTCCGCGACGAGATCGTCGGGATGGTCGGCCAGGAGGTCTACGACCAGATGGTGCCGTTGCTCACCCGGGCCCGCTGGGTGCCGCTCCCCCACCCGGCGGTGCGTCGCCGCTGACCGGGCACGGTCCCGGGGATCAGCCCGCGGAGAACGTTCCCTCGAGGTGCCACACACCGGTGAAGCCGTCGAACGACCCACCGGCGATCAGGCTGGTCCACTCGAGTACGAAGCTCCCGTCGTCGCCGATCGAGCCGACCGCGGCGTCACCGGTCCCGTCGGGCTTCGGGGCGCCCTGGTTGAACGTGCCCCCGCCGTAGTACGCGGTGAAGGCGGACAGATCTGCGGTGAGTGTGCCGTCGGCGGCGCTCACGGTCGGCGTCGCACCCGTCGCGTCGAACGCGCCGGCGAAGGCCACGCCGAAGAAGGTCACCGGCTGGAAGACCCCTGCGGCGAGGCCGTTCCCCGCAGCATCGAACGCCGGGTCGGGTGACGTCTGGACGCTGCCGGTCGTCAGACCGCCGTCCGTGCCGGGGACGAGCAGTGTGAAGTTCGTGTCGGCGCAGGTCGAGTCCCCGTTCGGGATGAAGGGTCCGTCGGCGGCGTTGCCTCCGGGCTGCACCATCTGGAACCACGAGCCGGTGGCGGCACCCGACGCGCAGTCACCCGCAGCGAGTGCGAACGTCCCCACGAGATCGCCGTCGAAGCCGGCGACGGTGGTCGGCGCCTCCGTGGCGGCGGGCCCGGTCGTCGCCGGCGCTGCCTCGGTGGTGGCGACGGCGTCGGTGGGGACCGCCGTGGTCTCGGTGACGGCCTCCGTCGCCCCCGTCGCCTCCGTCGCTGCTGGCGCTGCTGCCGTGCTGTCGGAGCTCTCGTCGTCGCCGCACCCGGCAGCGACGAGCGAGCAGGCGGTGAACAGGCCCACCGCGACTCGGCGTGTGATCGATGACGACCTCATGGACGACTCCCTCCTGGAGTTGACGAACGGCTGCCGGTGCCACGGAGGGCGGCGATCGCCGTCACCGTCACCAGCAGACCCGGAACGAGGAAGAACCACGGGAACCACCCGAACGGCGGCATCGCTGCGACGCCGTCGAACCGGTCGACGTTGTCGCGCATCGTGGCGATCATCGGGTTGAAGTCCTGCAGCATCGCCGGCCACGTCGCGGAGAACTCGGTGGCGGCCGGATACGCCTCGAGGTCGACGCCGGCGGCGACGGCGGCGGGCACGAGTGCAGCCCGAAGCTGGCTCTCGCCCCCGCCGAGGGTGATGAAGTGAGCCTGTACGTCGCGCACCCGCTCCACGGTCATCATCGGCGTGAAGTCGTCGATCATCTCCCCGCCGAGCGGCGCGCGGGTGAACATCTGGAACCCCACCGGTGCGAGGACGAGACCGACGCCGATCACGGCGATCGCGGCGATCGCGATCCGCGACCGACGTTCGCGGCGCGTCGGTGCCCGGTGTGCCGCGAGTGCCACGGCGCCGGCGACGACCGACATCGCACCGGGCACCAGGAAGAACCAGGGGAAGAGCGCGAACGGCGGCAGGCTCGCCACGGCCGCGTAGTTGTCGAGGTTGCGGTCCATCCGGTCGAGCAGATCGGTCATGTCCTCGTCGACCGCGGGCCACCCCGACCGCAGCGTCTCCACGCTCGGGTACGTGGTGGCGAGGCCGTCGCGATCGATCGCGCCCGTCGCCACCATCTCGTCCTCGATCGCCGTGATGTCGGCCACCGCGCGGTCGATCGTGAGCAGGTACCCGCGGAACTCGGTGATCGTCGGCTCGTCCATGTACGGCTCGAAGTCGGTGATCATCTCGCCTCCACCCGGGGCCCGCGAGAACATCCCGAACGCGAACGGAGCGATGCCGAGGCCGGCCCCGATCACGATCGCCACGATCGCCGCCACCCGTTGCCTGGCCATGTCCGTTGCGCTCCCCTCGTCGACGAGCAGCGCCCAGAGGAGACACCCCGACGGGGCGCGGACCAGGGCCGTTGGGCCCGTCGACCGATGCGTCGACCGGCGGTCAGTCGATGCCGGCGGCGGCCTGCAGCGCGCGGACGTGGGCGACGATCGCCGCCACCTCGTCGTCGTCGAGGCCGGCGATCATCGGCATCGGACCGAACGAGAAGTGCTGGGGCGGCACCCCGTCGCGGATCGCGTCGACGATGGCCTGATCGGTCAGCTGGGCCGGACCGTACAGGTCGATCAACAGCGACGGACCGACGGCGGTGCCGGCGAGGTCGGGGCCGTGGCACGCGGCGCACGACCGGGCGACGAGCGCCGCCCCGTCGACCGGACCGGTGTCGGGGTCGTCGGCCGCGCAGGCGCTGGCGAGGGTGCCGACCAGCGCCGCGCCCACGAGCGCGACGAGGCCGCGCCAGGTGCACCGAGCGCCGCTCACCGGCACATCACCCGGCGACGGGGACCTTCTTGTTGGCCTTGCGGCGGTCCTCGAGACCGAGGTGGCGCTTGCGGATCCGGATCGCCTTGGGCGTGACCTCGACGAGCTCGTCCTCCTTGATCCACTCGATCGCGGTCTCGAGCGAATGGATCTTCGGCGCCGGCAGCTTGACGGCGTCGTCGTGGCTGTGCGTGCGGATGTTGTTCTTCTCCTTCGGACGCACGCAGTTGACGACGAGCTCGTCCTCGCGGGCGCACTCGCCCACGACCATGCCCTCGTACACCTGCTCGCCCGGATGCACGAAGAACTGGCCGCTCAGCTGCAGCTTGTCCATCGCGTAGCCGGTGGTGACGCCGAGGCGGTCGGCCACCATCGCGCCGCCGCGGGCGTCGGGCATGTCGCCGGCCCACGGCATCCAGCCGAGGTGGTGCTGGTGCAGCAGGGCGGTGCCGCGCGTGGCGGTCATGAGCAGCGACCGGAAGCCGATCAGGCCACGGCTCGGGCACTCGAAGGTGACGATCGTGCGGCCAGCGTCGCCGGGGCGCAGGTCGGTGACCCGGCCCTTGCGCGGGGCGAGCTCCTGGGTGACGGTCCCGACGTGCTCGTCGGGCACGTCGCAGACGCCGCGCTCCTGCGGCTCGAAGCGCTTGCCGTTGACCTCTTTGGTGATGACCTGCGGGCGGCTGACCTGCAGCTCGTAGCCCTCACGGCGCATCGATTCGATCAGCACGGCGAGCTGGAGCTCGCCACGGCCGGCGACGTCGATCTGGTCCGGCGAGCCGGTCTCGAACAGCTTGATCGAGACGTTGCCGAGGATCTCCTTGTTGAGGCGGTCGACGAGGTGGCGGCTGGTGAGGAACTTGCCGTCCTTGCCAGCGAGCGGCGAGGTGTTCACACCGAAGGTCATGCGCAGCACCGGCTCGTCGACCACGAGACGCGGCAACGCGATCGGGTTGTCGACCGCGGCGATGGTGTCGCCGATCTCGACCTCGGGGAAGCCGGCCATCACGAACAGGTCGCCGGCCGACAGCTCGTCGGCCTCGTTGCGGCTCACACCGTCGAAGGCCATCAGCTGGGCGAGGCGGCGCTTGAGCGGCGGCTGGCCCTCGGCGAACTCCTCCTCGAGCAGCGCCACGGTCTCGCCACGGCGCATGACGCCGTTGACGACGCGCCCGATCGCCAGCCGGCCGAGGTACTCGCTCGCGTCGAGCTGGGTGACCATCGCCTGCAGCGGCGCCTCCGGGTCGCCCTGCGGCGCCGGGATCGCCTCGAGGATCGTGTCGAGCAGCGGCGAGAGGTCGGCGTCGTCGTCGGGCATGCCGATGCCCTTCATCGCCCGGCCCTCGCGAGCCACGGCCGAGATGATCTCGAAGTCGATGTGCTCGTCGTCGGCATCGAGGTCGATGAACAGCTGGTACACCTCGTCGAGCACCTCGTCGGCGCGCGCGTCCTGGCGGTCGACCTTGTTGATGATCACGATCGCCGGCAGGTTCTTCGCCAGGGCCTTCTGCAGCACGTAGCGGGTCTGCGGGAGCGGCCCCTCGGCTGCGTCGACCAGCAACAACACGCCGTCGACCATGGTGAGCGCCCGCTCGACCTCGCCACCGAAGTCGGCGTGGCCGGGCGTGTCGACCAGGTTGATCTTGACGCCCTTCCAGTGGATCGACGCCGCCTTGGCGAGGATCGTGATGCCGCGCTCACGCTCCTGGTCGTTCGAGTCCATGACGCGATCGACCACGGCCTGGTGGGCGGCGAAGGTTCCGGTGGCTCGCAGCAGCGCGTCGACGAGGGTGGTCTTGCCGTGGTCGACGTGGGCCACGAGCGCGACATTGCGAAGTGCAGCGCTCATGAGAGGTGTTCCCTGGGGGATCTGGAGGATGCCGGGGGGTCGGCGTGAGGTGAAGTGCGGACCGGGCGGAGGGCACCGGTGCGCGAGACGTCAGTCGTCGGACTCGTCGTCGGAGTCGTCGTCGTCCTCGTCGAACGAGACGCCGTACTTTTCAGCAAGCGCTGCGTACTCGTCGTCCTGAGTACTCTCCCGGTGGCCATTGCCGCCGAAGCCCAGATCGAACGCACTGGGACCTGCTTGCTTGAGCTTGCGCGCTTCTTCGAAGCGGCGGTGACGACCCTTCTTCACGGTAGGGCTCCCGAACTCTAGAGAACTGACATTGGGGACCAGCCTATCCCGAGACCGGGTCGTTCGGCGGGGATCGGGGCGAGCTGGCGGGAAGGCGCCACCGGGGTGACAGAATGGCGCGTCATGGGATCCACCGTGGCGCTGCTCAACCAGAAAGGTGGCGTCGGCAAGACCACCGTCACCCTCGGTCTGGCCTCGGCCGCGGCGGCCCGGGGCGACCGGGTGCTGGTGGTCGACCTCGACCCGCAGGCCTCCTCCACCTGGGTGTTGGGCATCGACCCGACCACGGTCGAGCTGTCGACCGCCGATGTCCTGCACCGCACCCCCGCCGCCGACGCGATCGTCGAGAGCGAGTGGAGCGAGCTGATCCACCTGGTCCCGGGCTCGCCCGACCTGCAATCGCGCGAGTCCGGCACCCCGGCACGGTTGCGCACCGCGCTCGGGCAGGTCGCGCACCACTACCGGGCGGTGTTGCTCGACTGCCCGCCGTCGCTCGGCAACCTCACCACCAGCGCGCTGACCGCGGCGTCGCACGCCGTGATCGTGATCGAGCCCTCGTCGCTCGGGCTTCGTGGCATCGGCGCCGTCGCCGACCTGATCGACGACGTGTGGGACACCCACAACGCCGAGCTCGAGCTGAGCGGGGTGATCGTCAACCGGGTGCCGGCCGTGAGCGGCGAGGCCGATCGCCGCTACGACGAGCTCACCCGCATCGTCGGCAAGAAGGCCGTGTGGCAGCCGGTGGTGCCCCAGCGTGTCGTGGTCAACCAGGCGATCGGCGAGCGCCGGTCGATCCACAGCTACGGCAGCCGCAGCGCCGACGTGAGCGCCGCCTTCGACGCCCTGTGGGGCAAGCTCCGCCGCGCGATCCATTGACGGATCGAGGCGGACCCCTGCTCAGAGGCCTCGGGTGCGACGGAACTCGGCGTACCTGGTGAGGTGGCCGAGGGCGGTGACGGCACGGTTGCCGCTCGCGTAGCAGAGCCGGCCGGTGGCGCGCACGGCGGCCGGGCCGGCGTTGTCGGGATCGGCCACGGCCAGCTCGGTGGCGGTGAGGATCGGCTTGTCGTAGCGCGACGACAGCTCGTGCGCGGCCTCGGCGAAGCGCCGGTCCTGGCGCTCGTGGTACTCGACGATCCGCTCGAGCCCGTGGCCCGGGTGGAACCCGCCCTCGCGCATGAGGCGCGCCTGGTTGCTCTGGATCCCGAGACCGAGGTAGATCACCGAGTGCACGTCCGGGTGCGAGGCGATCAGCTCCATCACCTCGGGGATCGTGTCGCGCACTTCGCCACCGGCGCAGTCGACCGGGTTGTTGCGGCTCCAGCGGGGCGGCAGCTTCGTGTCGATCTGGGCGCGCAGGTCGTCCGGCAGCGGCATCAGCACCAGGCCACGCTCACGGTGGATCGCGTCGCTGGTGACCACACCCCATCCGCCGGCGGTGGTGAGCACCACCACGTTCGGGCCCTTCGGCAGCGGCTGTGTGGCGAACGTGGCGGCCGCCTCGAAGGCCTCCTCCACCGTCGTCGCACGGGTGACGCCGGCCTGGCGGCACGCGCCGTCGAAGATCTTGTCGTTCGCGGCGAGCGCGCCGGTGTGGCTGGCGGCGGCCTTGGCGCCGGCCTCGGTGGCGCCACCCTTCACCACCACGAGCGGCTTGCGGCGGGCGACCGACGCGAACCGGTCGAGCAGCGACCGGCCGTCGACGATGCCCTCGACGTAGGCGAGCGACACCCCGGTGGCCGGGTCGTCGGCGTACCAGTCGAGGTAGTCGGCCGGGGTGACCGCGGCCGCGTTGCCGGCGCTGACCGCACGGCTGATGCCCACACCGGTCTGGCGGGCGTAGTTGAGGAAGCTCGAGATGAAGTTGCCGCTCTGGCTGGCCACGCCGATGCGGCCCGCCGGCGGGTACGGGGCGACGATCTGCGCGCACAGCGACGCCGGCGTGCTGACGACGCCCTGTCCGTTGGGGCCCGCGAGCAGGATCCCGAGCTCATCGGCCAGCGCGACCAGCTCGGCCTCGGCCCGGCGGCCCTCGTCGCCCGCCTCGCCGTAGCCGGCGCTGGTGAGGAACGCGGCCTTGATGCCCTTGCGGGCGCAGGCGCGCAGCAGATCGGGGTTGGCCGATGCGGGCGTGCACACGAACACGAGATCGATCGCACCGTCGGGCAGCGCGTCGATGTCGGCCACCGTCCGGATGCCGAGCACCTCCTCGCCCTGCAGGTTGGTGCCGTACACGCCACCCTGGTAGCCGCTGGCGAGGATGTTGTGCAGGCTGACGAAGCCGAACTTGCCCGGGTGCGTGGAGGCGCCGGTGACGAGCACGCCGCGAGGCTCGAACAGGGCGCGGAACTGCTCGTCGGTCGGCCGCGGCCGTGCCGCCCCCGCCGTGCCGGCCGGCTCGCCGAGCTCGACCAGCGCGTCGACCGCGATCGGCGCGCCGTCGCTGCGGACGATGAGCGGGTTGACGTCGATGCTGGCGATGTCGGGGCGAGCCTCGGCCGCCTTCGACAGGCCGAGCAGGACGGCGAGCAGCCGGTCGCGGTCGACGGCGGCCTCACCACGGAACGCGCCGAGCAGCTGCTGGGTGGCGAGCTGGTCGATCATCTCGCCGGCGTCGACGGCCGACAGCGGCACCGGTCGGAACACGACATCGGCGATGGCCTCGGCCAGGATGCCGCCGACGCCGAGCATCACGTTGGGGCCGAACTGCGGGTCGCGCACCACACCGGCGATGAGCTCGCGGTTGCCCGACACCATGGGTGCGACCAGCACCGACACCGGCCCGTCGTCGGGCGTGGCGGCGGCCAGCAGATCGCCCGCGGCCTGCTCGACGGCGCCGGCGTCGCCGAGCCGCAGCCGCACCAGGCCGCGCTCGGTCTTGTGCGCGATCGCGTCGCCGCACAGCTTGGCCACCACGGGGAAGCCGAGCTCGGCGGCCGCAGCTGCGGCATCGGCGGCCGTGGCCACCTCGCGCTCGTCGGCCATGGGCACGCCGTACTCGCGCAGGAGCGCCTTCGAGGCCGACTCGGACAGGGTGTTGCCGTTGGACGCCATGGTCACGACTCCTTCGGAGATGCGCTGGGGATGCTGACGTTGTAGGTGAGGATCGAGCGGGCGATGAGCTTGCCGCTGGTGGCGCCGAGCACCTCGGCCTCGCAGAACACGGTGGTGCGGCCGCGCTTGACCGCCCAGCCCTCGGCGACGGCGTCCTCCTCGATGAGCGCCGACAGGTACTGCACGTGCATGTCGACGGTGGAGAACCGCGCGTTCGACGGCAGCGGTCCGCCGACGACCGGCACCACGACGCTGTCGAGCAGGCCGGCGATCGCCCCGCCGTGCACCACGCCGGCCGCCTGGTTGAGCGCCGTCTTGAACGGCATGCGCATCCGGCAGTAGTCGAGCTTCACCTCTTCGACCACCAGCCCGAGCAGGGTGACGTAGAGCTCCTGGTTCATCTTCACGAACCGCGACCACTTGGCCTCGGCCTCGGGCGCGAGCTTGTCGAAGCGGTCGGCCCGGGTGGGCAGGATCTGGCCGCTCACGCAGCACCCCCGGCATCGTCGGCGGCAGCGGCGGCATCGGCGGCGGAGAGATGGGCGCCGAGCAGCTGCGCGACCACGGCGGCGCCCTCCTGGATGACGAGGTGACCGAACGGCACCTCCTCGAGCTGCGCACCGGCGACGGCCGAGGCGACGGCGCGGCTGTGCGTGACGTCGACCCAGCGATCCTCGATGCCGCCGATCACCAGCGTGGGCGCGGTGATCGAGCCGAGGCGGTCGGCGATGTCGACGCGCTCGTCGAGCTCGAGGTGCGCGTCGGACCCGGGCGCGATCGTGGACGCGCCCATCGCGATCACGCCCTCGAGCATCGGCTGGAG
>WBZM01000827.1_pt1 | contig 36525 bp, 33 predicted proteins | sample 5204271 | NCBI WGS metagenome assembly WBZM01 (sample SAMN12344346, study PRJNA552823) | activated sludge metagenome | biome: Activated sludge suspended growth; feature: Nitrification reactor; material: Wastewater; isolation source: activated sludge from nitrification reactor of wastewater... | reverse complement strand
CGCGCCCGCATGGTCGAAGGTGTGAACATCCTGGCCAACGCGGTCAAGACCACCCTGGGCCCCAAGGGCCGCAACGTGGTGCTCGAGCGCTCCTTCGGCGCCCCCACCGTGACCAAGGACGGCGTGTCCGTGGCCAAGGAAATCGAGCTCAAGGACAAGCTGCAGAACATGGGCGCGCAGATGGTCAAGGAAGTCGCTTCCAAGACCAGCGACAACGCCGGTGACGGCACCACCACCGCCACCGTGCTGGCCCAGGCCATCGTGCGCGAAGGCATGAAGTACGTGGCCGCCGGCATGAACCCGATGGATCTCAAGCGCGGCATCGACAAGGCCGTGGCCGCCCTGGTCGAGCAGCTCAAGAAGGCCAGCAAGGCCACCACCACCAGCAAGGAAATCGCCCAGGTCGGCTCGATTTCGGCCAACAGCGACGAGTCGATCGGCAAGATCATCGCCGACGCCATGGACAAGGTGGGCAAGGAAGGCGTGATCACCGTCGAAGACGGCAAGAGCCTGGACAACGAGCTGGACGTGGTCGAAGGCATGCAGTTCGACCGCGGCTACCTGTCGCCCTACTTCATCAACAACCCCGAGAAGCAGGCCGCCATCCTGGACAACCCCTACGTGCTGCTGTTCGACAAGAAGATCAGCAACATCCGCGAGCTGCTGCCCACGCTGGAAGCCGTGGCCAAGGCCGGCCGTCCGCTGCTGATCATCGCCGAGGAAGTCGAGGGCGAGGCCCTGGCGACCCTGGTGGTCAACACCATCCGCGGCATCCTGAAGGTCGTCGCTGTCAAGGCCCCTGGCTTTGGCGACCGCCGCAAGGCCATGCTGGAAGACATCGCCATCCTGACGGGCGGCAAGGTGATCGCCGAGGAAGTGGGCCTGTCGCTCGAGAAGGTGACGCTGGCCGACCTGGGCCAGGCCAAGACCATCGAAGTGGGCAAGGAAAACACCACCATCATCGACGGCGCCGGCAAGGCCGCCGACATCGAGGCGCGCGTCAAGCAGATCCGCGTGCAGATCGAGGAAGCCACCAGCGACTACGACCGCGAAAAGCTCCAGGAGCGCGTGGCCAAGCTGGCCGGCGGCGTGGCCGTGATCAAGGTGGGCGCCGCCACCGAGGTCGAGATGAAGGAGAAGAAAGCCCGCGTGGAAGACGCCCTGCACGCCACCCGCGCTGCGGTGGAAGAAGGCATCGTCGCCGGCGGTGGCGTGGCCCTGCTGCGCGCCCGCCAGGCGGCCGGCGCCATCAAGGGTGCCAACGCCGACCAGGACGCCGGCATCAAGCTGGTGCTCAAGGCGATCGAGTCGCCGCTGCGTGAAATCGTCATCAACGCCGGCGACGAAGCCAGCGTGGTGGTCAACAAGGTGCTGGAAGGCAAGGGCAACTTCGGCTTCAACGCCGCCAACGGCGAGTATGGCGACATGATCGAGATGGGCATCCTGGATCCCACCAAGGTCACCCGCACCGCGCTGCAGAACGCCGCCTCCGTGGCCGGCCTGATGCTGACCACCGAGGTGATGGTCGCCGAAGCGCCGAAGGACGACGCCCCGGCCGGCGGCGGCATGCCGGGTGGCATGGGCGGCATGGGCGGCATGGACGGGATGATGTGATCGTCCCCCGACCGGCCTGAAGCCTGTGGGTGGGCAACGGCGTTGCCCACCCGACAAGCCAAGCCGCTGGAGACAGCGGCTTTTTTTTTGGGGCCTGAGCCGCGCAACTGCGGTGCAGGCGGTGCGGCGGGCGCAGGCGGCGGCCGGATCAGCAGCGGCACACCCCCGCCGGCGCCGACCGCTTCACGCCGGACCGCGCAGGTGCGCCACCAGAGCCGCCGTCGACGCATCCAGGGGCCCCAACGCACCGCCACGCAGCGCCGCCTCGATCTGGCCGGCGTGGCGCTTGCCCAGTTCCACCCCCCACTGGTCGAAGCTGTTGATGCCCCACAGCGAGCCCAGCACGAAGCAGCGGTGCTCGTACAGCGCCAGCAGCGCGCCCAGGCTGTGCGGCGACAGGTCGGGCAGCAGCAGCACGGTGGACGGCCGGTTGCCGGGGAAGTGGCGCTCCGGCGCATCGCCCTCCTGCCCCAGCATCAGCGCACGGGACTGCGCCAGCGCGCTGGCCAGCAGCTTGGCGTGGTGCTCCGGCAGGCCATGGGCGTCGCGCGCCACCAGCACGAATTCCACCGGCACCACGTCGCTGCCCTGGTGCAGCATCTGAAAGAACGCATGCTGCCCGTTGCTGCCAGCCTGCCCCCAGGTGACGGGGGCGCTGGCCACGGCCAGGGGGCGGCCGTGCAAATCGACGCCCTTGCCGTTGCTTTCCATCTCCAGCTGCTGCAGGTAGGCGGGCAGGCTGCGCAGGCCGTGGTGGTAGGGCGCCACGCAGCGGCTGGCCAGGCCGAGGACGTTGCGATACCACAGGTCCAGCAGCGCCAGTTGCACCGGCAGGTTGCGCGCCAGCGGCGCCTGGATGAAATGCCGGTCCATGGCGCGGGCGCCGGCCTGCAGGGCCTCGAAGCCGGCGCTGCCGGCAGCGATGGCGATCGCCAGACCGACCGGCGACCAGAGCGAAAAGCGCCCGCCCAGGCCGTCGTCGAAACCGAAGCAGCGCCCGGCCCCGAAGGCGCGCGCGGCCGCCAGGTTGGCGCTGACGGCGACGAAGTGGCGCGCCACGTCGCTGCCGCCCTGGGCCAGGAACCAGTCGCGCGCCGACCGCGCGTTGCGCAGGGTTTCGGCGGTGCCGAAGGTCTTGGAGACGACGATGAACAGCGTGCGCGAAGCGGTCAGCCGCGGCAGCAGGCTGGCCAGCTCGTGCCCGTCCATGTTGGCAACGAAGTGCAGGCGCGGGCCACCGGCCTGTCCGGCGGCGCGCAGCGCCTGCACCACCAGGCGCGGCCCCAGGTCGGAGCCGCCGATGCCGATGTGAACCACGTCGGTGATACCGCGGTCGGCACGCACGGACTCGGCATAGCTCAGCATGTCGGCCAGCGTGGCGCTCGCATAAGGCACCACCGATGCTATGTTTTTAATAGCTTCTGGCGCTTGCTCCTCGGGCGCCAGAGCACGATTTGATGCCCAACGCCAGTGCACGTGGGTGACCGGGCGCGCTTCGCTGGTGTTGATGCGCTCGCCGGCCAGCATGGCGTCGCGGTGCGCCGCCACGCCGCAGGCCTGCGCCAGCTCGGTCAGCAACTGCTGCGCCGGGGCGTCGATCAGGTTCTTCGACAGATCGGCCAGCAGCGGCGGCGCCTCGAGGCTGAAACGCTCGACGCGCTGCGCGTCCTCGGCGAAGGCCTGCCGCAGATCGAAGTGCCCGGCAGCGCCCAAGCGCTGGCGCCCATGCGCCGCCAGCCGCGGCCACACCGCCGTCTGGTCGCCGCGCGCGCGTTCTCGCCAGTCCATCGGCACAGGTCGGGGCGGGGTCAGGCCGCCTGCATCAGGGCTTCGAGCTTTTCGGCGTCCTGGATGAACACGCGGATGCCCTCGGCCAGCTTTTCGGTGGCCATGGCGTTCTGATTGAGCGCCAGGCGAAAGCCCGCTTCGTCAAACTGCACGGCCGGCAGCGTGAGCCGGCGTGCCGCCTCGGCGTCCAGCGCGCGCGCCAGCGGCGCCGGGCTGGCGGCCAGTTGCGCCATCAGTTCGGGGCTGATGGTGAGCAGATCGCAGCCGGCCAGCGCGGTGATCTGGCCGACGTTGCGAAAGCTCGCCCCCATCACCTCGGTGGCAATGCCGAAGCGCTTGTAGTGTTCGTAGATGCGGCGCACCGACCGCACGCCCGGGTCGTTCGGGCCGGCCATGGCGGCTTCGTCCCACTGGCTGCCGGCGGCCTTCTTGTACCAGTCGTAGATGCGGCCGACGAAGGGCGAAATCAGTTGCACCCGGGCCTGACCGCAGGCCACCGCCTGGCAGAACGAGAACAGCAGCGTCAGGTTGCAATGGATGCCGCGCCGCTCCAGCCGCTCGGCGGCGCGGATGCCTTCCCAGGTGCTGGCAATCTTGATCAGCACGCGGTCGATGTGCACGCCCTCGGCCTGGTACAGCTCGATCAGCCGCTCGGCGCGCGTCACCGTGGCTTCGGTGTCGAACGACAGGCGCGCATCGACCTCGGTCGACACGCGGCCCGGGATGAGCGACAGGATTTCGCAGCCAAAGCGCACCAGCAGCCGATCGACCACTTCGTCCAGCGGCTTGCCGCGGTGGCGCGCCAGGGTGTCGGCCAGCAGCGGCGCGTACTCGGGCTTTTGCACCGCCTTCAGGATCAGCGACGGGTTGGTGGTGGCGTCGCGCGGCTGATACTGCGCGATCTGCCGGAAGTCGCCGGTGTCGGCCACCACCGTGGTGAATTGCTTGAGGGCGTCGAGCTGGTTCATGGTGGGGCGATTATCCCCGCTCGCCCCGAGCGACGACACGGGCCACCACCGACGCGGCGGCGGCCCGCCAGGCTCAGTGACCGCGCCCGCGGCGGCCGCGCAGGCCCAGCGCGCCCAGCGCCGTGGCCAGCAGCACCAACGCCCATTCCGACAGGGTGGGCACCGGGGTGACCGCGGTGGCCGGGGTGAGGTCGGTCACCACCACGTTGTCCAGCGCCGGTCCCATGGCCGAATTGTCGAGGCTGGTGAAGCTCAGCGTGGTGGCTGCGCCGGTCGCCGTGAAGTTGTAGGTCTGCGTGGCCCAGCGCATGTCGGCCGTGCTGGACAGGCTGATGTCGAAGGTGTAGGTGGTGGCCACGCCCCCCGTGGCCAGCACCTGGACGGTCTTGACCAGCGGCGGTGTGGACGGGTTGCCAGCCAGGGAGAACGTCACCTGGTAGTTGTGGCCGGCCACCGTGTCGAAGGTCTGCTGAATGCCGCCAGCCGCGGTGGCGCTGAGGTCCAGCGAGCGGCTGCCGTCGGCCGGCTGCCACAGGCCACCGATGTAGTCGATGCCGGCACCCGTGACTTCCCAGCCGGTGATGCTGGTGTTGCCGGGGCCCAGCGTGATGAACGACCCACCGGGCGCGGGCCCGATTTCAAAACTGCCGTTCTGGAAGGGCGCGGCCTGCGCCAGGCCCGCCAGCAGCGTGCTGGCCAGGGTGATCTGCAGAATCGATGGCTTCATGACAATCTTCGATGATGAGGGTTGACACATCCCACTGTGGCCACCGACCGAGCGTTCGGGGTCGCGGCGGGGCTTGCGGATTGGAACATAAAACGCTGCAGGCGACCACCCCGTGTGCGCCAGCAGCTACAGTTTGCAGAGCGGATCAGAGTCGCCCCTCTTGCACCGCGTGGCAGGCCACCTGAATGCCCTTGAGCGTCAGCAGGGCCGGTCGCTCGCTCTTGCAGCGCGCATTGGCGTGCGGGCAGCGCGGGTGGAAGGTGCAACCGCTGGGCGGGTTGAGCGGGTTGGGCACTTCGCCCTGCACCGGGGTGCGGGCGCGGCCGGTGTCGTGCATCTTGGGGATGGCGTCCAGCAGCATGCGCGTGTAGGGGTGGCGCGGCGCGCTGAACAGCTCGGCCTTGGGTGCCAGCTCGACGATGCGGCCCAGGTACATCACGCCCACGGCGTCGCTGACGTGGCGCACCACCGCCAGGTTGTGGCTGATGAACAGGTAGGTCAGGCCACGCTGGCGCTGCAGCTCCTTCATGATGTTGAGCACCTGGGCCTGCACCGACACGTCGAGCGCGCTGGTGGGTTCGTCGCAGACCAGGAATTCGGGCTGGGTCGCCAGGGCGCGCGCGATCGAGATGCGCTGGCGCTGCCCGCCGGAGAATTGGTGCGGGTACTTGACGCCATCGGCCGCCGCCAGGCCGACCGATTGCAGCAGCTCGCCCACGCGCTCCAGCGCCTGCGCCCTGGACGCGGCCATGCCGTGCTCGTGCAGCGGCTCGGCGATGATGTCGGCCACCTTCCAGCGCGGGTTGAGGCTGGCGTACGGGTCCTGGAAGATCATCTGGATGCTGCGCCGCAGGTGGTGCCCGTCCTTGCCCCGGAAGGCGGCGTGCGCGTCCTGCCCCTTGAACAGAAAGCGCCCGCGCGTGGGCTGGTACAGCCCCACCAGCACGCGCGCCACGGTGCTCTTGCCGCAACCCGATTCGCCCACCAGCGCCAGCGTCTGGCCGGCCTGGATGCTGAAGCTGGCTTCGTCCACCGCGTGCAGCAACTGGCGCGGCTTGCCTTCGAGCAGGCGGTTGAGCAGCGGCGGCGAGACGTCGAAGGTGCGCGCCAGGGCCTCGGCCTGCACCAGCGGCTGGGTCGCGCCCGCCGGCGCCGCAGCGGGCTGGGCGGGGCCGGCGTCGATCAGGGCGGGCTGCAGCGCGGCCGACGGCCACGGTGCGCCGAAACGTGGGCTCGTCATGCCGCCACCTCCTGCCGCGCATGCAGCCAGCACGCGGCCTGGGTGGCGCCGGCCGGCAGCAGATCGGGCCGCTCGACGCGGCAGCGCTCGAACACGCGCGGGCAGCGCGGATTGAAGGCGCAGCCGCGCGGAATGGCGTTCAGGCGCGGCATGGCGCCGTCGATCTGGTTGAGCGTTTCGCGGTCCTGTTCCATGTCGGGAATGGAGGCCATCAGCCCCGCCGTGTAGGGGTGGGCCGGGTGGTTGATGACTTCATGCACCGGCCCGATTTCGGCCACCCGGCCGGCGTACATGACGGCCACGCGGTCGCAGGTTTCGGCGATCACGCCCATGTCGTGCGTGATCAGCATCACCGCGGCGCCGCGCTCGCGGCAGACGCGCTGGAGCAGGCCGATGATCTGCGCCTGGATCGACACGTCGAGCGCCGTGGTGGGTTCGTCGGCCACGATCAGCTTGGGCTCGGCCGCCAGCGCCAGGGCGATCACCACGCGCTGGCGCATGCCGCCGGAAAACTGGTGCGGGTAGTGGTCGATGCGCTGCTCGGCGGCGGGAATGCCGGTGTCCTTGAGCAGGTCGATGGCGCGCTGGCGCGCTTCGGCGGCGCTCACCGGCAGGTGGGTCTGGATGGTTTCGACCAGCTGCCGGCCGACACTGTAGAGCGGGTTGAGGGAAGTCAGCGGGTCCTGGAAGATGGCGCCGATCTTGCGCCCACGGATGTGACGCATCTGCTCATGCGAGAGCTGGTCGATGCGCTGGCCTTCCAGCACGATCTGCCCCGAAGCGACACGCCCCGGCGGCTCCAGCAGGCCGATGATGGACGCCCCGGTGAGCGACTTGCCCGCGCCCGATTCGCCCACCACGCCCAGGATCTCGCCCGGCGCGATCTCGAACGACACATCGTCCAGCGCACGCAGCGTGCCGCGCCGGTTGGGAAACTCAACGATCAGGTTGCGGACTTCAAGCAGTGACATAGATGTGGGTTCGGCCTCGGAGACACATGACCCATGACGGCGTCGCTACGCGACAGCGCATGACAGGATCCGAGACGCCTTTGTCATTCAATACGGAAGCCGCGCCAGCGGCAAAGCCATGGGTCATTTCGTCACCGCAACCGCGGATTGAGCGCATCGCGCAGCCAGTCGCCCAGCAGGTTGACCGACAGCGCGATCAGCACCAGCATGACACCTGGGAAGATGGTGATCCACCACTCGCCCGAAAACAAGTAGTCGTTGCCGACGCGGATGAGCGTGCCCAACGAGGGCGAGGTGGGCGGCACGCCGACACCCAGGAAGGACAGCGTGGCCTCGGTGATGATGGCGGTGGCCACCTGGATGGTGGCCAGCACCATCACCGGCCCCATGACGTTGGGCAGCACGTGCTTGAGCATGATGCGCCAGGGCGCCACGCCGGTCACACGCGCGGCCTGCACGTATTCCTTGCCGCGCTCGACCATGGTGCTGCCGCGCACCGTGCGCGCGTACTGCACCCAGCCGGTCAGCGCGATGGCGATGATCAGCACGCCAAACGCCACCGAAGTGCCGGCGTCCGGAAACTTGGCCCGCGCCACGCCGGCCACCAGCAAGGCGATCAGGATGGCTGGAAACGACAGCATGACGTCGCACACGCGCATCAGAAAGCCGTCCACCCAGCCGCCGCGGAAGCCGGCGATCAGCCCCAGGCCGACGCCCACCAGCACCGACAGCAGCACCGAGGCCAGCCCCACCACCAGCGAAATGCGCGCGCCGTACATCAGCGCCGACAGGATGTCGCGCCCCTGATCGTCCGTGCCCAGCCAGTACTTGCTGCTGCCACCTTCCATCCAGAACGGCGGCAGACGGGCGTCGGACAGCTCCAGCGTGGTCAGGTCCAGCGGATTGTGCGGCGCCACCCAGGGCGCGAACACGGCGCAGAACACGCATACCAGCCCGACCAGCGCCGCCACGATGGCGGTGGGTGAGCTGCGGAAGCTGTAGGCGACATCGCTGTCCCACCAGCGGGCAAGTGCATTGCTCATGAAATGATAGCTTTCTGCGCTGTCTGGGCGGGCGCTGCAGGCTTGTTTTTCATATGATTTCGAGTGGCACGAGGTGGCGCGGGCGGCGCCTCAATGGCCGGCCGCCTTGGCCACGCGCAGGCGCGGGTCGACCACCACGTACAGCAGGTCCACCACCAGGTTGATGACCACGAAGATCAGCGCGATCAGACACAGATAGGCCGCCATCACCGGCACGTCGGCGAAGGTGACCGCCTGGATGAACAACAGGCCCATGCCCGGCCACTGAAACACCGTCTCGGTGATGATGGCAAAGGCGATCAGGCCGCCCAGCTGCAGACCGGTGATGGTCATCACCGGCACCAGGGTGTTCTTGAGCGCGTGGCCGAAATGGATGGCGCGGTCGGTCAGCCCGCGCGCGCGCGCGAACTTGATGTAGTCGGTGCGCAGCACCTCCAGCATCTCGGCGCGCACCAGGCGCATGATGAGCGTGAGCTGGAAGATCGCCAGCGTCAGCGCCGGCAGGATCATGTGCAGCCAGCCATCGAGCGTGAACAAACCCGAGCTCCACCAGCCGATGCGCACCGTCTCGCCGCGCCCGAAACTGGGCAGCCAGCCCAGCCAGACCGAAAAGATCAGGATCAGCAGGATGCCGATCAGGAAGGTCGGCAGCGACACCCCCAGCAGCGACACCGTCATGAACACCTGGCTCAGAAAGCTGCCGCGCCGCAGCGCCGCATACACGCCCATCGGAATACCGATCAGCAGGGCCAGCGCGGCAGCCACCAGGGCCAGCTCGAAGGTGGCCGGAAAGCGCTCGCCCAGCAGGCGCGACACCTTGGCGCCCTGGCGCAGCGACAGGCCGAACTCACCCTGCACCGCATTCAGCAGGAAGTGCCAGAACTGCACGAAGAACGGCTGGTCCAGGCCCAGGTCGGCGCGCAGCTGGCGGATCTGATCGGGCGTGGCGTCCTGACCCAGCAGGATCAGCACCGGGTCGCCCACGTACTGAAACAGCAGGAAGGCGATGAAGCCCACCGAGACCATCACCACGATGGCCTGCAGCAGTCGGCGGAGTATGAAGGCGCCCATGGGTCACGTGCAGAGTCGATGGCGGCATCGTAGCAAACCGGGACCAGCGCCGATAGGGGGCATACGCCAATGGTCAGACCAGCGCGTTCCGGCATGACCTGGAGGACCGGACTGGCGCAGGCGGGCACGAAAAAGCCGCCCGAAGGCGGCTTTTCGATTCGAATCATGGGCTGCCGGTTCAGGCAGCGTCACGATCAGAAGTTGTGGCGAATGCCCAGACCGTAGTTGTTGTTGCCGTCCAGACGCAGGTAGGCGGCGTACAGGAAGGTGCGCTTGGACAGGGCGTACTTGCCTTCCAGCAGACCGTTGGTGTACTTCTTGACCGGGTGCTTGGTGTCGCGCGTCAGGTCCAGCGTGACGGAGGCGGCGCCGAAGGTGGCGGTGCCACCGATGCTGAAGCCGCGGCGCACTTTGTGGTTGTCGCTGTAGGACGCGGCGACGGCGAAGTTGCCGAAGTTGTACTTGCCACCGATGGCGTAGCCGACCTTCTGACCCTTGGCCTTGTTGGCCGACAGACCAGCGGCGATCGGGCCGTTGGCGTACACCACGTTCAGGTCCCACTTGGCGGCGCCGGCGTTGTCGTCCTTGAAGATGTAGCCCAGCTCGGCAGACAGGCCACCCATGTTAGGCGTCTTGTAGCTGAACTGGCTGCTGTTACGCCCGCCACCCACGTAGCCGTAGGTGTTGGCGACCACGGAGTAGTTGGCGGTACCGGTCAGTTCCCAGGCGGCGACGCCGTAGAACGACAGGTTCAGGGTGCGACCCATCTTGAAGGTACCCCAGTTGCCGCCGACCCACATGTTGGCGTTACGGCTCCAGAAGCCGGGGCCCGAAGCGGCGGTGCTGCCGTCTTCCAGGCTCAGGCCGGTTTCGAAGTTGAAGCCAGCCTTCAGGCCGCCACCCAGGTCTTCGACGCCACGCACGCCCAGACGGCTGTTGCCGTTGTTCATGGTGTTGGCGCTGTGCATGTTGACGCGGCTTTCACCGGCGGATTTGGTCTTGCCCAGACCAGCGTCGGCCACGCCGTACAGGGTCACGGAAGATTGGGCCATCGCGGCGCCGGCAAAGCCCAGGACCGCCAGGGCAATCAGAGATTTTTTCATTGCAAGTTCTCCAAGGTTAAACACTTAGGGCGCCGGTGCGAAGGGTCCGTGTGCGATTCCCGCCGGTTCCCCGGGCCAACCTCCCCGACCGGGAAGTTGACGCTATTGCACCAGACCCGGCAGCAACTTGCAAAGAATTCAGCCCGCGATCGGACAGCACAGCCCCGTTCTGTTGCAGACCGACAACAGAACCTCTGGGAGCGTTGCAAATAAAAGACAACCCTGCCCGGCCGACGGCCTTCGGGGCGGTCTTGGTCCCTGGAAACGCCCTGCCGGGCGCCGGGACAGCCTCCGCCTGCGCAAGCAGAGGCTCTGGCGTGCGACAGCCGGCCCGGGAAACCCCGGTCGTCGGCCGTCGCAGCCTCGGCCGCACGCCCCTTGTCGGGGCGCCGGCCATGCGGTCATCAGAAGTTGTGGCGGACGCCGACGCCGTAGTTGTTGTCGCCGTCGTAGCGCAGGAAGGCGCCGTAGACGAAGGTGCGCTTGGACAGTGCGTACTTGGCCTCGAGCACACCGTTGGTGTACTTCTTGCCGGTCCACTCGTTCTTGGTGTCGCGCGTCAGGTCCAGGGCGATCGAGGTGGCACCGAAGGTGGCCGAACCGCCGATGCTGGCGCCACGGCGGCGCAGGCCACCGGCGTCGGACGCCTGGTTGTACGAAGCGGCCAGAGCGAAGTTGCCGAAGCTGTACTTGCCACCCAGCTGGTAGTTGGTCTTGCCACCGCTGACCTTGTTGGCCGACAGGCCGGCCGCGATCGGGCCGTTGTTGTACATCAGGCCCAGATCCCACACGTTGGCGCCGACGTCGTGCTTGGAGACGTAGGCCGCCGCGGCGGTGAAGCCACCGAAGTTGGGCGTGATGTAGGCGAACGCGCTGTTGGCGCGCGAGCCGATGCCGGCGTAGCGGTAGGTCTTGCCCAGGGCCGAGTAGTTGGCGGTGCCGGTGACCTCATAGGTGGCGGTGGTCAGGTAGCTCGGCGTGAACTGGCGACCCAGCTTGACCGTACCCCAGTTGCCGCCGACCGACAGGTTGGCCTGGCGCGCCCAGAAGGACGAGGTGGTGGTGGCGCCGTCGTCCAGGTCCAGGCCGGTTTCGAAGTTGAAGCCGATCTTCAGGCCGGCACCCAGGTCTTCCACACCGCGCACGCCCAGACGGCTGTCGCCGTTGTTCATGGTGCTGGCGCTGGTGAATTGGGCCTTGTTGGACGAGTCGTTGCCGCCGGACTTGATCTTGCCGATGCCGGCGTCGGCCACGCCGTACAGCGTGACGGACGACTGGGCCATGGCGGCGCCGGACAGGGCCACGACGGCCAGGGCGATGAGGGATTTTTTCATTGCAGTTTCTCCAGGTAATGCGAGACGCGAAACGGACGCTCAGGAAGCAACGAATGACAATTCATGGCTGGCCCTTGAACGCCGGTCGTCACCCGATCAGGAGGGATGTCGATCACCACCCGAACGTGAGGCAATTCTATGCCATGGGCGGTTTGTAAACTAGTATTTACCCTCGCTTTGTTGCTTTTCAGCCACTGCTAGGGGTTTTACTGACTAGCGGGTCATTATGACATGCCCATCTGGTGCAGTGTTTCGCGCTGCCAGGTACTTATCGCGAGTCGCCAAGGGGCCAACTGCGCGGCGCGTGGCCGCAGGCATGGTGGAGCCATGTCAAGGCCACGCCACAAAGCAGATGGCCCCTTGGCGGCTCGCCCTGCGGGAAGAAAAAAAAAGGCTTGCGGCGGCGTTGCGCCGCTTGCCAAGGCCGCCAGCATGGGTGGCCAGCCGCGCCTTGCTGCACGCCTTGTTCTGGCTTCTGTAAGTGCCTGACAGCGCGAAACACTGCACTGGGTTTGCCCTAACATCGCGCCATGCCGACTGCCATCGATCGCCTGCTCGCCGCCGCCGACAGCGGCCTGCGCACGCTGCTGGCGCCGCCGCGCGCCGCCCGTCCCAGCCCGGCCGCCGCCATGACCGCATCGACACCCCTGACCGAGGACGAGCAGCGCCTGTCGGGGGCGCTGATGCGGGTCAACCACGTGGGCGAAATCTGCGCCCAGGCGCTCTACACCGCGCAGGCGCTGGGCACCAGCGACCCGGCGCTGCGCCGGCAGCTCGATGCCGCCGCGCGCGAGGAGACCGACCACCTGGCCTGGACGCGCGAGCGGCTGGATCAGCTGGGCGACCGCGTTTCGCTGCTCAACCCGCTGTGGTTTGCCGGCGCCTTCGGCATCGGCCTGCTGGCCGGGCGCCTGGGCGGCGACCGGCTGAGCCTGGGCTTTGTGGTGGAAACCGAGCGTCAGGTCGAGGCGCACCTGGCCAGCCACCTGGACCGTCTGCCGGCGGCCGACAGCGCCTCGCGCGCCATCGTGGCGCAGATGAAGGACGACGAGGCGCGCCACGCCGACGCCGCCCTGCACGCCGGCGGCGTGGCGCTGCCGGCGCCGGTGCGCGGGCTGATGCGGCTGGCGGCCAAGGTGATGACGGTCACCGCGCACCGCATCTGAGCGGTTTGCAGCACCAAATCGTGGCGTAACGCCCTACTGGACAGCGCCAGCAGCTTTCATTTCGATAGCAATCGGCGGGCGTCAGAGGCTGAGAGTTTTTCGTTCTTGCCCGAAAGGCGCGTCAGAACACCACTGATCCTGGCTGCACAAGCGCAGCCTTGGCCCGAGCCATGGCGAGCATTTGCAACGACGAGCAGCGGTGTTTTGGCGTGCCAGGCGGGCATGGGCAAAAGACGCTCAACCTCTCAGACCTCCACCACCTCGAATGAAGTGGTGATGGTCGCCGTCTTGCCCAGCATGATCGAGGCCGAGCAGTACTTGTCGTGGCTGAGCTGGATGGCGCGCTCCACCGCCGCCGCCGGCACGCCGCGGCCGCTGACGGTGAAGTGCATGTGGATGGCGGTGAACACCTTGGGGTCTTCGCTGGCGCGCTCGCTGCTCAGGCGCACCGAGCAGCCGCGCACGTCGTGGCGGCCGCGCCGCAGGATCAGCACCACGTCGTAGGCGGTGCAGCCGCCGGTGCCGGCCAGCAGCGTCTCCATCGGGCGCGGCGCCAGGTTCTGGCCGCCGAATTCGGGCCGCGCGGCATCGGGCGCGCCGTCCATGGCGATCACGTGACCGGAGCCGGTTTCCGCCACAAACCCCATGCCCGAGCGGGTGCCCGCCGCGCCCGTCCAGCTCACCGTGCATTCCATGTGCGCCATCCTTTCCGTGTCCTGGTTGCAGGCCGCAAGCGTAGCGGATGCGGCGCGCACCCCGCGCCAGCCGAGCAAAAGTACCGCTTTCGCCACAGTCCCGCTGTTGCATTGCAGCAAACACTTGGCGAACGGTCGTGCTTTTCGCCTATACTTGCGTTCATGCGAGTGAGGTTTCATTCGCACAGCTTGTCTCCTCCACCCCTTCAACAAGGTGGATTCAAGCCCCGGCGCTGCGGCTCCGGGGCTTTTTTTTGCTGCACCGCACCGTGCCAGGGCGCCGCCGGTGCCCCGGACCGTATGATTTCGGCTTCATTCGCGCGCCCACCCGCTTCATGACACCGCCCGCCTCCGCGCCCACCGGCGCCGCCGCCCTGAGCCCGACCGACTACCTCAAGCAGGTGCTGACCGCCCGCGTCTACGACGTGGCGGTGGAGTCCGACCTCGACCCGGCGCGCAGCCTCAGCCGCCGCCTGCACAACAAGGTGACGCTCAAGCGCGAGGACCAGCAGCCGGTGTTCAGCTTCAAGCTGCGCGGCGCCTACAACAAGATGGCGCACCTGACGCCCGAGCAGCTGCACAAGGGCGTGATCTGCGCCAGCGCCGGCAACCACGCCCAGGGCGTGGCGCTGGGAGCGCACAAGCTGGGCACGCGGGCGGTGATCGTGATGCCCACCACCACCCCGCAGGTCAAGGTGGACGCCGTGCGGGCGCTGGGCGGCGAGGTGGTGCTGGCCGGCGACAGCTACTCCGACGCCTACGAGCACGCCCTGGGCCTGCAGGCCGAGCAGGGCCTGACCTTCATCCACCCGTTCGACGACCCGCTGGTGATCGCCGGCCAGGGCACGGTGGGCCTGGAGATCCTGCGCCAGCACAAGGGGCCGCTGCACGCGGTGTTCGTGCCCATCGGCGGCGGCGGGCTGATCAGCGGCGTGGGCGCCTGCATCAAGGCGGTGCGGCCTGAGGTCAAGGTGATCGGCGTGCAGATGAGCGACTCCGACGCCATGGCGCAGTCGGTGCGCCAGGGCCGCCATGTGCAGCTGGCCGACGTCGGCCTGTTCGCCGACGGCACCGCCGTCAAGCGTGTGGGCGACGAAACCCTGCGCCTGGCCGGCGCGGTGGTGGACGAGTTCATCACCGTCGACACCGACGCCGTGTGCGCCGCCATCAAGGACGTGTTCATCGACACGCGCAGCATCGTCGAGCCGTCCGGCGCCATGGCGGTGGCGGCCCTCAAGCAGTACGTGGCCACGCACAAGACACGCGGCGAAAGCTACGTGGCGCTGCTGTCGGGCGCCAACATGAACTTCGACCGCCTGCGCTTCGTCGCCGAGCGCGCCGAGGTGGGCGAGGAGCGCGAGGCGCTGTTCGCCGTCACCATCCCCGAGGCGCGCGGCAGCTTCCGGCGCTTTCTGGAGGTGATCGGCAGCCTGCCGGGTGGCGCGCGCAACGTGACCGAGTTCAACTACCGCATCAGCGACGCCGCGCAGGCGCACGTGTTCATCGGCCTGACCACCGCCGCGCGCGGCGAAAGCCCCAAGATCGCCGCCCACTTCGAGCGCCACGGCCTGAAGACGGTGGACCTGACGCACGACGAGCTGGCCAAGGAGCATGTGCGCCACATGGTCGGCGGGCGCTCGTCGCTGGCGCAGCACGAGCGGCTGCTGCGCTTCGTGTTCCCCGAGCGCCCCGGGGCGCTGCTGAAGTTCCTGTCGCTGATGCAGCCGAGCTGGAACATCAGCCTGTTCCACTACCGCAACCAGGGCGCCGACTACGGCCGCATCCTGGTCGGCATGCAGGTGCCGGCCAGCGACGACGCCGCGTTCCGGCGCTTTCTGGCCGAGCTGGGCTACCCCTGGGTCGAGGAAACCGACAACCCGGCCTACCGGCTGTTCCTGCAGCGTTGAGTCGCGCCTGACCCAAGGCGGCGCAGGCGAATGGGAAAAGCGCGCGCCGAGCTTCGATGACGAGGGCGCCGCCGGGGCGAAGGCGGGGTTCGGCCCTGCCCCGGGTGCGCTGTCGTTGATGGCTGTCGGCGCCTTTCAGCCAAGGGCCGGCGCCCGCTCCCCAGATTCCGCCTACTGCGCCGGCGCGGCGCCAGGCGCCGGAAAGGCCTGCGGCTGCGGCGACACCGCCATGCCGGCCGGCAGCGTCGGCGGGGTCGGCACCACGGGTGCCATCGGACCGGCCCGCGACGTTCCCGGGCGCCCGGCCGGCACCGGCGGCGCCGGATGCGAAGGCACCGCCGCCGCGCTGCCGCTGCTGCGCCGCTCCAGCGGCGGCATCTCCAGCCGCAGCTCGCGGCCACCGGCTGCCGCCAGCAGCGCGCCATGCGGCGCCACGCTGCGCAGGCGCCAGCCGCCTTCCACCCCTTCCAGCTCGGCGCCCACGCGCAGCGGCCGGGCCGGCTGGCCGTCCAGCGCGATCAGCGCCGCGCCGCGCGCGCCGTGCGTCACCACGCCCTTGAGCACCACCCGACCGCCCAGTTCGGGCGCGGCGGCGGGCGCTGCCGGCGCCGCCGCCGTGGCGCCCAGCACCCGCGCCACCTGGGCGCTGTCCACCGTGCGCGCGGCCGGCGCGCCGCCCGCCACCGGCGCCGGCTGCGGCGCCGCCGGCTGCCCGGCGCGCAGCCACCACCACAGCGCACTGCCGGCCAGCAGCGCCCACAGCAGCAGGGTCGGCAGGCCGACGGCCAGGCGGGAAGCGAGCCGTTGGGTCATGGCGTGGCGGCAGCGATCGCGGTCATCGTCGGGGATTATCATTGAACCCACCACGGCCGTGGAGCGCTCGCCCGCTGCGGCTGCGCCGCATGGATGTGCAGGCAGGCCGGCTCGCGCCCCTGCCCGGCACACCGACCACGACAGCGGCGGGCGCCCCCGCGGCCGTGCTGTATTGAAGCTCGCCTGCAGACCCCCGCCATGACCCTCTCGCCCCCCATCGCCGCCCGCGCGCGCCGCGCCGCCGGCTTCACCCTGATCGAGCTGATGGTGGTGCTGGTCATCATCGGCGTGCTGGCGGCGCTGATCGTGCCCAACGTGCTGGACCGCACCGACGACGCGCGCGCCACCGCCGCCCGCACCGACGTGCACAACCTGATGCAGGCGCTCAAGCTGTACAAGCTGGACAACCAGCGCTACCCCACGGCCGAGCAGGGCCTGGCGGCGCTGGTGCAGCGTCCCAGCGCACCGCCCGCGCCCGGCAACTGGAAGCCCTACCTGGAGAAGCTGCCCAACGACCCCTGGGGCCAGCCCTACCAGTACCTGAACCCCGGCATCCGCGGCGAGGTCGACGTGATGAGCTTCGGCGCCGACGGCAAGAGCGGCGGCGAAGGCAAGGATGCCGACATCGGCAGCTGGCAGTGAAGGCGCTCGCCCGAGCGGCTGGCCGGTGCCTGCGCGCCGCCGCCACGGCGCGGCGCCGGCGGGGCTGAGCATGCCCCCGGTCGCTCCTGAAACAGGAGCTGCCGGCGCTGCATGGACGGGCGCCGCAGCCTACTTGGACATGAAATCCCGGCGCGGCTTCACCCTCATCGAGCTGATGGTGGTGATCGCCATCGTCGCCATCGGCAGTGCGCTGGCCAGCCTGGCCCTGCCCGACAGCGACCGCCGCACGCTGGCGCGCGAAGGCGAACGGCTGGCGGCGCTTCTCGAAGCGGCCCGCGCGCAGTCGCGCGCCGCCGGCGTGCCGGTGCGCTGGCGCGCCACCGCCAGCGGCTTTGCCTGGGACGGCCTGCCGCCCGGCGCCGCGCCGCTGCCCACCGGCTGGCTGGACGCGCGCACCCGCACCCTGGGCAACGCCGCCCTGCTGCTGGGCCCCGACCCGATCATCGACGCGCAGGCGGTGGTGCTGACGCGGCCCGACCAGCACAGCCCGCAGGCGCTGCGCATCGCCAGCGACGGCCTGCGGCCCTTCGGCGTCGCGCCGCTGACGCCATGAGCCGCCGCCGCGCCGCCGCGCCGCCCGACGCCGGCTTCACGCTGGTGGAAGTGCTGGTGGCGCTGGCCATCATCGCCATCGCGCTGATTGCCGGCTTCAAGGCCAGCGCCGCGCTGACCGACAACGCCGGCCGCCAGGGCACGGTGCTGCTGGCCCAGATCTGCGCCGAAAACCGCCTGACCGAGCTGCGCCTGGCGCGCCAGCTGCCCGCCGTCGGCGACAGCGAACTGGCCTGCGCCCAGGCCGAGCGCCAGTTCCTGGTCACGCAGGCCGTGCGGCCCACGCCCAACCCCAACTTCCGCCGCGTCGAAGCCGCCGTCAGCGAAGCCGGCGTGCCGGTGCTGCGCCTGAGCACCATCGTGGGTCGCCACTGATGCCGGCCGTGGGCAACCCACCCTCGAACGCTATTGTTACGATAGCTGACGGCGCAAGCCTGGCAAGCGCTGGCTGCCGGTTTGGCTCATCATTGCGCGACCCGCGCGGCTTCACCCTGATCGAGCTGCTGGTGGCGCTCAGCCTGGTCGCCGTGATCGCCGTGCTGAGCTGGCGCGGCATCGACGCCATGGCGCGCGCGCAGCAGTCCACCCAGCAGCACACCGACGAAGTGCTGGCCCTGCAGGCCGGACTGGCGCAGTGGCGCGCCGACCTCGACGCCCTGATGAGCTGGCCCGCCGCCCCCGCCGCCCCCGGCCAGCCGCCCGCCAGCGGCCCGGCCAGCCAGCGCAGCCTGGCCTGGGACGGCCGCACCCTGCGCCTGACCCGCAGCGACGCCGGCGACGCGGCCGCCGGCCTGCGCGTGGTGGCCTGGACGCGCCGCCCCGCCAGCGGCCAGTGGCAGCGCTGGCAATCGCCGCCGCTGGCGTCGCAGGCCGCCTGGGCCGCCGCCTGGGACGCCGCCGCGCACTGGGGCCAGTCCGACACCGAACCGCCCGCCGCCGCCGGCGCCAGCGCCGTCACCCTCGCGCGCGCGCTCGACTGGCAGTTGCACTACTACCGCCACAACGCCTGGACGCACCCACTGTCCAGCAGCGCCGAATCGGGCAGCGCCACCCAGCTGCTGCCCGACGGCGTGCGCCTGTTCCTCACCCTGGCCGCAGGCCAGGCGCTGGCCGGCCCGCTGGTGCTCGACTGGGTGCGGCCGGATTTCAGCGGAGCGCAGCCATGACGCGCCACCAGGCGCCACGCGCAGCGGGCAAGCGTGGGGGCCACCCGCCCGCCGCCGGGCCGCTCCCAAGGCGGGCGGCGGCCCCTGAGGGGCTGAGGGCTGCGGCTCCAGACTCGCCTGCGCGAGTCTGGACAGCCCGAAGAGCAGCTGGCTCTGACGGCTGCGCGGCCTGCAAGGCCAGCGCACCACGCGCAGCGGGCAAGCGTGGGGGCCAGGAACGCGGCGCCGCCCTGCTGATGGCCATGCTCAGCGTGGCCCTGGTGGCCACCCTGGCGGCCGGGGCCCTGTGGCGCCAGTGGCGCGGGGTCGAGGTGGAGGCGGCCGAGCGCGCGCGCGCCCAGTCGGCCTGGATCCTGAACGGCGCGCTCGACTGGAGCCGGCTGATCCTGGCCGGCGACCTGCGCGAATCGGGGCTGGTCGACCACCTGGGCGAGCCCTGGGCCGTGCCGCTGGCCGAAGCCCGGCTGTCGACCTTTCTGGCCGCCGGCGAAGCCAGCACCGACACCGACCGCGAAGCCTTTCTGTCCGGCCAGATCATCGACCTGCAGTCGCGCCTGAACGTGATGAACCTGGTGACCGGCGACGGCCACGCGCAGAGCCAGGCGCTGCTGCGCTTTGCGCGCCTGTTCGAGCTGCTGGGCCTGCCCGCCGCCGAGCTGGGTGCGCTGCAGCGCAACCTGGCGCGCGCGCAGGCCGCCATGACCGGCAGCGCCGGCGGCGACGCGCCGCTGCTGCCGCGCCGCTTCGAGCAACTGGTCTGGCTGGGCCTGCCGCCGGCCACGCTGGCGGCGCTGCGCCCCTACGTCACCCTGCTGCCGACCCAGGGCAGCGAAGCCACGCGCGTCAACCTCAACACCGCCAGCGCGCAGGTGATCTGCGCCGCCGTGCCCGAACTCGACCTGGCCGCCGCCCAGCGCCTGGTGGCGGCGCGCGAGCGCGGCCACTTCAAGGACGTCGGCAGCGCGCTGGCGCTGGTGCCGCTGCCCGGAGGCGGCAGCGCCGACACCAGCGGCGTGGCGGTGGGCACGCAGTTCTTCGAAGTGCGCGGCCGGCTGCGGCTGGACCAGCTGGCGCTGGAAGAAATCTCCACCGTGCAGCGCGACCCCAGCACGCGCCAGGTGCGCACCCTGTGGCGCGAGCGCCGCGCGCTCGGCACACCCGCCGCCGGTGGCTGAACGCGGCACCTACAATGCCGCGACCCCCATGAGCCTGCTGCTGATCGCCCTGCCGCCGGGCCCGCCGGCCGACTACGCCTTCGCCACCTCGGCCGACGGCCAGGGCGTGAGCGCGCACGGCAGCGCCGCGCCGGCCCTGCTGCCGGCCGCCGGGCGCGGCGTCGAAGTGGTGGCGGTGGTGCCGGCGGCGCGGCTGTCGTGGCAGGCGGTGCAGCTGCCGCGCGGCGTCGGCCCCGGCGCCCCGCGCCTGCGCAGCATCCTGGAAGGCCTGCTGGAAGAGCAGCTGCTCGACGAGCCGGCCCGCCTGCACCTGGCGCTCGCCCCCGGCGCCCAGGGCGGCGCCCGCGCCTGGGTGGCGGTGTGCGAGCGCGCCTGGCTGGCCGCCCACCTGGCGGCGCTCGACGCCGCCGGCCGCCCGCCCGCCCGCATCGTGCCCGAACTCAGCCCCGAGCACGGCCCCACCCGCCTGTGGCTGAGCGGCGAACCCGAACGCCCCTGGCTGCTGATGAGCGGCGACGGCGTGCCCGGCGGCGCCCAGGCGCTGCCCTTCGGCCCCGGCAGCGCCGCCCTGTTGCCCGCCGCGGCGGCCGACGCCCCGGCGCCCGAGCTGCTGGCCGAGCCGGCGCTGGCGGCGCTGGCCGAACAGGCGTTCCAGCGCCCGGTGGCCATCCGCTCGGCGGCCGAGCGCCTGCTGCACGCCAGCCGCAGCCCCTGGGACCTGGCGCAGCTCGAATTCAGCCGCGGCGGCCGCGCCCGCGCGGCGCGGCGCGCCGGCACCCTGTGGCGCGACTTCCTGCACGCCCCCGCCTGGCGGCCGGCGCGCTGGGCGCTGGCGCTGCTGCTGCTGGTCAACCTGGCCGGCCTCAACCTGCTGGCGTGGCGCACCGGCCAGGCGCTGGCGGCGCAGCGCCAGGCCCAGCAGGTGCTGCTGACCGACACCTTCCCGCAGGTCAAGGTGGTGGTCGACGCGCCCGTGCAGATGGCGCGCGAAGTGGCCGCCCTGCGCCAGGCCACCGGCGCCGCCTCGGGCCGCGACCTGGAACCGATGTTGCAGGCTTTTGGGCAGCTGGCGCTTACCCAGCAAGCGCCGACAGCTATCGAATTTGAAGCGGGCGAGCTGCGCCTGAAAGGCCTCACGCTGGCCGCCGGCGCGCTGGCCGAAGCCAACCCGAGGCTGCGCCCGCTGGGCCTGCACCTGCGGACCGAAGGCGACACCGCGGTGCTGCGGCAGGAGGGCGCACCATGAGCGCGACGGGCCGTTCCCAAGCGCGAATCCCGCCGCGCAACGCACGGAGGGGCAGCGCATGAGCGCGCCAGCCAGCGCCGCGGCGCCCACGCGCGGCCCGCGCGCCCTGGGCGCGGCCTGGGCGCGCCTGGCCGCGCGCGAGCGCCGCCTGGTGCTGCTGGCCGCCGCCGTGCTGGGCCTGGCCCTGTTGTGGCTGCTGGCCGTCGCGCCGGCGCTGCGCACGCTGCGCCAGGCCGAGGCGCAGCGCGCCACGCTGGCGGCGCAGACCGAGCAGCTGCAGCGGCTGCGCGCCGAAGCGCAGGCGCTGCAGGCGCTGCCCCGCCTGGGCCATGACGAGGCGCTGCGCGCCCTCGAAAGCTCGGTGCGCCAGCGCCTGGGCGACAGCGCCCAGCTCAGCGTGGTGGGCGAGCGCGCCACCCTGGTGCTGCGCCAGACCAGCGCCGAGGCGCTGGCGCAGTGGCTGGCCGACGCCCGCGCCAACGCCCGCGCCAACACGGTCGAAGCGCGGCTCACGCGCGCCGGCGACAACGCTCCCGGCGCGCCGGTGCGCTGGAACGGCACGCTGACGCTGGCGCTGCCATGAAGCGCCTCGCGCCCGCGCCGCGCCCTGCCGGCGCCGCCGCGCCGCCGCCCCGCGCGCCCTGGGGCTGGGCGCTGGTCGGGGCGCTGCTGGGCCTGCTGCTGGTCGGGCTGCTGGCGGCGCCGGCGCGCTGGCTGGCCGCCGGCGTCGCCCGCGCCAGCGGCGACATGGTGCAACTGACCGACGCCCAGGGCAGCCTGTGGGGCGGCTCGGCGCGCCTGCTGCTGACCGGCGGCGCCGGCAGCCAGGACCGCAGCGCCCTGCCCGGCCGCGTGCACTGGCGCCTGCGGCCGGGTTGGGGGGCGCTGGCGCTGCAACTGCGCGCCGACTGCTGCACCCCGTCCGGCCCGCTGGGCCTGCGCCTGAGCCCGCGCTGGGGCGGCGCCGCGCTGGCGCTGGCCGACGCCCACAGCGTCTGGCCGGCGGCCCTGCTGGCCGGCCTGGGCACACCGTTCAACACCCTGCAGCCGCAGGGCGAGCTGAACCTGACCACGCAGGCGCTGTCGCTGCACTGGCAGGCCGGCCGCGCCAGCCTGCAGGGCGGCGCCGAACTGACGCTGCGCCAGCTGTCCTCGCGCGTGGCCACCGTGCAACCCCTGGGTTCGTACCGCGTGCAGCTGCAGGGCGGCGATACGCCGACGCTGACCCTGTCCACGCTGGAAGGCCCGCTGCGCCTGACCGGCTCCGGCCAATGGGTGGGCCGCCGCCTGCGCTACAGCGGCGAAGCGCGCGCCGACCCCGGCCTGGAAGCGGCGCTGGCCAACCTGCTCAACCTGCTCGGCCGCCGCCAGGGCGATCGGGCCCTGATGTCCTTCGGCTGAGCGGCGCCTGTCCGCGCCGCCATTTGCTACAGTGCAACACGCTTTGCCTCCGACCCCGCCCATGCCACGCCTGTCCCGCCGACCCTTGCCGTCCGGCGCGCGCCGCCCGCACCGCCTGCCCGCCCTGCTGCTGGCGCTGGCGGGCGCGCTGCCGCTGGCCCCCAGCCAGGCACAGCAAGCCGCCACGCCAGCCGCCAGCGGCGGCAAGGTCACGCTGGACTTCGCCAACGCCGAGATCGACGCCGTGGCGCGCACCATGGCCACGCTGACCGGCCGCAACGTGGTGGTCGACCCGCGCGTGAAGGGCACCCTGACGCTGACCAGCACCACCCCGGTGTCGCCGGCCGAGGCGCTGCGCCTGTTCGGCGCCCAGCTGCGCACCCAGGGCTTTGCGCTGGTCGAAAACGCCGGCATGGTGCTGGTGCTGCCCGAGGGCGAGGCCAAACTGCAGGGCGGCAGCGTGTCGGCCGGCGCGGTGCGCGGCGGCGGCCAGATCCAGACCCAGATCTTTCGCCTGACGCACGAGAACGCCAACAACCTGGTGCCCATCCTGCGCCCGCTGATCAGCCCCAACAACACCATCAACGTCGGGCCCGGCACCAACGCGCTGGTGATCACCGACTACGGCGACAACCTGCAGCGGCTGGGCCGCATCATCGCCGCGCTGGACGTGTCGGGCGCCACCGGGGTCGAGGTGGTGCGCCTGCAGCACGCCGTGGCCTCCGACCTGGCGCCGCTGGTGGCGCGCCTGCTCGAATCGGGCGGCGGCGGCAGCGTCGCCACCCCGGCGCCGGTGCCGGGCCAGCCCGGCATGCCCGCGGCAGCCGCCGCGCTGGCCGGCAGCGAAGGCGGCTTTCGCACCACCCTGGTGCCCGAGCCGCGCAGCAACGCCATCGTCGTGCGCGCCGCCAACCCGGCGCGGCTGGCGCTGGCGCGCACGCTGATCGAGCAGCTCGACCAGCCGCCGGCGCGCCGGCCCGATGGCGGCAGCGGCAACATCCACGTCGTGTACCTGAAGAATTCCGACGCCGCCAAGCTGGCCGTCACGCTGCGCGCCGCGCTGGCGGCCCTGCCGGGCCAGAGCGGCGCGACGGGCGCGGCCGCCACCGGTGGCGGCGCCAGCGCCAGCGCCGCCACCGGCCAGGGGCTGACGGCCCAGCTCAGCGCCGCCGGCGGCACGCTCGGCGGCAACGGCCTGGCCAGCGGCCCGACGATCGACGCCCGCGCCGCCAACCAGCCGTCCACCGGCGGCCAGATCCAGGCCGACCCGGCCACCAATTCGCTCATCATCAGCGCGCCCGAGCCGGTGTACCGCGAGCTGCGCGCCGTCATCGACAAGCTCGACCAGCGCCGCGCCCAGGTCTTCGTCGAAAGCCTGATCGCCGAGGTGCGCGCCGACCGGGCGGCCGACTTCGGCGTGCAGTGGCAGAGCGTGCTGCGCAACAACGGCAGCACCATCGGCGTCATCGGCACCAACTACTCGACCACCCGCGCCACCGGCGGCAGCACCACCAACATCTTCGACATCGCGGCGGCGGTGCTGGGCTACCGCAGCAGCGGCAACGTCTCCGACCTGGCGGGAGCCGTCCCCAACACCGGCTTCAACCTGGCGCTGGGTTCGCGCACCCTGGGCCTGCTGGCCAACTTCATCCAGAGCAGCGGCGCCGGCAACGTGCTGTCCACGCCCACCCTGCTGACGCTGGACAACGAAGAAGCCAAGATCATCGTCGGCCAGAACGTGCCCTTCGTCACCGGCAGCTACACCAACACCGGCAGCAGCAGCACCTCCGTCAACCCGTTCCAGACCTTCGAGCGCAAGGACGTCGGCCTGACGCTGCGCGTGCGCCCGCAGATCAGCGAAGACGGCACCATCAAGATGGTGATCTACCAGGAAACCTCCAGCGTGGTGGCCAGCTCGGTCGGCTCGTCGCAGGGGCCGATCACCAACAAGCGCGCCATCGAATCGAGCGTGCTGGTCAACGACGGCTCGGTGGTGGTGCTGGGCGGGCTGCTGGAAGACCAGTTCGCCACCGGCGAGGACAAGGTGCCCGGCCTGGGCGACATCCCGCTGCTGGGCAACCTGTTCAAGAACCAGACCCGCAGCTACGTCAAGACCAACCTGATGGTGTTTCTGCGCCCGGTCATCGTGCGCGACGGCGCGGCCACCGAAGCCTTCTCGCTCGACCGCTACGACTACATGCGCGCCGCCCAGTCGGCCAGCCAGCCCGAGCCCAGCAGCGTGCTGCAGATCAACCAGGCGCCGGTGCTGCCGGCGGTGCAGCCGGTCAACCCGGCCGCCTGGACGCGCCCGGCGCCGCCGCCGCCGCTGATCCGTCCGGCCGCCGGCGAACACAGCGACCCCGGCGGCGGCACCACCTTCAGCAAGCCGTAGCCGCGGCCATGCGCTACCCGCTGCCCTACGCCTTCGCGCGCACCGCCGGTCTGCTGCTGGAAGAAGGCGGCGGGCAGCGCACGCTGTGGCACGGCGGCGCGCCCGACCCCGGCGCCCTGAGCGAAGTGCTGCGCCGCCACGGCGGCGGCGAGCCGCCGCTGGTGCTGCAGGCGCTCGACGCCGGCGCGCTGGCCCAGCGCATCAGCCATGCCTATGCGCAAAGCGAATCCAGCGCCGCCGCGGTGGTCAGCGAAGTCGAGTCCGACGCCGACCTGTCGCGCATCATGCAGGAGCTGCCGGCGGTGGAAGACCTGCTGGAAGCCGCCGACGACGCGCCCATCATCCGCATGCTCAACGCCCTGCTGACGCAGGCCGCGCGCGACGGCGCCAGCGACATCCACATCGAGCCCTACGAGCGCCATTCCAGCGTGCGCTTTCGCGTCGACGGCGCGCTGCGCGAGGTGGTGCGGCCCAACCGCGCGCTGCACGCGGCGCTGATCTCGCGCCTGAAAATCATGGCCGACCTCGACATCGCCGAAAAGCGCCTGCCGCAGGACGGCCGCATCAGCCTGCGCCTGGGCACGCGCGCCATCGACGTGCGCGTCTCCACCCTGCCCAGCGCCCACGGCGAGCGCGCGGTGCTGCGCCTGCTCGACAAGTCCGAGCAGCGCATCAGCCTGGAGGCGGTCGGCATGCAGGGCGACGTGCTGCGCAAGTTCGAGCACCTGATCGCCCAGCCGCACGGCATCATCCTGGTCACCGGGCCCACCGGCAGCGGCAAGACCACCACGCTGTACGCCAGCCTGGCGCGGCTGGACGCGGCGCACCACAACATCATGACGGTGGAAGACCCGATCGAGTACGAGCTGCCCGGCGTCGGCCAGACCCAGGTCAACCCCAAGATCGACCTCACCTTCGCGCGCGCGCTGCGCGCCATCCTGCGCCAGGACCCGGACATCGTGATGATCGGCGAGATCCGCGACATCGAAACCGCGCAGATCGCCATCCAGGCCAGCCTGACCGGCCACCTGGTGCTGGCCACCCTGCACACCAACGACGCCGCCAGCGCCGTCACCCGCCTGACCGACATGGGCGTCGAGCCCTTCCTGCTGTCGTCCAGCCTGCTGGGCGTGCTGGCGCAGCGCCTGGTGCGCAAGCTGTGCACCGCCTGTTCCGGCAAAGGTTGTGAAACCTGCGGCCACACCGGCTACCAGGGCCGCACCGGCGTGTTCGAGCTGCTGGTGGTGGACGACGACATCCGCGCCCGCATCCACGGCCAGGCCGCCGAAGCCGACGTACGCGCCGCCGCCCTGGCCAGGGGCATGCGCCTGATGCGCGACGACGGCGAACGCCTGATCGCCGCCGGCATCACCAGCCGCGAAGAAGTGCTGCGCGTCACGCGCGATTGAGAATTACAAGCCAAATCGGGCTCTAGCGCCCACCCAGCAAGCGCAGTAAGCTATCACAATAGAAGCGGTTTGATCGGCATTGACCTTCATTGGTTTACTATCATTTGACGATACTATCGTCTCAAGATAGTATTTGTGCATGGCGATCCAGTCCTTCGGGTGTGCCGATACCCAGGCCCTGTTCGATGGCCGACGCGTCCGGCGTTTCGTCAACATCGAAGCGGTTGTTCTGCGCAAGCTGGCGATGCTCCATCGGGCCGCGAGACTCGACGACCTGCGGATACCGCCCGGCAACCGGTTGGAAGCCCTGCGGGGCGACCGCGAGGGGCAATACAGCATTCGCATCAACGACCAATGGCGCGTGTGCTTCGCGTGGACTGCCGAAGGCCCCCGGGGCGTGGAGATCGTCGATTACCACTGAAGTTCATCACGGCGTTGGCCAGCGGCCCTGTTTGGCGCATTCAACCGCCGTTTTCGGTCTGAAAGGAGTTCATCATGGCCCGCGAAGTCAAATGGCCGCACCCCGGCGAAATCCTGCTGCACGAGTTCCTGGAGCCGATGGGCATCACCCAATACCGGCTGGCCAAGGAGATCGGCGTGCCGCAGCGGCGCATCGGCGACATCGTGGCGGGCACGCGCGCCATCACCGTGGACACGGGCCTGCGGCTGTCGAAGTTCTTCGGCACCTCCGACTCCTTCTGGGTGGGCCTGCAATTCGACCACGACACGGTGACCGCCAAGGAGCGCATGGCCGACGCGCTGGCACGCATCCGACGCTTTGAGTCGGCGTCGACCTGAGCCAGCATTGATTACAAGCCAAATCGGGCTCTATCGCCCGCCCAGCAAGCGCAAGCAGCTATCAAAAATAGAGATTGCGGGTCAATCGATGCCGGCCGTGCGGCCCGGCATCAGCCCCGCCAACTGCCACTGGGCGATGGCATGCCCGTGCGCGGCGGCCTTGGCGATCCACATCAGGGCCAGCGCCTGGCCATCGCCCTCGCACAGCCCGGCCGCATGCAGCACCCCCAGCCAGTGCATGGCGTCGGCCTGGCCCTGCTGGGCCGCCTGCCGCAGGAAGTGCAGCGCAGCCACCATGCTGCCCCCCCCCCCCCCCCCCCCCCCCCCCCCCCCCCGCCCCCCCCCCCCCCCCGCCCCCCCCCCCCCCCCCCCCCCGCGCCGCATCCGGCGCCACCAGCGCATCGCCGCCCCGGCCGGCTTCGGCCTCTTGCAGCGCCGCCAGCGCGAACCGCGCGCCCACGTCGGCCTGCGCTGCGGCATCGCCCTGATCGGCGCGCACCAGCATCGCCACGTCCTCGTCGGTCAGGTCGAGCGCCAGCGCCGGCCGCACCGCCGCGAACGGCACCAGCGCCCCGCGTCCATCGCCCAGGCGCGGCACCGCGCCCTCCTCGATGCGGCGCTGCCAGGTGCGCATGCTGCGCCCCGTCAACACCGCGGCCGTGGCCAGGCTGATGGGATGAAGGGTGTCGGCAGGTGGCATGCGGCAAATTCTAGCGGCGGGTGTGTCGGCGAGGCGCTCAGGGCCTGATTGCGCAGGCCCGCCCCGGCCCGAGGCCACAGCCACAGCAGCAGCGGGCCTGCGGCGCAACGCCAGCCGACCGGCCGCCATCACCGCGCGCCGCGCCATCGGCGCTGCCCCACCGTCATTCTGCTGCGGGGGGTGCGGCCGCTTGTGCGGCAAACCCGTCGCCAGGCAGAAACCCCAGGATATGCGCCGACGCATCCAGCACCGCGATCCACTCCTGCTTGTGCAGCACGGGCAGGAAGAACGCGGCATCCAGTGCGGTGCCGCTGCGCGCCAGAATCTCGGCGGCCCGGGCCTCGCTGCCGGGGTACTGCGCGACGAAACCCCGCAGCGCACGCGCACGCGCCATCACCTTGGGCTGGTAGCTGGCGTCATACGGCACGTAAAACTCGGGGCGCTGGGCGTAGTCGCGCCCGCCGGCGACCGATTCGAACATCACGGTCTGCCGCTCCTGCGCATCCTTGGGGTCGCGAATGCCCACCACGATGGGCCCCTGAAACACCTGCGGCTGCAAGCTGGCGGGCAACTGCGCCAGCGCGGCGCGCACGTCGGCGTCGCCATAGTCCGGCAGCGCAATGGCGCGGAAACGATCGCGCTCGTGCACCAGATACAGCGGCCGCGCTTCATACACGGTGTGCGCGCCATAGGCCAGTGCCGCCAGCTGAATCAGCACCACCAGCGACACATCCACCCAGCGCTCGCGGCGCGATTTGGCGGGGTTGAACAAGATCCAGGTCAGCAGCGGGCCGCACACCACATCCACGCCGATGAGGATGAAAAACAGGTGCCGACCGCCCGACAGTTGGTCATAGGGCGCGGGGTACCACACCCACAGCACCAGCGCCGCCACCGCCATCGCCACACAAACGGAAGCCAGCAGGTGCACGGCGGCCACGCGCGAGGCCGCACGCACCCGCCGGGCAAAGGGCAAGGCCGTCATGAACAAGGCGGTCGCGTGATCAACGGCATTCTGCCGGCGCGTACTTGGCGGGCAGCGTTCCCAGGCCCGACGACAGGCCGCGCAAACCGGCCGTGGCGTTGGTGCTGGAGGCACAGGCCCAGTCCAGCGCACCGGTTGCGCCGGGGGCGATCAGGGCGCCCTGCACGTTGGGCGTGAAGATCAGCGTGCGGCCCTGGGCGTCGCCCGGCAGGCCCGAGGCTGCGCCAGCGGTGGTCACCGTAACAATGCCCCGCGTGGTGTGCATCTGGATGTTGGCCACGAACTTGGAGCGCTTTTGCGCCACCGGGCGGGCGTTGTATTCGTTGGCCAGGCCGGTGATGGCGCTGACGCCGCCGGTCTGGAAGGCCTCGGTCACCGCCGCCTTGGCCGAGGTGCCGGCCACCATGGCCTCGGTGATCTTGGCGCGCGTGGTGTAGTCCTGATAGGCCGGCAGGGCGATGGCCGCCAGAATGCCGATGATGGCCACCACGATCATCAGCTCGATCAGGGTGAAGCCGCTGTGGGGGCGGGCGTGGGGGCGGGGGTGCTGGCGCATGGCCATGCTCCTGCGGGTCAAGGGCGTGAAAGGAAATGGCCGCGCCTGGGGCAGCCGCCGTGCCGTGCGTGCCACGGCCTGCGTCACGGCCATGAAAAACCCCGCCGCAGCGGGGTGGTTCGCCTAGCCAACGCCATGCGAAAGGGCATGGCGGCTGGCCATCAACGGCACTCGGACGGTGCGTACTTGGCGGGCAGCGCCGTAGCGGCCGCGACAACAGCTCTGTTGCCCAAGCCACGCGCGGTCGCCGTGGTGTTGGTAGCCGAAGTGCAGGCCCAGTCGATGGCACCCGTGGCACCAGCCGCCAAGGCAACGTTGTTCACATTCGGGCGAAACGCCACGCTCCTGCCAGCGGCGTCGGTCGGCAGGCCGGAACTGGCCGCAGCAGCCGTGGTCACGGTGATATCGCCGGTTGCGGTATCGATCGCGATGGCGCCAACGAACTTGCTGGTCTTCTCGGCGGCAGGGCGAGCGTTGTATTCCGTCGCCGCAGCGGTCACACCGGCCAGGCTGTCGCTTTGGAAGGCTTCGCTGATCAGGCTCTTGGGCGAGGATGCTGCGATGAGCACTTCCGACACCTTGGAGCGCACGGTGTAGTCCTGATACGCCGGCAGCGCGATGGCGGCCAGGATACCGATGATGGCCACCACGATCATCAGTTCGATCAGGGTGAAACCTTTTTGCAGCTTTTTCATGTCAATGTCCTTCAGCACAGGTTGGGGTTGAAAACCTTGGGAGACTCACGTTGTGTGCGTCGCCGCACGCCCTGAAGGAATGCAGGGGCCGTGCCAGGTGGCGCAGGCGGCGTTTGACCCGGCGATCTGTGCACTGCTTCACACCGCACGGCCCGCCTGTCGGTCGGCGAAGGCGACAGGTTGGTGGCTGTCGCCGGAATTCGGCGACAGGCTGGTCGGCGGTGTCGTACGAATGGGCCGACAGCGCGGCGGTCTGGGAATGGCCAGCGTGGCGCCGGCGGGTGCCGGGGCGCCGGCCTGGGATGGGTGACAAAAAGCGGTGCTGGCGCAATGACAGCAAGCGCCAGATGCTATTCATACAATAGCGATTCACGGTTCGACAAGAGCCTCGCTCCCCCGCTGGCGGAGGGTTGGGGTGGGAGCCGGCAGCGCCACCCGGCCCACCCCGCAGGCCCCTCACCCCAACCCTTTCCCCAGAGGGGCGAGGGAGCAGGGGCGCCGGTTCGCAGCGGCGAGAAAGCAGGGGCGCCGGTTCACCCCCTCCCCCGCTGGGGGAGGGTTGGGGTGGGGGCCGGCAGCGCCGCCCGGCGCACCCCGCCGGCCCCTCACCCCAGCCCTCTCCCCAGAGGGGCGAGGGAGCAAGGGCGCCGGTTCGCAGCGGCGAGAAAGCAGGGGCGCCGGTTCACTCCCTCCCCCGCTGGGGGAGGGTTGGGGTGGGGGCCGGCAGCGCCGCCCGGCACACCCCGCCGGCCCCTCACCCCAGCCCTCTCCCCAGAGGGGCGAGGGAGCAGGGGCGCCGGTTCGCAGCGGCGAGCGAGCCGGGGCGCCGGTTCACCCCCTCCCCCGCTGGGGCGAGGGAGCAGAGTCAGCCGCCGGTGCCGGTGCTCCCGCTGCCCGGCGGGGCGAAGGGCTGTTACCCGCGCGCCCAGGCGGCCTGCTGCAGGGCCAGCGGCAACTCGTGGGCCAGCGCCATTTCCTCGCGCTGGTGGTGGTGCTCGATCAGGTGGCGCAGGGGGTGCGCGGCGTCCAGCAGGGTGAGCACGGCCTGGCGCCGGGCGCGCTGGCTGCGCAGGGGGCGCGCCAGCAGGGCGTCGAGCCGCTGGGCGTATTCGTCGGCCAGCAGCTCGATGCGTTCGTGCTCGGCCAGGTACAGGCGCGCCGGCCAGCGTGCGCCTGCGGGCAGGTGGGGCAGCAGGCGGTCGTTTTCGATGGCGATGTGTCGCGCCAGCGCGCGGCGCCAGCGCTGCAGGCGCTGGCGCGCGCGCTCGAAGTCGGCGCCCGCCACGTCGAGCAGGTGGGCGTGCAACTGGGCTTCCAGGTGCTGGTGTTCGCGTTCGAAGTGTCCCGGGGACGGTGGCGTGGGCATGGGGCGATCATCCCACGCTGTGGGGGCGCCGTGGCCCCCACCCCAGCCCTCCCCCAGCGGGGGAGGGGGTGTGCCGGCGCCAGGGGTTGCCCGCTCCCTCGCCCCTTTGGGGAGAGGGTTGGGGTGAGGGGCTGGCGGGGGGCCGGGTGGCGCTGCCGGCCCCACCCCAGGCCTCCCCCAGCGGGGGAGGGGGTGTGCCGGCGCCAGGGGTGCCCGCTCGCTCGCCCCTTTGGGGAGAGGGTTGGGGTGAGGGGCTGGCGGGGGGCCGGGTGGCGCTGCCGGCCCCACCCCAGGCCTGCCCCAGCGGAGGAGGGGTGTGCCGGCGCCAGGGGGTGCCCGCTCGCTCGCCCCTTTGGGGAGAGGGTTGGGGTGAGGGGCTGGCGGGGGGGGCCGGGTGGCGCTGCCGGCGCCCAGCCCAGGCCTGCCCCAGCGGGGGAGGGGTGAAGGCGCGCCTCAGGCGTGTGCGAGGACGGGTGCGGCCTGGGTACCGGCGGGCGCGGTGGTGGGCGGCAGCGGCTCGAAGCGGGCGGTGAAGAAGCGCAGGAACTTGGGTTCGTACACCATCTTCATGCCCCGGATCTCGCGCCGGCGCGCGTACAGGTCCTTGCAGGCGCGCGCCACCACGTCGAGGTGGGCGTAGGTGTAGACGCGGCGCGGGATGGTCAGGCGCACCAGTTCGAGCTTGGGGCGGTGGTGGTCGCCGGTTTCCTTGTCGCGGCCGGCCGAGACGATGCCGCGCTCCATGCTGCGTACGCCGCTTTCAAGATACAGCTGGGCGGCCAGGGTCTGGGCCGGAAAGTCGTCTTGCGGCAGGTGGTCGAGGAAGGCGCGCGCGTCCAGGAACACGGCGTGGCCGCCGACCGGCTTGACGATGGGGATGCCGGCGGCTTCGAGCTGCTCGGCCAGGTAGCGGCATTGGCCGACGCGGTGGCTGATGTAGTGCTGGTCGACCGATTCTTCGATGCCGCGCGCCATGGCTTCCATGTCGCGCCCGGCCAGGCCGCCGTAGCTGGGCATGCCCTCGAACAGCACCACCAGCTCGCTGGCGCGCTGGTACAGCTCGTCGTCGTTCATGCACAGAAAGCCGCCAATGTTGACCAGGCAGTCCTTCTTCCCGCTCATGGTGCAGCCGTCGGCATGGCTCATCATCTCTTTCAGGATGGCGCGGATGGTCTTGTCGGCATAGCCCGGCTCGCGTTCCTGGATGAAGTAGGCGTTTTCGACGCAGCGCGTGGCGTCGAACATGACGCGGATGCCGTGGCGCGCGCACAGCGCCTTGACGGCGCGCAGGTTGGCCATGCTGACCGGCTGGCCACCGGCCAGGTTGACGGTGACGGCGACGCAGACGTAGGGGATGCGCTCGGGGCCAACCTCGTCGATCAGGCGGCTGAGCTTGGCGATGTCGACGTTGCCCTTGAAGGGCAGCTCGATCTGCGGGTCGTGCGCCTCGTCGATGATGATGTCGACGAAGCGGGCGCCGTTGAGCTCCTGGTGGGCGCGCGTGGTGGTGAAGTACATGTTGCCGGGTACCGTGTCGCCCGGCTGGATGCACAGGCGCGACAGCAGGTTTTCGGCGCCGCGCCCCTGGTGGGTGGGCACGATGTGCCGGAAGCCGTAGTACTCGCGCACCACCTGTTGCAGGTGGATGAAGTTCTTGCTGCCGGCGTAGGCTTCGTCGCCCAGCATCATGCCGGCCCACTGGTAGTCGCTCATGGCGGTGGTGCCGCTGTCGGTCAGCAGGTCGATGTAGCACTGGTCGGAGCGCAACAGGAAGGTGTTGTAGCCGGCCTCGGCCAGGTACTGGGCGCGCTCGGCGCGCGTGGTCATCTTGATCGGCTCGACCACTTTGATCTTGAAGGGTTCGGCGGCGTAGCTGCGGGTCATGGCGTGTCTCCTGGCGAGGGCGGTGGAACAAGGCGTGCGTGGCGGCGGGCCGGGTGACCGGGCAGTAGCTTGATCCGAATCAAGCTTTTCTGCTTTCAAACGCCAACCGACGCAACAGAAGCCGTATTTGAGGCCTTGCTGGTTGATGTTTTCTGTCATTGTTTTCATGTTTACGCACTTTTCATGCTTTGGTGACCGCACCATGCGCAGGGGTACGGCATGCCGCCGGGCGCCCCAAGGCCCCCGAATGACTATGAAAACAATAGCTGCTGGCGCACGCCAGAAAAGCCCCAGCACCCTGAAACGCCCATGGATGCCGCGCCCGGCACGGCCAGCGGCTCAGCCCGCCTCGCGCGGCACGAAGATGGCGTAGTTGCCGGTGGCCGAGGCCACCAGCTGCTCGCCCGCCAGCACGCGCGAGCTCAGGTGCGCCACCGTGCGGCCGCGGTTGACCACTTCGGTCAGGCACACCAGCCGGCCGGCCCGCACGGGGCGGAAGTAGCTGATGGCGATGTCGATGGTGGCGCAGATCTGCCCTGGCTCCAGCGTGGGGTAGAGCGCCGACCCCATGCCGGTGTCGGCCAGCGCGAACACCACCGCGCCATGCACCACGCCATGCGGGTTCAGGTGCTGCGGCGCCAGCGTCAGGCTGAGCTGGCTGTGGCCGGCGCGCTGCACCTCCACCTTCAGATCGATCAGGTCGGCAAAGGGATGGTGCATGGTGGACAGGGGCAGAAGTCAGACACGATGCCGGCGGGCGCGAGCCGCCCCGGCGCGACACATGGCAGCATAGCCGAGGCACCGAACACTATGTTTTTGATAGCTGCTGGCGCACAACCAGCAAGCGCTGGAGCCTCAAAACACCTGGAATGATCGTGAAGACTGGCCGCACCCGCCGGTGCCATGGCGCATGGCCCCCGCGCCACACAGCCTAGAAACGGCAGTGGGACGTACCCGCCCGTGCCGTGATCGGCGTGCCAGGCAAGACGCGACGGCGCCGCGGGCTGGTGCCCAGGCCCCGCAGCTGCGGCAGGATGAACCAGATCCAGTGCGTGCGCTTGGCGCCGGCGCGCAGCTCGGCCAGCGCCGCGGCGCAGCGGTCCGCCTGCGCCTCGATGAAGCGGCCGAGGTCGGACACGGCGGCGCCGGCAGGTCAGGCCGCGTAGCCCGGGTTGGGCAGCACGCCGCCCACCAGTTTGGGGTTGTTGAGCTGGCGCGGCGCCACCTTGCCACCGCGCGCCTTGAGCCATTTTTCGACCAGGTCCCAGACCATGGGGTTGCCGGCCTTGGCGGCGTCTTCGGCCACCGGCGCCCAGCCGGCCACCTTGTAGCTCTTGTCGGCGTCGATCAGCTGGCCCTTCAGGCGCATGTCGCTCACGCGCTTGCCCATGGGCGCCAGGGGATCGAAGCTGTAGCTCAGGCCACCGACGCGCACCATGTCGCCGCCCTGCTGGTAGTAGGGGTCGGGGTTGAACAGGTTGTCGGCCACGTCTTCCATCACGGTCTTGATCATCTCGCCCTTCATCTCGGTGACGGTGGCGTAGCTGTAGGTGGTGGCGGTCATGTCCATCACCCATTCGCGCGTGATGGGCTGGCCGGGCAGCAGGCTGGTGCCCCAGCGGAAGCCGGGCGAGAACGCCAGGTCGGCGCCCTGCACTTCCATCAGCGCATCGACGATGAGCTGGTCGCCGGTGCCGTTGAAGTTGCCGCGCCGGTACAGCAGGCCTTCGGTGATGGCCAGTTGCTCGGACAGCTTGGCCTCGTAGGGGGCGCGTATCTTGCTGATGAGCGCGTCCATGTCCTTGTCGGCCGGCAGCATGTTGGCAAACACCGGCAGCAGCTTGTAGCGGAAGTCGGCCACCTTGCCGCCCTTGACGTCGAAGTCCAGCACGCCGAGGAACTTGCCGTTGCTGCCGGCGTTGGTGACGATGGTCTGGCCGCCGGCGTTCTTGACGATGCTGGCCACCGGCATGCCGTCGTGCGTGTGGCCGCCCAGGATGGCGTCGATGCCGCGCACGCGGCTGGCCATCTTCAGGTCCACGTCCATGCCGTTGTGGCTGACGACGACCACCACCTGGGCACCCTTGGCGCGGGCTTCGTCGACCACCTTCTGCATGTTCTCGTCCTGGATGCCGAATTCCCATTCGGCCACCATCCAGCGCGGGTTGGCGATGGGGGTGTAGGGGAAGGCCTGACCGACGATGGCCACCGGCACGCCGTTCATCTGGCGGATCACGTAGGGTTTGAACACCGGGTCGCCGAAGTCGGCGGTCTTGATGTTCTGCGCCACGAAGTCGACCTTGCCGGCAAAGTCCTTCTCGACGATTTCCTGCACGCGCTTCATGCCCAGGGTGAACTCGAAGTGGCCGGTCATGGCGTCCACGCCCAGCAGCTTGCAGGCGTCCACCATGTCCTGGCCATTGGTCCACAGCGCGGTGCCGCTGCCCTGCCAGGTGTCGCCGCCGTCGACCAAAAGGGAGCCCGGGCGGCTGGCGCGCACGCGCTTGACCAGGGTGGCCAGGTGGGCAAAGCCGCCCACCTTGCCGTAGCGCTGGGCGGCCTGCTCGAAGTCGAGGTAGGTCAGCGCGTGCGCGCCGGCACCGCCGGCCGGCACGCCGGCGGCCTTGAGCAGGTGCTCGCCCACCAGGTGCGGCAGGCGGCCCTTCATGTCGCCCACGCCCAGGTTGACGCTGGGTTCACGGAAGTAGATGGGCCGCAGCTGCGCGTGGCAGTCGGTGATGTGCAGGAACGACACGTTGCCGAACCTGGGGATGTCGTACAGCCCTTCGGCGGCGGTCTGCGCGCTGGCTTCGGCAAACCGGCCCAGCCCCATGCCGGCCACGCTGGCGGCGCTGAGCACCTGCAGGAATTCGCGTTTGGAGAGGTTCATATATCAGCAACCACTGAATTAAAGGAAGCAAAAAAGCCCGGCAGCGCCGGGCTGGGGCCGGTCACTTGTTGACCGGCGAGTTGGGGTCGAGCAGCAGCGCCACCAGGTCGGCCACCTGCTTTTCGGTCAGGATGCCCTTGTGGCCGGCGCGCGGCATGTTGGAGCAGGCGTTGTAGGCCTTGCTGTTCCAGATCTTGCCCCAGGTGT
>WBZM01000825.1_pt1 | contig 36564 bp, 29 predicted proteins | sample 5204271 | NCBI WGS metagenome assembly WBZM01 (sample SAMN12344346, study PRJNA552823) | activated sludge metagenome | biome: Activated sludge suspended growth; feature: Nitrification reactor; material: Wastewater; isolation source: activated sludge from nitrification reactor of wastewater... | reverse complement strand
ATTTCTGGCAGTGAGGTTTCCGGCCCGTCTCAGCCTGGCGACGGTCGTCGTCGTTTTCGCTCTTGCCGCAGTCGCCGACGCGGGCGTCTTCCTGCCGCCGAAGGGCAAGGTCTACGGCGGGGTAAGCGACAACGGCACCTACCGCGGTTTCGAGAACTTCTCCGAAGCGACCGGCAAGCACCCTGCGGTCCTTCAGACCTACCACCCGTGGGGAAACCAGCTCTTCCTCGCCTACCAGCGCTGGCAGAACACCGAGGTGCTGCCGATGCTCCACATCTCGACGGCTGACGATGAGACGAGGGCAGAGCTGATCACCCCGAAGGAGATCGCCCGGGGCGTCGGCGACCCCTATCTGATTGAGATCAACCGGTTCTTCTCGGCCAGGCGCCAGAAGGCCTTCATCAGGCCGCTGGGTGAACCGAACCGCTGCCTCAATCCCTACACCGCCTTCACCTGCTCGGGGAAGCGGCGCGGCGGCGAGCACAAGACGATCTGGTACCGGCGCGCGTTTCGCCGGATCGCCCTGATCACCCGGGGCGGCACCACGGCGGGCCGGATCGACCGCAACCTGAAGAAGCTCCAACTGCCGAAGCTGAACTGGGGCTCGCTGACCAGGAGCCCGAAGCTGCCCAAGGCTCCGGTGTCGATCGTCTGGAGCACCCTTCCGTCGGGCTCCCCGTCGGTCCGGGGCAATCATCCGGTCGACTACTGGCCGGGAAGCAAGTACGTCGACTGGGTCGGCACTGACTTCTATTCGAACTATCCCTACTGGCGGGACCTCAACCGCTTCGTCCACAATCGCCGCTGGCGACAGAAGCCCGTCGCCCTGACCGAGTGGGGCGTGGTCGGGGCCGACGACACCCGCTTCGCCCGCCGGGTGTTCGCCTGGGTGAAGCAGCAGCCGCGGGTCCGGATGATGGTCTACTACCGCGGCTTCGGAACCGCCGACCCCTACTACCCGTACAACTACCCGCTCACGGTCAAGGTGATCCGCAACAAGCTGAAGAGTCCCCGCTTTCTCGCCTTCGCCCACGGGTACGCGAGGCGCCGCTAACCGAGATAGCGCGTCACCATTTCGGCTTCGACTTCGAGAGCTGCCACCGTCTCCCGATCAAGCTTTCCGAAGGGTGCGAGTTCAACCCTGCCGGAGGGCATAGTCCAGGTACCGACGATCCGGTCGCCGGCAAGGATGGTCGGCCGGAAGATCCCGTTGGTGGTGACGACCTTCCGGGTCTCTTCGTCCGGGAGGATCCAGGCGCGGTCAGTCCAGCCGTGGAGGACGGGATCGAAGGCACCGAGCAGCCTCACCGGCGCCTCGGCCACCGTTGGCGCCGGTTTTTCTTTCAGTTCGAGGCATCCGTCCGCTTCCACTGTTTCGCCGGCGATCGCCGCCAGGCCCTTGCGGGCCAGACCGAGGTTGACTCCGGCCCACCTGGCGAGGTCACGATCGGTTGCCGGTCCGTGGCCCGTGAGGTACCGGCGCGCCAGTTCGGCGGCGGCCAGTTCGAGGTCAACCTCGCCCTGCGGCCCGAGCCAGTCTTCGACCAGGACGAAGGCGTGCTCGCCTCCGAGCGTCGGTCCGCGCAGGATCAGACCCTGAAGGGAGGCGAACAGCAGTATGTGAACCAGCGCCTGGCCGGCGACCGGCACTCCCTCCGCCGCGAGAACTTCCTTCAGCTCTCCGCGGGTGGCCGGCCCGTCCTTCAGCCGGTCGACGATCATCCCGACTCCCCGGTCCGCCTGCTTCTCCGAGACGCCTTCCTGCCTCAGGCGGGTCTGGTTCGCGGTGGCTTGCCGGGGCGCGGTCAGCGCGTGCAGCCAGCCGTGGTCTTCGGCCCGAACCAGGTGGAGGGTGCCGCGGTTCAGCCAGTTGACGACCAGCGACCCCTCGTCGAGCGCGGCATCGACCATCGAGGCCGATGGTTCCGTGACCCGCTCGCTCAGCCGTGGCCGGATCGCCAGCCTGGCTCCCCGGCCGTCCTGGGCCTGTACGGCGAGCAGCGTTTCGACTACCTGACCGGGGGTCGCCGCAGCCGGCTCGATCAGACCCTGGGCAAGCAGCCGTCTGGTTGTCACGTCCACGGGTCAAGGCTATGGTGGATTCACGGTTGAACGACTTGAGGGGGAGCGATGAAGTCCGAAGGATTCCGGCGGCACCTGACCTATTCGAACGTGATGGCCACTATCGCCGTGTTTGCGGTCCTCGGTGGCGGCGCCTATGCGGCAACGAAGATTCCGAAGAACAGCGTCGGAGCCAGGCAGCTCAAGAAGAACGCCGTCACCACCGCCAAGCTGAAGAACGGTGCGGTCACCTCGGCCAAGGTGAAGAAGGGCTCGCTGCTCGCTTCGAATTTCAAGTCCGGTCAGCTGCCACGCGGAGCGACCGGACCGACCGGCGCGACCGGTGCCGCCGCGGTCACCGTGGCGGCGCATGGAGGCGGTGAGGATCCGCCCGCCCTGTTCGGCCCGACCACGAACATCGTGATGGCCTCCGCGCCGATCAGTCTCCCCAGGGAGAGTGACGTGGTGATTACGGGTTCGATGGGTGACAAGCAAGTCGAGTGTTCGGTCGACGGGTGCCAGGGGCCCGGAGGAACCGATTCGACGATCGTCGGCCTCTATCTGGAATTCCCTAACTCGACCGGACCCTCCCCGGTCCCCGGCGGCGGAATCTCGGTTCTGGGCAGCAGCTTCAACCGAATCCAGATTCCCCCGCTCTCCGGGGTGATCCGGGATATCCCGCCCGGCATTTACACGGCCAAGCTGATCCTCGCCGGCCTCGGAATAAGCACTTCCGTCTTCGACAACGGCGGCGCCGACCCCTGGATCACCGCCCTCGCCACGGACTCCGGCTAGGAGGCATGCATCTGGGTTGAAGTTATCCGCACATGGAACGAATAACTTCAACCCGGATGCCCATGCAATGAAAAAGGCCCGGGATTTCTCCCGGGCCCTTCTCGGAAATCTCTGAAGAGATTTCTTTACATCATGCCGCCCATTCCGCCCATGTCGGGCATTGCGGGCATGCCGGCGCCACCTTCCTCCGGCGGCTCGGCGATGATCGCCTCGGTCACCAGGATGTTCTTGGCGATCGACGCGGCGTTCTGGAGCGCGGAGCGGGTCACGACGGTCGGGTCGAGCACGCCCGCCTTGACCATGTCACCGTACTCGCCGTTGGCTGCGTTCAGGCCTTCGCCTTCCTTCAGCTCGCGGACCTTGTTGACCACGACCGAACCCTCGAGACCGGAGTTCTCGGCGATCTGCCGGACCGGCTCTTCGAGCGAGCGGTGGATGATCTGCGCACCGGTGCGCTCGTCGGCATCCTCGAAGGAGTCGACGTCAAGCGCATCCTGGGCGTTCAGGAGAGCGACACCGCCGCCCGGGACGATGCCCTCTTCCAGTGCCGCACGGGCAGCCTGGAGAGCGTCCTCGACGCGATGCTTCTTCTCCTTCATCTCGGTCTCGGTGGCAGCGCCGACCTTGACCACGGCAACGCCGCCGGCCAGCTTGGCGAGGCGCTCCTGGAGCTTCTCGCGGTCGAACTCGGAATCGGTGTTCTCGATTTCCGACTTGATCTGCTTGATCCGGCCCTTGATGGCGTCGGCGTCACCGGCACCGTCGATGATGGTGGTGGTGTCCTTCGAGACGACCACGCGGCGGGCCTGGCCGAGCTGGGTCAGCTGGGTGTTCTCCAGCTTGAGGCCCATTTCCTCGGTGATGACTTCGCCACCGGTCAGGATGCCGATGTCCTCGAGCATGCGCTTGCGGCGGTCGCCGAAGCCCGGCGCCTTGACCGCAACACCGGTGAAGGTGCCGCGCAGCTTGTTGACCACGAGGGTCGCGAGGCATTCGCCCTCGACGTCCTCGGCGACGATCAGCAGCGGCTTGCCGCCCTGCATGACCTGCTCGAGCACGGGCAGGATGTCCCTGACGGAACCGATCTTCTGGTTGGCGATCAGCACGTACGGCTCTTCGAGCACGGCTTCCATGCGGTCCTGGTCGGTGACCATGTAGGGCGAGATGTAGCCCTTGTCGAACTGCATGCCCTCGGTGAACTCGAGCTCCATGCCGAAGGTCTGGCCTTCTTCGACGTTGACCACGCCGTCCTTGCCGACCTTGTCGATCGCGTCGGCGATCGTGTTGCCGATCTCGTCGTCAGCAGCCGAAATGGCGGCGACGCGGGCGATCTGGTCCTTGCCGTTGACCTCTGCCGACTGCTTCTCGCGCAGGTTGGCGACAACGGTGTCGACTGCCTTCTCGATGCCGCGGCGAAGCGCCAGCGGGTTGGCGCCGGCGGCCACGTTCTTGAGGCCCTGGCGGACGATGATCTGGGCGAGCAGGGTGGCGGTGGTGGTGCCGTCACCGGCAACATCGTTAGTCGCGGTCGCGACCTCGCGCACCAGCTGGGCGCCCTGGTTCTGGAAGACGTCCTCGATCTCTACCTCGCGGGCGATCGTGACACCGTCGTTGGTGATGGTCGGAGCGCCGAACTTCTTGTCGAGCACGACGTAGCGACCCTTGGGGCCGAGGGTTACCTTGACTGCGTCAGCGACGGCGTCAACGCCGGCCTGCAGGGCACCCCTGGCATCTTCTGCGAACTTCAGCTCTTTGTGAGCCATATCTTTCTAATACCTCCTGAAAGTCTGGTTGTCAGGACGCGCTAGGCGACCTTGGCGAGGATGTCCGACTCACGCAGGACGAGAAGCTCTTCGCCCTCGACGGTGATGTCGGTTCCGCCGTACTTGGAGTAGAGGACCTCGTCGCCTTCAGCGACGTCGAGCGGACGACGGCTGCCGTCGTCGGCGACCGCGCCGTCACCGACAGCGACGACCTTGCCCTTCTGCGGCTTTTCCTTGGCGGTGTCCGGGAGGACCAGACCGCTGGCGGTCGTCTCCTCTTCATCTACCGGCTTGACGATAAGCCGGTCCCCGAGGGGCTTCAGCTTCATTGATTACCTCCGATGGTCATGTTCATACGTGTTTCAGGTTCCATACATCGCTTCTGGCGCCGGGAAATCGATGATTCGGGCGCCTCAGTCTCTTGGCACTCTCGGGGGGAGAGTGCCAGCAACTGACAACCATACAGAATTGAGACCGTCGGTCAACCCCGAAATGTGAAAAATCTGAGTCCACTCGACTCAAGCCGGGGAAACCCGGCTCCAGTCCGCAAGCAGAGGGGCTCAGCCGACGGAAGCCGAAAAGTCACGCATCTCGCATGAGAGATGACCGGCGAGGCCTTCGCCTCCCTCTTTCATCACATGGTCGTGGCTGGAGACGAAGAGGGGGCGTGCGAGCGGGGCGAGGAATTCCATCCACTTGCGGTTGGCCCGTACGTTCCAGTCGAATTCGATCGAGGTCCACTGGTCTGCCGTGGTCGCGAGGGTCCAGGTTCCTTCCCCGACCACGTCGCCGGTCGCCACTCCGCGAAGAAACTCCGGGTGGACCTTCTCGACCGCTTCGATCGCCATCTTCAGGGTGTAACCGACCGGTCCGCGCCAGACCGCGATCGCCTTCTGGCCGATCCCTTCCTCGTCACCGTGGATCGTCTCGATCACCTCTTCGAGCGCAGGCCACCAGACCGGCCACCGGTTGAAGTCGACCAGGGCATCCCACACCGCCTGGCGACCGGCCGAAACCTCCCAGCGGGAAGCAAAGGCGAAAGCTGCCGGGTCGCCCCCTCCCGACATGGCTAGTTGGGCGAGGGGACGGTGCCGTAGCCGGTCAGGCCGGGTTCGACGATCTGGGAGAAGTGGACGATGGTCACGATCGCGTCTTCCTCGATCTCGCGGTCGTAGATCTTCTGGAGGAAGTCCCGCGTCTCCTCGACCCGGCGGAATTCCGGGTTGTCGCGCTCGATGTCCCGGGGCGAGAGTTCGGACAGCCGCTTGACCTCGACCTCGTCGATCACCGCAGAGAAGATCTTTTCCCGCCTGGAGTGCCGGGAACCGACCGTGACCCACACGATCTGGCTGCGCTGGTACTTGGCGGACTTGTTGCCAAGCCGGATCGTGGCGGTCTTGCGACCCCGCTTGAGCTGGTCGACAAACACAGGGGAATAGAAGTTGAGAGCCAGGAGTCCGGACATTTGCCCGATCTAGAATATGTAGTTGCCGAGCCGGGCGGGTTCGAGGATGGTCACCTGGCCCCGCCCTGCCTTCACCACGCCTGACCTTTCCAGATCAGCCAGGAACCGGCTTACGCTTTCGCGGGAGGTGCCGGCCAGCTGGGCCAGGTCGGCCTGATTCATCCGGATCGTCACCTGGCGGCCGTCCTCCCCCTCCTCGGCGACCAGCTGGGAAAGGACCCCGGCCACCCGTGATGGAACGGTCTGGAAGGACTGCCGGGAAATTCGTTCATTTGCCGCTCGCAGGCGCCTGGTCAGCGCGGCGACGAACTTGACGGTGATGTCGGGATGCCTTTCGAGCAGGGCCCGCACGTCGCTCGCGGGCAGGGCGAGCAGCTCGCCGTCACCGCCCAGGGTCTCGACCGAGGCGGAACGCACCTCGCCGTCGAGCATCGCCAGTTCACCGACGATGTCCCCTTCGGTCAGGGTTGCAAGGGTTATGGCCCTGCCGTCCGGATGCTCGCGGGTTACCCGGAAGGTGCCGGACTTGACGATGTAACAGGCGTCGGAATGGTCTCCCTCGTGGAAGACCCTGGTCCCTTCGGGGTATGCACGCGGAATCGCGACACGCGAAAACTGCTCGAGCTCGTCCTGATCAAGCTCGGCGAAAAGGGGCACGCTTCTCAGCAGCCCGACTGTGCTCTCCTCAGCCGAAGTCACCCGCGGAGTATTTCGCATCCGACCGGAAAAACAAAACGATTCTGATCAATTGAGGTCAGAAACCCTTCCCAGGTGCCTTCCGGGGGCGTTTACCCACCAAAACGGTGGCCGATCGCCCCCGGTTCCAATCGCAGCGGTTCAGGACTGGCAGTTCGGACACCAGTAGGTGGTCCGGTTGTCGTCTCCCTGGCCTCTTGAGCGGATCCGGGCGGCCCGGCAACGGGGGCAGGGCCGACCGGTCTTCTTGTAGATCCGGCCCGGTCTCTTGCCGGTTTCAACCGCGGCGAGCATCTGGCGGCGGGCGGTTTCGAGCAGGATCTCGGCCTCGTCTTCCTCACCCTTTGCCAGCGATGCGGCCGGGCTCCAGGGATCAACTCTCGCCTCGAAACAGGCTTCGGACTTGAAGATGTTGCCGATCCCGCAGACGATCTTCTGGTCGAGCAGGGCCACCCCGACCTGATCCGGGCTGGCCCGGAGCCGCGAGGCTGCGGCAGCTGGGTCAAAGCCCGGGTCGAGGATGTCGGGGCCGAGTGAGGCGAGCCGGGAGTCGCGAGCCAGCTCGACCGTCCGCACCAGCCGCAGGGTGGTGCCGCCGAACTGGGCGATCCGAGCGCCCGCCCCTTCGCCTCCCGACGCTTGGTTTTCATCACCCATTTCGAGCAGGAGCCAGGCGCTGCGGTCCGGCTTGCCGAAGCCGCGGCCATCGTCCACCCTCCAGCCGCCGTTCATTCCGAGATGGGAATGGAGCGAGAGGCCCTCCTCGAGGTGGATCAGCAGGTGCTTGCCGCGGGTTTCGATCCGCTCCACCCGCTTGCCGTCGATGCGGCGGGCATGCTGGCGCAGAGTGGAGCGGGGATTCGGTGCCGAGGCCGCCACGATCTCCCGGCCGAGCATCGCCGGCTCGAGCTTCCGGGCGATGCGAACCAGCGAATCACCTTCTGCCATAGGTCAGCTCGTCCTCGTTCCGGGTGACATTTGGGTGGTTATAGCGACCCAAATGTCACCCGGAATGTGCTCTACGCCAGTTGCGTTCACGCGGGGGCGACCAGGCGGCGGGGTTGGCGGCTGAAGCCGGCCGCGACCAGAAGTTGCTCGAAGGCGGAGCCGAGGATCGGTTCGCCGTCGAATCGCTCGATCTTGAGCTGGCCGACCCGGCCGGCCTCGACCTCGTCGATCAGGGTGGCGAGGGCGGCGGCGAGGCCTTCACCCTCAAGGGCCGGATCGAGCCGGAGGATGCCCTTGCCGCCGCGCTCGATGTAGAGCAGGGGATGACCATCCCGGGCGAGTACGTAGGCCCCGGCGGTGCGGGCAGCCTTGCGGCCTGACTGAAGCTTCGGCCAGGGCAGGGTCGAGCCCCAGGGGCAGGCCGGGTCTGTCGCGGCCAGCACCGTGAACGCCTCGGGGCCGTTCTCTTCAGCCGGCAGGGCGCGCAGCCTTTCGACCGCTCCCGAGAGCGCGAACTGGGCCCCGCCAAGGCCCTCGACAAAGTAGCCGCGCCGGGCGGTCCCCAGCACCTCAAGGTTGGAGAGCTCCGGATAGAGGGTCGAGAAACCACCGGGGATGCCCTCGGCCAGGGCCATCTCGCGGGTCAGGATTCCGTATCGCTCCAGCATCAGCTCGGCCTGGGCCCGCAGCTTCGGACCGGCGGTCGGGGCTTTCCTGAACAGGGTCTCGGTCAGGGACCAGCGGCCCTGGACGGTCGGGCCGGTGGCAGCCCGGCGACGCGAGAAGCGACGGCCTCCCGGCTCGTAGGTCGGGACCGACCGGAGCCGCGGCGCCCGGAGCGGCGCGAAGGAGTCGTTGGTGATCTCGCCACCGAAGGCGAGGTCCCAGAGGGCCGAGTGCAGTTCCTCGGAAGGGTGATCCAGCTCGTTGGCGAGGTCGAGCCAGAAGGCCGGGCCGGCGGCGAGCCGCTCGCGGATCGCGTCATGGACTTCGCCCTCCGGCGGGGTCAGCTTCGCGTTGGCCGGTGGCGGGCCGGCCAGCCGCACGTCCTCCCGGAAGTAGAGGGCCACCCGGCCGTCAGTTCGGCCGACCGCCCCGGCCCCGATCCAGACCACCTCGCCGCTGGTGCAGAGTTCGTCCAGCCAGGTCGGGCTGTAGGAGCCGAGCCGTCGGGGCAGCACGTCGTTCTCCCAGACCGACTGGGTCAGAGCCACTCCCTGCAGCGGGACCAGGATCTCCCGCAGGCGATCGGTGCCCGCCCCGGGCCGGGCGTTTCGGCTGATTGGCCGATGCCGGTCGATCCCCTGCCATGAGGCGAGGAAGCGGGCGTAAGCGGCACCGTCGGCCGGCTCGACCTCCTGCCTGAGGTGGGCGAGGCTGGCCCTTCGGACCCGGCGCAGCACCTCGGCGTCGCACCATTCGCGTTTGGTCCCGCCCGGCCGGATCTCCCCCCGGACCACGGTGCCGCCGGATTCGAGCTCCTTGAGCGCCGGGGTCGGGTCGACTCCGTAACGCTCCCGCGGCCAGCCGGTCGGGAAGGGACCGTGAGTCCGGGCATACCTGGAAAGCAGGGTGACCATCGGGTCTTCCCTTTCCTCAAGAAATTCGGCCGGCAGCCCGCCCGGCGGCGAGACGCCGAGTGCATCGCGGTAAAGCCCGACGTCCTCGGCCGCGATGAAGCGTTCCTCGCCGTTGATCCTGACCTTCGCCACCCGGCGCTCGGTGATCAGGTTCTCCAGCATCGAGGCGGCGGAGTAGCCCTCCGCGACCCGCGCCTCGGCCTCCGCGGCAGTCAGGTCACCAAGTCGGCGGAGGATCTGCTGGAGGCCGTCGCGATCGGAGGCCTGGCCCTGTTCGGTCAGGTTCTGGAGCGAGGCCTCGACCTCGGCCAGGGCCTCCTCGTCGATCAGCTCCCGCAGCTCGTCCTGGCCGAGCAGCTCGCGCAGGAGTTCGCGGTCCAGCGAGAGCGCGGTGGCCCGGCGCTCCGCATTCGGGGTGTCCCCCTCGTACATGTAGGTCGCGACATAGTCGAAGAGCAGCGAGGAGGCGAAGGGCGAGGCGGTCTGAGTCTCGACCTCGACCAGGGAGATCTCCCGCGAGTGGATTCCCCGCAGGAGCTTGTCGAGCGCGGGCAGGTCGAAGACGTCCTGCAGGCACTCCCGGTAGGTCTCGAGGATAACCGGGAAGCGGGGAAAGTCCTGGGCGACCTCGAGCAGGCTCTGGGACTTCAGGCGCTGCTGCCAGAGCGGGGTCCGTTTGCCCGGGTAGGCGCGGGGGATCAGCAGCGAGCGGGCCGCGTTCTCACGGAAGCGAGCCCCGAACAGGGCCGAGGAGCCGAGCTCCCGCACGACCAGATCCTCCAGCTCATCCGGCTCGATCAGGACCAGGTCGGCAGAAGGCGGCTCGTCGGCGTCGGGCAGGTGAACGGCGATGCCGTCATCGGAGTGGATCGCGTCGGCCTCGAGACCGTGATGGTCTCGAAGCTTGCGGGCGATCGCGAGACCCCAGGCGGCGTGGACCCGCCCGCCCCAGGGGGTGAGCACGACCAGACGCCAGTCCCCGATCTCGTCGCGGAATCGCTCGACCACCACGGTCTGATCCGAGGGCACGACCCGGGTTGCGTCTTGCTGGTCTTTGAGGTAGGCGATCAGGTTGCGGGCCGCCCGCGGGTCGAGGTCATGGGTCTTCTCCAGCTCGGCCGGATCGGCATTGACGGCCTCGCGGGCGAAGGCCCCGATCGCTTCGCCCAGCTCGGCCGGCCGGCCGATCCCGTCGCCGCGCCAGAAGGGGATCGCCCCGGGAACCCCGGGTGCGGGGATCACGATTACCCGGTCGCGGGTGATCTCCTGGATTCGCCAGCTGGAAGCACCGAGCAGGAAGACCTGACCGGCCCGGGCCTCGTAGACCATCTCCTCGTCGAGCTCGCCGACCCTGCGGCCGTCCGGCAGGTGGACCCCGTAGAGACCGCGGTCGGGAATCGTGCCGGCGTTGGTCACGACCAGCGAGCGGGCGCCCTTGCGGCCCTCGATCGTCTTGCCGGTCCGGTCCCAGACCAGACGGGGCCGTAGCTCCGCGAAACGGTCCGACGGGTAGCGGCCGTCGAGCATGTCGAGCACGTTGTCGAACTGCTCGATCGAAAGCTCGGCGAAGGGGGTGGTCCGCCGGACCAGCTCGAAGGCCTCGGTCGTGTCCCATTTATCGAGCGCCGCCATCGAAACCAGATGCTGGGCGAGCACGTCGAGCGGATTCGATGGGATAACCGTCTCCTCGATCAGGCCTTCACGCATGCGCCGGGTGACCACCGCGCTTTCGAGCAGGTCGCCGCGGAACTTGGGGAAGATCCGCCCCTTCGAGGTCTCCCCCAGACCGTGTCCGGCCCGGCCGATCCGCTGGAGACCGCGGGCCACCGACTTCGGTGATTCGACCTGGACGACCAGGTCCACCGCGCCCATGTCGATCCCGAGCTCCAGTGAAGAAGTGGTAACGAGGCAGGGGATCAGACCGGACTTGAGCTGCTCCTCGACCTCGGTCCGCTCCTCGTGGGAGAGCGAACCGTGATGGGCCCGGGCCAGGGGCAGGCCCTCGACCTCGTCCGCACGAACCGCTTCGGTCTGTTCCGGCCGCGGCCCCTCGGTCGCGGTCCGGTTCGGTGACTCGACCTCGCCGGTTTCCTGATCGAGGTCGTTCAGCCGCTGGGCCAGACGCTCGGCGGCGCGGCGGTTGTTGACGAAGACGATGGTCGAGGTATGGGCCCGGACCTGCTCCAGAAGCTCCGGATAGATGGCCGGCCAGATCGAACGGATCGGTGCGTCATCCGCCGAGCCGTCGTCATGCTTGTCGGCCTCGGGAGCGGTCATGTCCTCGACCGGGACCACGATCTCAAGGTCGAGTTCCTTGCGCTGGCCGGGGTCGACCACCTCGCATTCCCGGCTCGGTCCGGAAAGGAAACCGGCGATCCGTTCCAGCGGACGCTGGGTGGCGGAAAGACCGATGCGCTGGACCTGCTCGCCGCCGTTTTCCCGGACCAGGTGGTCGAGTCGCTCCAGGGTCAGGGCGAGGTGGGCCCCGCGCTTGGTCGCCGCGACCGCGTGAATCTCGTCGATGATCACCGTCTCGACCGAAGCCAGGATGTCTCTCGCGCCCGAGGAGAGCATCAGATAGAGCGACTCCGGGGTGGTGATCAGGATCTCGGGCGGTTCCCGTCGCATCCGGTTACGGTCGGTCTGGGAGGTGTCACCGGTGCGGATCCCGACCGAGAGATCGACCCCGATCCCCTTCAGGGGCGCCCTCAGGTTTCGCTCGATGTCATAGGAAAGGGCCTTGAGCGGTGAGACGTATACCAGTCGCACAGCCGGCTCCGGCTCCGGAATCTCGCCGGTCGCGACCGCCCGGCGGCTGCGGGTCAGGCGGTCGATCCCCCAGAGGAAGCTGGCCAGGGTCTTGCCGGAACCGGTCGGGGCGCAGATCAGGGTGTCGGAGCCAGATGAGATCGACTGCCAGCCGAGCGCCTGGGCTGGCGTCGCGCCCTCGAACGAAGCCGAGAACCAGCGCCGGACATCGTCACTGAAGGGCGCGAGAGGATCCTCGAGAGCTGATTTCATGGTCGGCTTTGCAGACATCGTTAAACCCTTGATGGTACGCCCCCGCCCACCCGGACCTGGAAACCGCATCCTTCTGCCTGTTTGGTGTTTATTGGTCTGGGAGAATTGAATAGACAGTGACCCAGTCCGGCTCCAGAACCGAACACGGAGAATCAGCTACCTCCAAAGTGACGGCAGGTAATGCTGCCGTGCGCCCGGCCACAGTCGATCAGGTCCGCCAGCTCCAGAGATTCCGCCGCTGGGGGCTGGCCGTAGCGGACGCTACGGCAATCGGGATCGGCGTTCTGATTGCCGATCAGTGGAGTTCACTGAACAGCGGCGAAACGATCTGGGCCCTGCTCGCGATCCCGATCTGGATCTTTGTCGCCAAGGTCGACAACCTCTACGACCGCGACCCGCGCCGAATCCGTCACTCCACCCTTGACGAACTGCCGGAACTGCTGGCCACCGCAGCGATCACGATCGCCGCCGCCTGGGCGATCACCGGGCTGCTCGATGCTCACCTGACCAGTTCGGTCATGGTCGTGATCGGGACCGTCGCCTTCTTCGTGGCGATCGTTCTGCGCAGCCTGGTCCGCTGGCTCTACCGCGAGGTCGCCCCGCCGGAGCGAACCCTGATCGTTGGCTCGGGACCGAAGGCGAGGCTGGTCTCGAACCGGCTAATCGTCCAGGGCGGCGACCATCTCGAACTGGTCGGCTATGTCGGCGATTCGGAAGGCGGCGACATCTCCGGACCGGCCAGCGCCGGTGCCCGCTACTTCGGCCAGCCCGATCAAATCGGGTTAATCGCAACTGACCAGCGGATCAACCGCGTGGTGATCGCCGACGACGAGCTGAGTTCCCGCGCCGCCGGTGAGATCATCGCCGCCTGCCGAGGTGCCCGGGTCTCGGTGACCATGGTCCCGGCTAACCAGACCGTGCTCGGGCCGGGAACCGAACTGAACCGGATCGCCGAAGTGCCGATGTTGGACTTCCAGTTCGGCGATCCACCCCGCTCGACCATGGCGATCAAGCGGGCCACGGACCTTGTCGTCTCGGTTTCGATGCTGACCCTGACCGCACCTTTCCTGGCCCTTGCCGCGGCGATGATCCGGTTCGACTCCCCAGGACCTGTCTTCTTCCGCCAGGTCCGGATCGGGCGCGATGGCGACCAGTTCACGATGTACAAGCTGCGGACCATGACCGCCGACGCCGAGGAACAGCTCGACTCCCTGATTGACCTCGACGCGCTAGATGAGCCAGCTTTCAAGATCGCCAACGACCCGCGGGTCACCCGGATCGGCAAGTGGCTGCGCCGCTCCAGCTTCGACGAGGTGCCGCAGTTCATCAACGTGCTAAAGGGCGACATGTCGCTGGTCGGCCCGCGGCCCGAGGAGGAGGCGGTGGTTGCGCTTTACGACGAGCGACAGCGCCAGCGGCTCCGGGTCAAGCCCGGTTTGACCGGGCCGATGCAGGTGGCCGGACGCGGCGGTCTGACCTTCGAGGAACGGCTCGCGCTTGAGCGGGACTATGTGGAGAACCTGACAATCACCGGTGACTTCAGGATCCTGCTCCGGACTCCTCGCGCCGTAATTCGCGGCGAAGGTACTTTTTGAAGTTCGACCTCGAAGTAGTGGTAGTCAGTCACGGTGCCACCGACCTGCTTCGAAACTGCCTGAATTCGCTGAAGGAGTACCCGGCTTCGGTCCGGATGCGGGTCACCGTAGTCGATTCAGGCTCGCCGGTTGAAACGCCCACTATGGTCGAAAGCGAGTTTCCCGAGGTCCGCCTGATCCGTTTGGCCAATGTCGGTTTCTCCGCTGCCAACAACGAGGTCTTGAGAGAGGCCGCAAACGAAGCCAGCTGCTGCATGATCCTGCTGCTCAACCCCGACACCGAAGTGCGTCCGGGGACGATCGATGCGGCGGTCCAGCGCCTCAAATCCGACCGACAGATCGGCATGGTCGGGGTCCGGTTGGTAACAGCCGATGGTTCCTTCGACCACGCCAGCAAGCGGGCTTTCCCTACCCCGCTGGCGGCGCTCGCGCACTTCACTGGTCTCGGCCGCATGATGGGCGCCCCGAAGCAGCTGACTCAGTATCGGGCAACCTGGCTTGAGGAAGACGATCCGGGGCAGGTCGACGCCGTGAACGGAGCCTTTATGCTGGTCCGGCGGGAAGCTGTCGAGCAGGTCGGCCCGCTGGACGAGGGCTACTGGCTTTACATGGAGGATCTCGACTGGTGCCGACGCTTCAACGATTCAGGCTGGACCGTCTTCTATGAACCGGCCGGCGAGGCCTTGCACATCAAGGGCGGGTCGAGCCCGGAACGGCGCCGGCCGAAGCAGGAGATCGCTTTCCATCGGGGTATGGGCCGGTTCTATCGCCGATTCGATGCGCCGGAGAACCCGGGCTTGGTCAACCTCGCGGTCTATCTGGGGATCGCCGCGAAGCTCGCGATCAGCCTGCTGATCACCGCCGGCGGCGGGTCCAGGGACCGGTAATCAGGATCCGGTCGGCTTGCGATCGCTGAGCGCCGTCTTCAGGCGGTCGCGGTCCTCGTCCCGCACGCGGTAACGGGTCCAGGCGTAGTAGCCGCCGCCCGCGATCAGCGGCACGCCAATCAGGAGGGCGATGATCAGGGGCAGGGCCGAGCCACCACCGCTGCCGTCGTCACCACCGGATGCCGGGGTCGCGGTGATCGTCGAATCATCCGACTCTGAATTGTCGCTGGAACCGGTCGCCCCGGTGGAGCCTGACGTATCGGAATCGGTGGCCGGGTTGTACTGCCCGTTGCTGAACTGCTGGGTCTGGGTCGGAGTGTCGCTCCCGGATCCCGTGCTGTCGCCGGAACCGGAGCTGCTCGTATCCGTGGATCCACCGCTGCTGTCACCGCTGCCTGAATCGCTGTCTCCGCCGCTGTTTTGGTTGCCGCTGCTGCCACCGTTGCCGTTGTTGGCGTTGTTCACATTGTTGTCGTTCTTGCCGGGGGTGGGGGGTGGCGGCTCTTCCGTGTAGACGTCCGTAGCTGACGAAGCAAGTACCGTCCCCGGTTCCACACTGAATGTCAGGACCATCAGCCCCAAGATCGATGCCGCAAGGCAGAGCAGGTGCCGCGCGGAAGCGGAACTTGTCGCAGGAGCGTTCATACGCACGGAAGATAGCCGATCTGATCGCGTTTCTGGTTCCATTCCTGCTCCTCGTCGGTTTGGCACTGAGTGGCGGCGGTTATGACCTTCTGGCTCGTCACCTGGCTGGAATCCTCGCCTGGGTCCTCGTCGCCGTGCTGCTGCTCGGACCCTGGCCGGACCGGCTCCGCCCGGGCCGGTCGCTCGCCCTGATCGGCGGTCTGCTTCTTCTCCTGGCAATTCTCTCAGCGCTTTCATCGATCTGGTCGAGTTCGGTTTCTTCGAGCCTGACTGAAGCCGAAAGGGTGATCGGCTATCTCGGCTTCTTCATAGCCAGTTACCTCACCATGAGAACCCCGAAACAGCGCGAATGGTTCGCTCGGGGTCTGGCGGCCGGTCTGGCGGTAATCGTCCTGTTGGCACTAGGAGACCGGCTCCTACCCGGGGGCGAGCCGGGAGCCGTGCCCGGAATTGACCGCCTCAGTTACCCGCTGGGCTACTGGAACGCAAACGGAATCTGCGCTGCGGCGGCGCTTGTGCTCTTCACCTGGTTCGCGACCGTGACCGGGTCGAGAGGGTGGCGGGCCGGTTGCGTGGCCGTGGCGATCCTCTCCGGGACCGCGCTCTACCTCACCTACTCCCGAGGTGGCCTGCTGGTCGCCGCGGTCGCCATCATCCTGCTTTGTCTCCTCACTGCCCGCCGGCTGCGGGTCCTGGCCACGCTGGTGGCCGTAGTCGCAGGAACGGTGCCGATTCTGCTCACGGTCAATCTCTATCCGGAGATTTCTGGCGATAGTTTCGGCGACCCCTTACTGGGCGAAAGCCTGATCGTGATCATTGTCGCGGTGGCGGCTTCACTGCTCGCAGCGGCCATCCTCGAGGGCCTACTTCAGTTCAGCCACCGTCACCAGGCAGCGACACTGCAGGCCCGGAAAATCTCGAAGGACCGGAAAGTGCTCACCGGTTTTATCGGGGCCGGCGTTGCCGCCCTGATTGTGCTCTCGCTCGCCTTCGGCCAGAATGTCTGGGACCAGTTCACTGACGATGACGTTCCGGTCCCGACTGATGCCCAGTCCCGTTTGACAGAGCTTTCGGGGTCTTGGCGATACGAGTTCAACCGGGTTGCGCTAGACACATTCTCCGATCACCCGACTCTCGGCAGTGGAGCCGGCACCTACCCGATCGAATGGTCCCGGCGCCGGAGCGTGCCAGTGGTGACCCAGGATGCCCACTCATTCTACCTGGAGAATCTGGCCGAGCTTGGTATCCCGGGCGGCCTAATCGCGCTTTCCCTGGCAATTTCGCTCTTGGCTCTGGCCGCATCTGCCTCTTACCGTCATCTGGGGCGGGAAGCACCGGTAATCCTCGCGCTGACCACTGGAGTGCTCTTCTCCCTCGCGTTCGACTGGTTCTGGAAACTCGGGGCCACCGCGGTTCTGTTAATGAGCCTGGCCGCGTGGATCGCCTCAGCCGAGGCAGTGGACCCCAATCGCTCGAACACCGGTTCCGGTTCCGGCTTCCGAGTCGTCGGGCTGCTCGCCGTCTGGATCTCGATCGTGGTTCTGGCCGTTCCGGCCCTCGCCGATTACTACGTAGAGGCCAGCGCGGATTCGGTCAGGGCCGGGAAGGTCGATCGGGCATACGACCAGGCGAGAAGCGCTTCGATGCTGGAACCGTGGTCGCCCGACCCCCACATGCAGCTGGGCACGATCGCTGAAGGTCGAGGCCAATATGCCCGAGCCTTGGCCGAGTACAATAAGGCGCTCGACCTCGAACCAGATAACTGGCATGCTCTGGTCTTGCGGTTCGGGCTGAACTACAACGCGGGGAACTTGCGAGCGGCACAGGCCGACTACGCCCGTCTGCGCGAGATCAATCCGCTCTACTTTTCCCAGTACTCGTTCGAGGAAATTCAGCAGATAACCTCCTGACTCCCGGCTCCCCGGTTCGCTACTTTCTGCCTCTTGTCATGTTCAAGTAAAGAAGCGCTACCCGAAACTCTGCGCCCTCGAGTGAAGTTAGACCCTCCGAAAGGCTCCCTTGCAAGCAAAATCGAATCGCGGAGTGCTGCTCGCAGCACTGATTATCAGCTTCCTCGGCCTGACCGGCTTTGGATCAAGTGCCGATGCCGCGCGATCTTTCCACACCGGGATCTTTGACGGAAGCGTTTACGACCACGGCGACGACGAAGCCTTCGATCGCACCGCCGACAGCGGAGCAACGCTGATCAGGAGCAACCTCTACTGGACTTATATGGTCGCCAACGGTGACTCGGCCAATCGCCCCGGATCTGGGGAACAGCCCTTCGAAGCGACTGATCCTGGCAGTCCCTACTACAGCTGGGGCGTTTATGACCGCATGGTACGCAAGGCAGACGCCCGTGGACTCCAACTGATGTTCACGATCGTCAGTCCTCCACGTTGGGCGCGGATCTCGGCCTGTTCCGATTCCGGTGCCTGCTCTCCCAAGCCTGCCGACTACGCGGATTTCGCGACTGCAGCTGCCAGGCGTTATGACGGGACTTTCGATCCTGGCGACGGCAACGGTGTCTTGCCCTGCGTAAGGTTTTGGCAGGCCGGAAACGAACCCAACTTCTACCTTTTTTACAAGCCCCTGCTCAACGGCAACGGTTCACCAGCGGCTCCATATGAGTACCGCAAGATCCTCAATGCCTTCTACGGAGCAATTCATGCGGTAGATGACTCCAATTTTGTGATTGCCGCCGGCCTTGCCCCAAACGGAAAAAAGGGTAAGTCAATTGCCCCGCTGGACTTCACCCGTCGTGCCCTCTGCATGACCGGCACATTCAAGAATCCGCGCCCGATTGCCGGCTGCAATTTCAAAGTCAAGGCCGACGCCTGGGCCGTCCATCCGTACACAACCGGCGGACCGACTCATGTGCCTTCCGGTACCGACAATATGTCGGTCGCGGCGCTACCCCGCCTGCAGAAACTCCTCGCCGCAGCCACCAAGGCCGGGAAGCTTTCAAGCAACTACGGTCGCACCCAGGTCTGGATAACCGAGTTCAGCTGGGATTCAAAGGCGCCGGATCCCGGCGGAGTGCCGTGGGCACTTCAAACCCGTTGGGTCGCCCAAGCCATGTACCTCATGTACAGGGCCAATGTTTCTACCATGCTCTGGTTCGGTCTGCGGGACCAACCCAAGGGAGAAAACTGGTCTTACACCTTCCAATCCGGTCTTTACCTGCGCGGCGCAACGATTGCCAAGGACCGACCCAAGCAGGTATTGAAGGCATTTCGTTTCCCGTTCTACGCCCAGCTCGCCGGTAAGGCCGGAGTCAGAATTTGGGGGCGCACTCCGGACAGCCAGGCGGCAACGATCGACCTCTTCGGTCGCCGCGGCGCCAAGGGCGGATTCAGAAGGATCGGGTCGGTCAAGGCGAACGTCAATGGCATCTTCACCGGTCTGATTCGAAAGCGAGGCTTCACCGCAAAGGGTTCCATCTACGCCAAAGTGAGAGGCGGGCGAAGCGCAGTGCCGTTCGGTCTCTGGAAGACCAAGGACATCTACCAGCCGCCCTTCGGCTGATCGGGGACCGGCCCTACCAGGGCAGGTCGGCTGCGACTTCGCTGAGAGTCGGCGCTTCGATGTCCCGCTGCGAGAGCAGCGGGTCCTCGACCGGCCACTCGACCCCGATCCCGGGGTCATTCCAGAGGATTCCGGACTCGGTCTCCGGGTTATAGAGACTTGAGACCAGATAGGTCACATCAGCGGTGTCGGAAAGCACGCAGAAGCCGTGGGCGAAGCCGACCGGCACATAGAGCTGATGGTGCTTTTCATCATCGAGGACATAGCCCTCCCACTGACCGTAGGTGGCCGAGTCGCGGCGCAGGTCGACCGCCACATCGAAGATCCTGCCCCGCGGGCAGCGCAGCAGCTTCGCCTGTCCGGGAGTGGTCTGGAAGTGAAGACCGCGCAGGGTTGCCTTAGAGGAACGGGAGTGGTTGTGCTGGACGAAATCCGCCTCGACCCCGAGCTCCCGCCAGGCGACCTTGCTGAAGGTCTCGACGAAGAAGCCGCGCTCGTCCCCGAAGACCTGAGGTTCGATCAGGGCCAGGCCCTCGAGGCCGGTGTCCAGTCGCCGGGCCACGCCTACTCGGAGAGCGCCTGGCCGTACTGCCGCTGGTAGTACTCGCGGTACTCGCCGGAGCGGAGCGGGCCCCACCACCACTTGTTCTCCCGGTACCAGTCGACCGTCTTCCCGATCCCCTCGCGGAAGCCGACCGCGGCTTCCCAGCCGAGACCCTCGGTCTTCTTCGAGGCGAGCGAATAACGGACATCATGTCCGAGCCGGTCACCGACATGGGTGATCAGCGACTCGTCCCTGCCGGTCAGCTCGAGGATGGTCCGGATCACCTGGATGTTCGGAAGCTCATCCGGACCCCCGACGTTATAGACCTGACCGGCCTCACCCTGGTCGAGCACCTGCTCGATCGCCGCGCAGAAGTCGCGGACAAACAGCCAGTTACGGACTTGGCTGCCGTCACCGTAAACGGGGATCGGATCATCGTGGATCGCGTTGAGAATGGCCAGCGGGATCAGCTTCTCGGGATGCTGCTGCGGGCCGTAATTGTTCGAGGCCCGGGCAATCAGGGTGTCGGCTCCGTAGGTGTGCTGGAAAGCGCCGACGATCAGGTCGCCACCGGCCTTCGAGGCCGAATATGGCGAGGAGGGGACGATCGGGGAAGCCTCGGTGAAGGAGCCCTCGTCGATCGACCCATAGACCTCGTCGGTCGAGATCTGGAGATGACGGATACCGGCGTCGCGAGCCGCTTCAAGCAGCACGAAGGTGCCGAAGACATCGGTGGTGATGAACTCGCCGGGCGATTCGATCGAGCGGTCGACATGGGATTCGGCCGCGAAGTTGACCACCGCGTCCACCCGGTCGACCAGACCGCGGACCAGGTCCCGGTCGCAGATGTCGCCTTCGACCAGCTCGACGTCGAGCCCTTCGAGATTCTCCGGCCGGCCGGCATAGGTCAGCTTGTCGAGCACGACGAGGCCGTCGCCCTTGCCGGACTCGACCATGTGATGAACGAAATTGGAGCCGATGAAGCCGGCCCCGCCGGTGACCAGCAGCTTCACGAGCCAGTCCCTTCGAGGCTGCGGCGCTGCTCGAGGTAGGCGGCAAGGCCGTCCTGCCAGTCGGGCAGGGTGATCGCGTGTTCGATGCCGCTTTCAAGCACCGACCAAGCTGGTCGGGGCGCCTTGGCGGCGAACATCTCGGTGGTCGCGGAAAGGGTGGTGACTTCCATTTCCGACAGTTTGAAGATTTCCTTGGCGAAGTCGTACCAGGAGCAGTTCCCGCCCCCGGCCATGTGATGGATGCCGTAGGCATCGGAGTCGAGCAGACGGACCAGCCCATAGGCGAGATGCCAGGTGTAGGTCGGGCAGCCGACCTGATCGCGGACCACCAGCACCTGCTTCTGGGTCTTGCCGAGCCGGATCATAGTGTCGACGAAGTTGCCACCGTTGATGCCGAAAAGCCAGGAGGAGCGGACCACGAAACAGCGCCGGTTCGCGTTCAGGGTCGCGACCTCGCCGGCCAGTTTCGAGACGCCGTAGGACGAGACCGGACCGGTCTGATCGGTCTCGACATAGGGCGTGGTCTTGCTGCCGTCGAAGACATAGTCGCTCGACACATAGAGCACCTTCGCGTCAACCGCCGCCGCTGCTTCCGCGACGATCCCGGCGCCGGTTCCGTTGACCGCAAGCGCGCCTTCGGCCTCGTCTTCGGCCCCGTCGACATCAGTCCAGGCGGCGCAGTTGACGACCGCGTCGGGGCGATCGAGCCGGAGCCGTCGGGCGACCGAATCGGGGTCGGTGATGTCAACCTCCGCGTGACCGTAGCCGTGGACCTCGTGGCCTTCGTTTTCCGCGGCCAGCATCACATCGTTGCCCAGCATGCCGCGGGCTCCGAGCACGGTGATCTTCATCAGACGATCTCGATCTCGGCCCGGTCGCCGACCAACAGCCGCATCGTCTTCGGCAGGGAATCGCTGCGGGTGACCCGGACCTCCCGGCCCAGCAGGCTCGCCTCGATCCGGGCGCCCAGGTTCTCGACCGAGGAACCGGAGAGCAGGATTGAATGCTCGATCTCGGAGTTGACGACCCGGACCCCGTCCCCGATCGAGGTGTAGGGGCCGATGTAGGCACTTTCGATCACGGCTCCGGCACCGATCACCGCCGGCCCCCTGACCACCGAGTTCTTCAGCACGGCACCCTCTTCGACGATCACCCGGCCTTCAACCCGCGAATCCTCGATGGTCCCATCGAGCCGGCTGCCGATGTCATCGAGTACCAGCCGGTTGGCTTCCAACATGTCGACCAGCTGACCGGTGTCCTTCCACCAGCCGCTGACCACTTCGGAACGAACATCGTGGCCATCGTCAATCAGTGTCTGGATCGCCTCGGTGATCTCCAGCTCGCCGCGGGCCGATGGGGCAAGCTGCCGGGCCGCCTCGAAGATCGCCGGAGAGAAGAGATAGACGCCGACCAAGGCCATGTCCGAGGGCGGGTTCTCAGGCTTCTCGACCAGCCGAACCACCCGGCCTTCATCGAGCTCGGCGACGCCAAAGGCGCTGGGATCGTCGACCTGGGTCAGCAGGATCATCGCGTCGGGCGATTCGTCGCGGAAGCGCTGGACCAGACCGGGCACGCCATCGCGGAGCAGGTTGTCACCGAGGTACATGACGAATGACGAACCATCGAGAAACTCTTCGGCAGTCAGCACCGCGTGGGCGAGACCGGCCGGCCGGTCCTGCTCGATGTAGGTGATACGGGCCCCGAAATCCGATCCATTCCCAACCGTCTCCCGCACCTCGTCACCGGTCTGGGGGGCGATGATGATGCCGATTTCCTCGACTCCGGCCTGAACGAGGGCCTCGATTCCATAGAAAAGCACGGGTTTGTTTGCCACCGGCACAAGTTGCTTGGCGTATGTGTGGGTAATCGGCCGTAGGCGGGTTCCCGAACCGCCCGAAAGAATCAAGCCCTTGATCTCGGTCATGAATGGTCAAGAATATCCTTCAATGGATCTGACTACCCCCACCGTCTACGTCCCGACCCTGAATGGCGGCGAAAACCTAGCCGCCTGCCTAGAAGCACTCTCTGTCCAGAGCGTCGAAATTGAAGTCGTGGTGGCTGACAATGGGCCTGGAGAGGGTTGCAGTGAACTGCTCAAGTCAAGCTTTCCGTCGGTGACAAGAGTCTCGTTTGGGGGCCACAATCTGGGTTTCGGGACCGCCTTGAACCGGGCCGTAACAACGGAGGGGCAAGGTCCGATCATCTTTCTCAATGATGATGCTGTTCCGGACTCCGCTTTCGTCGAGAATCTCTTGGTCGGTTGGAACGAAGGTGAAACCGCGATGGTCGCGGGGGTGCTGCTCAAGTCCTCCAGCCCGACGGTTGTGGACTCTGCCGGAATCCGCTGCGACAGGACCCTCACTGCCTGGGATCATCTGACTGGAGAACCGGCAACGCGCTTGGAAGTCGCGTCGGACCCCTTGGGCCCGACCGGCGGCGCCGCCCTCTTCGACCGGGTCGCTTTCGAAACGATTGGGGGGTTTGATGAGCGAATCTTCCTCTACTACGAGGATCTCGACCTTGCCCTGCGAATGCGTATGGCAGGCTATTCCTGCCGTCTGGCAAGAGCGGCGAGGGCGACCCACGAGAGTTCCGCGACCCTAGGCCGGAGGGCTGCCGCCAAGTACCGACGGACCGGCTTCAGCCGCGGCTACCTGTTGAGGAAATACGGGATCATGGCTCATCCAGGACTGGCGATCATGACCCTCATCAGCGATGGCTCGGCCAGCCTCGCCCAACTGCTTCACGACCGGACTGCAGCTGGCCTTAACGGCCGAATTGAAGGCTGGCAAGCGGGGCGCGACATCGTTCCAATCGACCCCCCCTTTGAGCTGCTCGAACCGCCCAGCTTGCGTCGTCACATGCGGGTGCGGCTCAATCGCCGACGTTACTGAGCTCCACTGTGGCTCACTTGCCCAATCTCGCAACCGATCCACCGGTCAGTAGGTTCCTCCCAGTTTCCGATGATCCCAGGTCAGAACTCTGACTGGAATGAACTCAAGGACCACCCTCTTTGGCGCTTGACTACGAAACGCCTCGAGCATTTCGGTGGTGAGCTCGACCCCTTCAGGCGTATATCGGGCAACCGAACTCTCCGCGTATGCGGTAACCAGGTTGGGATCACGATGTATGAGCGTCTCGGTCTCCATCATCACGCCCCTGAGCTCGGAATAATTGTCGTAGCCATCCTCGACTAGCACGGTCGCGCGCGGATCACGTTCGAGGTTCTTGACCTTCTGGGACTTGGCGAAAGTCCAGGACCTGATCCGGTCCCCGTTCGGGACGTACCAGAGCGGCATCGAATGAGGCCAGCCCCGAGGGCCGAAACTGGTCACGACAGCCACTTTGCGCTCAAGTAGAAAAGCCTCGGCTTCCTCTTGGGTCATCTCGATCTGTTCACGCCGGTTCATGCCCTAACCCTAACTCGATGCAAGTCCGATCATGCGACCGAAGCGTGGGCGGGCAGTCATCCTGCGGGATCATCCAGGCTTCTTCGGCACGAGAGTCATCCAACTGTCACCGGAATGATGCCCGTCGTATGCTGCAATCTCGAAATCTCCGTCACTCCAGTCCTTCACTTCCGGGCAGGACTTTCGCCCGGGTACTTCTTTGAAGATCCTGGAGATGTCATGGGTGTCAGAGAACCGTTCGTTCAACTTTTCGATTACGTTCGGGCGGAACTGTTCGTGGGTTTCGATCACCATGGTCGCTTCTCTGAGCCGGGGAACAATCTCGGGGTCGATGAGATCCTCCTCAAGTCCCTCTACGTCGGAAAGCAGGAGCAGCCTTCCTCTGGGGAGATCGTTCAGCCCGTCTTCAGTTGCCAATCCGCGGGTTTCGATCTGAACCCCGTTCTTTCTGGCCAACTCGTGTGCCAACTTGCATTCGAACTGATTCGTTTCAAAGCCGATCACCTCTGGCGAAGCCTTTCGAGCCACGCCTGCGCAGAAAAACCCGTCCCCGGATCCGAGATCGACGAACACTTCCGCCTTTCCGGCATGATCGCTCAAAAACTGCACAACATCCGGTTCATATACGCCCATCAACTTGGCCGAAAGGTAATTCGTGTGGCCGAGCGCCCGTGAAGGGAAACGTAGCCCGGCAAAGGCCCCGCGCTTCACCTCCAGCCCCTGTTCTTTCACGTATCGGGTGGTCGGTTTACCAAATGGGCTGGTCATACGCCAAAACCACCTCGGCCGCTTTGAGCGGTACCAGTACATGAGCTTCGAGTAGCCTCCGATCCGGAGGATCAGTCTTTCCCGCATGCCGGGAGGCTCTGGTTCGAACATGCGGGGAACCTAACAAGGTTGCCATCCGCCCGACCCTGATCGAATCACGGCTGGCTCGGAGCTCCAACGGCGTGGCCCGGTCATCGGGTCGGTCAACCTGAAAGTATCTGTGGCCGGGGCGCCCACCTGACCACGCTGACTTCAATTCGTGTCCTTGAGCAAATGGTCATGATCCGTCGGCTTACGTGTTTTCCGAGTGCCATGCCGCTTGGGCGGCTTCGAAGCAACATTGCTCCGGGTGAGATCGACAGCGAGAACCGAGTTTCCACAATGAGAATGACGCGCTTTCAGGAAGACAAATCCACAGGAAATCACGGCCCCGGGACGAGTCCGTTGGCATACTGGTCGGGATCCCGAGTCCTCTCGATACCTGTTCGGTTCCCGCAAGCGCACGAGGTTGAAGCAAGTCTCCAATCTAACCCGACACGACCGCCAAGGCGAACTGATCCCCGAAGTCGGGATCGGGTTGCGACTCATGATCTCAGGCTAGAGACTGGCGGCGACGGTGGCGCCGCTGAATTTCATCGCTGGACCCCGAGGCTGAGGGCAAGTTGGGCGAGCTGAGTCCCGCAGTCCTCTGGGTTAGCCCGACTGTCAGCTCCAGTTTTGGCGGCCCTACCACGACGACCGTCAACGGCCTCGTCGCAGAAAAGCGAGCCGGGCTCAATAGCAGCTTGTTGACGACGACATCCGGCGATGATCGGCATCAGATCGCCCCCGCGGTGGAAAGACTGGCCGCCAATGACATCAAAGTGCGACTCTTTCGGCGAACCGGTCTGCTCGCCAAGTCCGAGGCCTGGGGATTCAGTGCGAGTTCGGTGATCTGGATGGCCAGAAACCTCCGCCGGTATGACCTGATCCACCTGCAGTACGTCTGGTGCATCACTTCGATCTTCGGCTCCATTCTTGGAAAGATCTTGCGGGTTCCGGTGGTAATTACTCCGCATGAGTCCCTGACCGACTACGACATCGACGTTGCTTCGCGGAGTCGGAGAAAGCGGCTGGTCAAGCTGGCCCTAAGGCAGCTGTATCTGCGAACCGCCGATCGACTGATCTTCATGTCGGAACTCGAAGAGAAAGACACACGCTCCGGTGCGGTGCCGTACGAATTGATCTCCCATGCGGTGCAGGAAGAGATCGCAATTGTCGAGCCACGAACGGAAGACCTCACCCCTGGTGTTCTGAGGATAGGTTTCCTCGGCCGAAACATCCCAAAGAAGGGCATCGATCTCATCATCCGAGCGATTGGCAGGAACCCGGAGCGACATTGGGAACTTGCGATTGCCGGCCCCCCCGGTACCGACGAGTTTCGCGATGAGATGGCTCGGCTGGTAAGGGAATTAGAAGTCGGAGACCGGATCAGGTGGGTCGGATTCCTCCCGGAGCGGTCTGATCTCTTTCGCGCATGCGACGTGCTGGCCATGCCTTCGGCGTACGAAGGTTTCGGGATGGTTGCCGCAGAGGCTCTCTGCAATGGGGTTCCGGTCATAGTGCCAAACCGCACCGGGGTTGCCGAGATAGTCAAGGAATTCGAGGCCGGGATTGTGATACCGGAAGCTGGGGTCGAAGAGCTCGAGAACGCGCTGGAAGTCATGGAGGACGATTCAACGGCTCGAAGCAGGTTTTCCGAGAACGGTCTCAGGGCCGCCAACTCCCGGCTTTCTTACGCAGCCTTTGCCGCAGCCACATCAAAGCTCTACAAGAGCTTGATTTCTGGTTGAGCTACGAGCCTCACACGGATATCCCGTTCAGGCCGTTAAGGCAGTCGGGACCATACCGATCACCGTACCCGGCCCTGAACCACGCGCAAAACCCACAGTCGCTCACTCGACAGTGAAGATGGGCGACTTCGGATTTAGAGATTTGGCCTTTGCCCGGGCCGCCCGAGATTGCTGTGGAGATAGGTCGGACGCGAGCTGAGAAAGTACGAACCAGTTGGTCCAGTTGTCTGGCTCCTTATCCGCCGCTTCTCGGGCCAAACCGATCGCCTCTTCGTCGCGGCCTAAGAGCCGCAGAACCTGGGCGCGCTGGATCAGCGCCGTGGTCGACCAAGGTTCGAAGTCCGATGCCTTGTCAGCTTTGTCCAGCGCCAACTCGAGATCCCCGTTGCGGACCGCTGACTGGCTGCCGTCTATCAGGATGGCCGACTTCATCGGTATCCAGATGAGTACCATCGCCGCGGCTGACCCAATGACCATCGGTATCCGGACCTCCCAAGGGGATCCGCGGAATCTCTCCGGGAACTCAATCGGGTTAGTTGACGCAGCGACCGCCACGGCCAAGGTGAAGAACATGACCGGCAGAACGGTCAATTCCCAAGCCCAGTCGATTCCAGCTGAAATCGCAAAGGCCGCCATGCCCGCCGCGGACACGGCGAGCAATGACCTTTTTCGGTCATCTTTCTCCCTGGCAGAGAAAAGAACCGCGGCTCCGATCGGTCCCAGGATCATCGCCAAAACCAGGATCAGTCCGAGAGGTCCAAGTTCGGCCAGGTTCTCAAGGTAAATACTGTGGGCATCGCGAACGAACTGCGAGCCCTGCCCGTCCCGCGCCCACCAGAACTCAAAGGTCCCGGGCCCAATCCCGGTCACCTTTGCCGATTCGCTTGCTTCAACCGCTGACTTCCAGACCAGGTAGCGCTCACCGCTGTTGACGTTGGACAACCGGTCGACCGTCGCCAGCTCGGAGGGCTTCTTGAACTCATCCCACTTGTCTCCCGCGAACCCGCTGGCGAATGCTCCGATCGCGACGACCAGAACCACCGCAAAGGCGGCGATCCCCGCGTTACGTGCAGCGTTCCGACTTGGTCGGCCTAGTTTGATCTCGTTCCTGTTGGCAAAGAAAAATGCGGCAAACTGAGCCAACGCGACCGCTGAAACCACCGCCAGGACCAGCAACGCCATCTGCTCGCCCTGATCTAGGCGGGCCTGCCCCGGGTCGAGATCACGGACCGCCGGCCTGTCGTTGATCAGAAAGATGAGCAAGGCCGAACCGATTGCCGGGCCGATCAGGTTCAAGAGCAGTCTTGTTCGTTCGGGAAAGAGAACCGCCAGAACGGCGAGAACCGCTGCAACCTCGACTATTTCGCCACGCGATGCGGTCATATAACCGGCGAGGGCCAGCAGCGGAACGGCACCTGCGGCCAGACATCGCACCGCCGTCGACTTTGCTGCCGCAACGAGCCAGAGCACGGGTCCGACGCCAATGGCAATGAAAATCCCCAATCCGTTCCAGTATTCGAGCGGATAGTTGAGCCGGGCCTTCGGGTATCCCTCTGGGAAGGTGTAGTCGGAGCCGAACGGGAGCAGGTTCGGCAGCAGCCGATCGACCAAGGCGACCAAAGCAACCAGAACCACGGCTGCCGCAACAGCTACTACTGCGTTTCTCAGTCCCTCACGATCCTGGGTAACTACCAGTAGAACCACAACTCCGAGCAATGTGGCAACCCGGGTCAGTTCAATGATGGTGTGTTCGGTACTTTCAGTCCAGAGCAGACCGCAGGCGGTCCACAGCAGGAGGGCACACAGAATTGCCAGAATGGCCAGACTCGCCCGGGTCGGGCGAAATAGGGGCAGAATCCCCGCCAGAATCCCAAGCAACACTGACCACCAAGCTATGATCCCGACCTGACTTCGCGGCACAATTTCGTAGCCGCCAGAAGCGAAAGCCAGGTAGGTTATCAACAGGAAAGGAATCCCGAAGCCTACGATTGTTCGAAGCAGTTCTTTGAGCTGAAGGTTCTTGGGCAATTCCACAGGCGCGGATTCTTTCATCTGAGGTAGCTCGTCCGTCGCTGGCTATTTCACGAGGCCATCGGGCAGTCGGCCCTCCGCTTTCAATTTCTGAAGATGCGCCTCCATAACCATTCTCGCTGCTGACTTCAATTGTTCAGGCACATCCGACCAGACGAGATCTAGCAGCGCTTCTCTTGACCTTTCGCCAGCGGCCATTGCCTCGACAAGTCCGTTCTCTCTCATTAACCGATGCTCAAGGTATTCGGATATTTTCGCCGCCGGATCGGTAATCCAGGGTCCGTGTCCGGGACAGATCAGAGCTGGTTGCCAAGTCTGCAGAAGCTTTAGAGAATCCATGTACGAAGCCAGGGAACCGCCGTCGGGGGGGACATACGTGAATCCTCGGCCGAGGATCAGATCCCCGCTGAAGCAGGCTCCGCCGGGGATCGGGGTGGCCATGAAGCAAACGTGATCGGAAGAGTGGCCGGGAGTGTCGATGCTAAAGATTTCAGATCCCGATTCGAGGTCGGCCGCGACCATCCCGTCTCTGAAAGACCCCGTGACTTTCCCGGCTTCGACAACGGGCAGCCCCAACATCTCGGCTCCTCCCGCGTGATCGACATGCGAATGCGTGAGCAGCACCCCCGCCGCCCCACCTCGGTCCTCGATAGCTTCCTTGATGATTGCCTGATGCCCTTGATCTGCCGGACCTGGATCAATCACCCAACACGGGTTGGAGCCGTAGAGATAGGTGTTGGTCCCATCCAGGGTCATCGGTCCCGGATTGTCGGCTGTCACCCTCCAGATTTCCGGAAATCCTGGCGCCGCACCATTCACCATTTCCCCGCTCATGGGAAGAGCCTAGATCACCAAGAAGCCCCTCTGATCAGGCGGCTAGTTCGCGGCTGATCGCTTCGCGAGCCTCTGCGGGCTCGAGAACGACTAGATCGCCTGCTCCCTTGAGGATCTCGCGGACCAGCCATGATGTGCCGGCGTAGGGGAGCTCGACCACGACGGCGCCGTCAGCGAGTTCTTCGACCACGTTGCGCTCCTCGCGCATCCAGCGGGAGCGCTCGGGTGAGACCCAGACCCGGGCGACCGAGGCCTCGGGGACCTGGCCGTCGCTCATCCAGCCTTCCACCCCGGCCAGCTCTACCGCCTCGGGCCGTGGCTCGAAGGTTTCACCGGTCGGCGTAGCTTCCTTGATCCGGTCGAGCTTGAAGTGGCGCATCGCCATGCGGTCAAGGTCGAAGCACTCGGCGTACCAGCCCTCGCGACCGTTCTCCAGCCGGTAGGGCTCGACCTTGCGCTCGGAGAACTTGTCTTCGTTCTCCTTGTAGTAATTGAGGGCCAGGACCTGGCGCTTGGCGATCGCCTCGTTGACGATTCCGGCCGCCTCGGCTCCACCGGATTCCCGCACGATGGCGAGGCCTTCACGGGCCGGGTCGCGGCCGAGGGCCTCGACGATCTTCTCCCGGGCCGAGTCGAGCCGGGCCTGGGGCAGGTGGTCGCCGACCAGGTCGATCGCGGCGACCAGCGCCTTGGCTTCGAGCGGCAGCAGCCGGGCCGGGCGGGCGAAGGAATCACCGTAGGGCTCGGAATCGACTTCGATGATGTCGCCCTTGATCTCGGCGTAGAGGACATAGGTGCCGCCGCCGAAATTGACCACGTTGAGGACGTCGATGTCATCCCGGAGCTCTTCCTCGGAAAGCTCGAGGCGCCGGCAGAGATCCGACATCGAAAGTGCGGTGCCTTCCTTGGCGGCGCCGATCAGCATGCCGGCCAGGGTGACTAGCCGGCCGAAGCGCTCGGGCCGGATCGCCGCGGCGGAGCGGTCCTTGCTGCGCTGGCGACGCTCGCGGATCGGGGTCGGGAAGTCGGTCTGGGCCTCGGCCACATCGAAACCGTTGATGTGACGGTCGCGCAGCAGGGCGATCCTCGACTCGGCGGCTTCCTTGAACTCGGGCGGGCCGAGCACCTCGGCGTTTTGTCGCCAGCGAAGCACCCAGGCCAGAAGCTCGCGCTCGCTGGCGTAGGAGGTCTCGAGCACGATCCCGTCACGACCCCCGGTTTCCTTCGGGTCGGCCTTGCTGACCTCGCCGTGGGCGCCGAAGTCCCGTTCGATCAGCCAGGCGATCCGGTCGCTGAAGAAGATGCGCGCCTTTCCGATCTCCTCGCCGAGCTGCCAGTCGGCCAGTTCGGCGTAGTCGCGTCGCTCGAAATCCTCGGGCGGGTTGAAGTCATGTTCCGATTTGGTCGCGTAGCCGACCTTGCCGCGGATCCTTGATAGCCGGAAGACCCGGACCGCGTCGCGTTCGTGGGCAAAACCGATCAGGTAGAACTGCCCGCCCCGATAGACGAGGTGGTACGGATCGACCTTGCGGTTGTTGACCTTGTCGGAGCCGATCGTGTGGTACTCGAAGGTGATCGTCTTGTGGCGCGAGATCGCGGTTTCGATCCGGGCCAGGCGCTGGGTCAGATCACGCGAGGCAGTGGCCGAGAACTTGGCCATCGAGACCGGGATGTTATCCGGGTCGGCCAGCGGATTCGGATGGCCCCAGGCCACCTGCTGCAGGGCCAGCCGCAGCGGCTCGGCGTAGGCGAACTCGCCCTCCGTGAGCAGGCTGAGCGAGGTGCGAAGGGCCGCCAGTTCATCGTCGGTGAACTTGATCTCCGGCAGATAGAAATTCTCCGGCGGCAGTGAGTAGAGCTCGGCCTCGAAGAAGCCTTCACCGGGCCGGTCCACCTGGAGTTCGATGCCGAGACTGTCGAGTTCGGCCCGGTCCGCGTAGAAACGGCGTGCGAACGCGTCTTCGTTCATCACGCTGTAGCCCTCGACCTCCCGTTTGATTTCCAGGGCCGAAACGGGCCGGCCCTGAGCCATCAGAAACGAGATCAGCGAGAGCTGCCGGATCAGCTTCTCGGTGTCCTTTGCCATCAGCGAATGACTTTACCTGCGCGGAGTCCCCGGCTACATCCCGAAGTACCCCGGATCCCGCTTTCAGGCCGCAAATGCCGGTTTTTTTAACCCTTACGTGAGGAAGTCGTGACTAAGACGTAACGAAGCCGAGCCTCTCGGCGTAACGCTCGGAGCGCTCGAGGGCTTCTTCCTTGTCCATGTAGGAGACAAGGATGGCGTAGAGAAGATCGGGGCCGACCTCGGGCAGCATCTCGGTTCGCTCGTCGACGATTTCCGCCCTGATCACCACCGCAGCACCGCCGACCACCATGTTGGCGATCGATTCCGGCACGTCCTCGCGTCCTTCCAGCATGGTGCGGCCAGCGTCAACGAAGGAGGCGATCATGCGAACCGCCGAGAGGTAGCGCTCGAGGGCCGCGGGGCCGGCCGAGAACATGTCGACGATGCACATGCGGGCGAAGGCGGGTTCGGCAGCAAGGAACTTGAGACTGGCTTCAATGCCGAGTTCGATCATCTCCGGCCAGGTCAGATTCGGGTCATCGCAGGCCTTGATCACCTCGGTCACGAAGCGGCCGAGGATGGCGTCGTAGGCGGCGAGGAAGCAGGCTTCCTTGTCGGGGAAGATCTCGTAGAAGGTCGACCGGGAAACCCGGGCCCGGGAAACGATGTCGGCCACGCTGACCTCGGCATAGCGCTTCTCGGCGCAGGCCTGGGCCATCGAATCGAGCAGGCGATCGCGCTGGGAAGTGACCACGAACTCGCGGGGCAGGTTGTGCCGGCCGGAAGGCAGTCGGGAAGGAGTGATCTCGCTCATGCCGCCACCTTGGTTTCTTCCATCGCCTCGATGCCGCGGTCATGGCCGAAGTACGGAGTGACCGCGAGGTACATCATCTCCGGCAGCAGCTTCGGCAGATCGGAAGCCCTGCCGTTCGATGCCTCGTTGAACATGAGGGCGGAGACGCCGCCGACTATGACCCGCGCCACCTGGGTCGGGATGCGGTCCGGTTCATCGACCATGTTGCGGGCCGAATCGAGAAACGGGAAGAACGAGGAAACCGCCTGCTGGTAGCGGTCCCGGGCCCGGGGTCCGGCTCCGAAACCTTCGACGATGCCGACCCGGGCGGCAACGGGATTTTCCGCCAGGTAGGTCAGAAGGGCGCCGATCCCGCCACGGATCTGAACCACCCAGTCATCCGAGCTTCCCTGGGCGAATCCATCGGCGACGAAGGTGAGCATCCGTTCCATCACCGTTCCGTAGGCGGCGATGAAGCAATCCTCCTTGTCGGCGAACTGCTCGTAGAAGGTTGCCCGGGAGACGCCGGCAGTGGAAATGATGTCGGCCACGGTGGCTTCGGTGTAGCCCTTTTCGGCAACTACGCCGATCATCGCTTCGACCATGCGTTCACGCTGGGAGCGGACCACCACATCGCGCGGCAGTCCGTGCCGGCCGCTCGGAAGCTTGCCCGAACCGAACGGGTCTTGTTCTTCCTGTACCTGCTCCTGCGGCATTGGCCGATCTTACCCCGCTTGAGTGGACTGTGAAACGGAACCGTACCTGAAAGGTCTGTCGCGGTCCGGATATCGGACCGGAATGGGGAGATTTCAGTATCTAAACTCCCCTCTGTGAACGATCTTCCTTCAACCGGCGGACCTGTCGGGATCGTCGGCCTGGGATACGTCGGCCTGCCGATCGCCGTCGCCTTTGCGGAGGCCGGCCGGAAAGTGATCGGCCTCGACAACGACCCGGCCAAGATCGAGAAGATCAATCGGGCGGAGAGCTACATCGAGGACATTCCCTCGGCAACTCTCGCCGCTCTGGAGGATCGTCTGGTCGCGACCGCGAGCTACGAGGATCTGGCCGGTTGCGAAGCGGTGATCATCTGCGTGCCGACCCCGCTGACCGGTTCGCGAGAACCGGACCTCAGCTACCTGGAGTCGGCGGCCGAGAGTCTGGCCGGTGTGCTGGCACCCGGCCAGACCGTGATCCTCGAATCAACCACCTACCCGGGAACGACCCGTGACTTGCTGGCGAGGACACTCGAATCGGGCGGTGGTAAGTCGGGGGAGGATTTTCACCTCGCCTTTTCCCCGGAACGGATCGATCCGGGCCGCACCGACTTCACGGTCCGCACCACCCCGAAACTGGTCGGTGGTCTCACCCCCGCCTGTACCGACAAGGCGGTGGCGCTTTACGAAACGATCTGCGACCGCGTGATCCCGCTCTCGGGCCCTGAGGCTGCGGAGCTTTCGAAGCTGCTGGAGAACATCTTCCGCTCGGTCAACATCGCGCTGGTCAACGAACTGGCACAGCTCTGCGACCGGCTCGGCGTAGACGTCTGGGAGGTGATCGATGCCGCTTCGACCAAGCCCTTCGGTTTCATGCGGTTCGAGCCGGGCCCCGGCATGGGCGGTCACTGCCTGCCGGTTGATCCCTTCTATCTCGCCTTCAAGGCACGCGAGCATGACTTCTACCCGGAGTTCATCGAGCTCGCCGGCAAGATCAACCAGTCACAGCCGCTCTTTTGCGTCAACCGGATCGAGCGGGTTCTCAATGCGAACGGCAAGCCGGTCAAAGGCACCAAGGTCCTGATCCTCGGCGTCAGTTACAAGGCCGGGGTCGGCGACACGCGCGAGTCGCCCGCGATCAAGATCATCCGGCTGCTGGGTGAGCTGGGCGCGGACGTGCGCTACCACGACCCGCATGTGCCGGCCTTGAAGGAGGCCGGACTGACCAATACCCCCGACCTCGACGGCGCCCTCGCCGACGCCGACCTCAGCGTGATCATCACCGCCCACCCGGAATTCGACTGGGCGGAGGTAATCGGAAAGAGTGACCTGGTCTTTGACCTGCGCGGGGTCACCCGGGAGTTCGATGATCCCGGCAACGTGACGAGGCTCTGACCGGGCCGGGAAGAAGGAGCGCGGGCTTGATTCGGGAACTGAAGGGCGCCGCGTCGAGCCTGATCCCCTGGCGACGGGCGCCTCACTCTCACTGGCAGACGATCAAGAGCGACCGGGCGACCCTCGCCCTGGCCGTGGGCACGGTGACGATCGCCGGACTGGTTCTCGCCGCGCAGTACTCGCGGCTGCTTTCCCGCCGCACCCATTCACCCGGGACCGAGGGTCTGATCGATTCGGCCCCGGCGGCCGCGGTCGACACGGTCGGGGTCGCGGTCGAGGGGTACTCGGCCACCCCGAACCGGGAGCTGATCCTCTTCAACCTGCTGACCGGTTTTCTCGGCAGCTTCTCCGCGGTCCGGATGACCACCTGGGCGATCCGGGAAGGCTGGGGCCCTTTCCGCAACGTCAGCATCGGCGGCCGCCACATTCACCATTTCGTGCCGGGGATCCTGATCGGGTTCGGCTCCGGCATCGCTGCCCTGCTCCTGAACGGCGAGAAGGCCGACCGGCGAATCGCCCGCAGCCTCGGGGTCGGGATGGGCCTCACCTTTGACGAGGCGGCCCTGCTGCTCGACATGCAGGACGTGTACTGGACCAGGCAGGGGCTGCTTTCGGTACAGGTGACCCTGGCCACCGGGGCTACCCTCGGGGCGACGATCCTGACCATGCGGATCCTCGGCCGCGGCGAAACCCGCCAGGAGGAGGCGGGTGAGATCCCGGCCCCCGAGGGACAGATGAACACGGTTGTACCGTGGCCTCACCCGGCTATGTAGACAGCCACGTACCGAGACGCAACGTTTTTGTAATTTGTCCGCCCGGCCCGCTCCCTGGAGCGCAATTCCCTTGTTCAAGGGGGATTCGAGGCATAAAAAATGTCGGCGGTCGGGCTGACCCAAGGGAGAGTGGGCCAACCCGACTTCACCGACTAAGCGCTGCTGAGGGTAGGGAGGGACCCCAGTCAACGATGTTTTGCAGTTATCACGTCCAGTGATCTAACTGCTGATACGACATAGTACACCAAACACACGCGTTTATGTGTCCCGCGGCAAAAAGTCTTTCAGGGGCGTTTCCGAAACCTGTCCCACCCCCCGCTCGAACCAGCACCACCCGAGCCCCCGAACCAGCCCGACCTGAGTCCCCGAACCAGCACCACCTGAGCCCCTCCCAACCATCAGTTACTTCAAGTGGGAGGGGCGGGTTGATCCCGGAGGGCGGGCAAAGACCCGCCCGACTGCGGTCAGTCCGTGCCGGCCCGACTGCTTATGACTGGATCCAGACCACCTCGTCGCGGGCCGGTCCGACCCCGACCAGGTTGATCGGCACCCCGACGTAGTCGCTGATGAAGCTGATGTATTCCCGGGCGGCCGGCGGCAGATCCTCCTCGGTCCGGCAGCCGGTGATGTCCTCGCTGAATCCGGGCAGGTCAACGTACTCCGGAGTCGCGTTGTGGAGGATGCTCTGGTGGTAGGGAAAGTCCTCGAGCAGCGCACCTTCCTTCGAGCGGTAGCGCACCGCGACCCTGATCGTGTCCAGGCCGGTCAGGACGTCGAGCTTGGTCATCGCCAGGTGTGAAAGCCGGTTCAGCCGCACCGCGTACTTGAGGGCGACCAGGTCAAGCCAGCCGCAGCGGCGACGCCGGCCGGTAGTGGTGCCGAATTCATGCCCCTTGTCCGACATGTACTCGCCGACTTCGTCGAAGAGTTCGGTCGGGAAGGGCCCCGAACCGACCCGGGTCGAGTAGGCCTTGACGATGCCCCAGACCTCTTCGATGTCGGTCGGTCCGACCCCGGCCCCGACGCAGGCGGCTCCGGCGATCGGATTCGAGGAAGTGACGAAGGGATAGGTGCCGTGATCGAGGTCGAGCAGGGCCGCCTGGGCGCCCTCGAAGATCACCTTGTTGCCGGCGTCGAGCTCGTTCCAGCAGAGCCGGGCGGTGTCGGCGATGTAGGGCTCCAGCCGGTGGCCGTAGCTCAGGTAGTGCTCGGTGATCGTGTGCAGGTCGAGCCGGTCATCGATCTGGATCTCCTCGTCCGGCTCGGCCTCCTTGTGCAACTTGCGCCGCCTGACCGCCAGCTCCTGGAGCGACTTCTTCTTGTGCTCGAGGGCGGCCATGATCTTCTTGCGGAGGATCTTCTCGTCGAGCAGGTCCTGGACCCGGATCCCGATCCGGTAGGCCTTG
>WBZM01000824.1_pt1 | contig 36577 bp, 38 predicted proteins | sample 5204271 | NCBI WGS metagenome assembly WBZM01 (sample SAMN12344346, study PRJNA552823) | activated sludge metagenome | biome: Activated sludge suspended growth; feature: Nitrification reactor; material: Wastewater; isolation source: activated sludge from nitrification reactor of wastewater... | reverse complement strand
TTTGGTACATCACCGGACGATCGGTGGACCGGAAGTACCTTCGCTAAAACCAAAGAACCCGCTATGTAAGCGGGTTCCAAGGGTATAGCGGGGGCAGGATTCGAACCTGCGACCTTCGGGTTATGAGCCCGACGAGCTACCTGACTGCTCCACCCCGCGGCGGGATCAAGCATTGTAACGAAAAAGGGAAGCTTCCCCTTTCGGGGGCTACGGCTCGTCAGCTGGCGCCGGAAAGGTCGTCCTGGAGCATGTAGATCGTCCAGGCGATTGCCACCGCACCCAGCACCCGACGGAACATGTTCACGCCTTCGGCCAGTTCGAGCCAGGCCCAGACGGCGAGACCGACAAAGAAGAAGGCCCGGCTGACGAAATATGCCGTCGAGCCCTCGTTGCAGATGCGACTGGCGATCACTCCCAGCAGTGCCACAGCCAACGGCACGTTCGGGAGCTGGGCCAGCACGTACCCGTTGACCCCGAAATCGCGCGGGCCCCTTGGTTCGATCTCCATCTCAGTCAGCCTTTCTTGGAGGAAGCGGGAAGAAGGCGCTGGTGCGCTCCATGTACTCACGGTAGGCCGGCCGCCTTTCGGCCATGTCGGCTTCGAGCATTTTCACACCGGAAACCCTCACGATCAGATAGCTCATCAGCAGGGGCCCGATGAAAGTCCACCAGGCGGCACCCGATCCGACGGCCACCAGCCACAGGCCCCACCAGACGGTCGCATCACCGAAGTAGTTCGGGTGACGGGTGTAGCGCCAGAGCCCCCGGTCCATGACCTGACCCTTGGTCGAAGGGTCTCGCCTGAACCGGGTCAACTGCGCGTCGCCGATTGCTTCGAACGCCAAGCCGACCGCAAACACCACCACCCCAAGCCAGGAGAGCAGACCCACCGACTCCTGGTCGGCGAAACCGAGGGAGTAAAGGGGCATCGCGACGAGCAGGGCGAGAACCCCCTGGAGCAGAAATACCATCGGGTATGACCAGAGCCAGAAGATGGCCGGCCGCTTCATTCGCATTCGGGTGTAGCGACGGTCCTCTTCGGCCTCTCCCAGGTTTCGCTTGCCGATGTGAAAGGTGAGCCGCAGCCCCCAGAGCGAGGTGAGCAGCGCGGCAAGAAGCATCGGAGGATGCTGGTCACCGCCGAAGTACGAGGCCCAGGCGATCGCAACGAAGAGAAGCCCCCAGGCGATGTCGGCGACTCCGGCATCACGCCGGACAAGACTGAAGAGCCAGAAGACGCTCGCCACAACAAACGCGGCTGCGCAGACGAGAAGCATGCGGCGACCCTAGAGCAGATCGAGGGTGATCAGGCAATCGACGACATCGCCGTCACCGACGCCGGCCCCCTTGCGGACCGCCGCCTTGACCGGCAACAGGTAGCTGCTCCGTTTCCGGTCGCGGAAGATCGACGTCTTCCAGGAGACCTCGCCGATCTTGGCCATGACCGGCAGGCTTCCGAAAGCGTTGCCGCTTCCGGCCGTCAGGTCACCGATCTCCTCGGCCAGGTCGACGGGTAGGGTGAGGAAGAACCACGCGGCTGGTCCTTCGTGCCGCCAGAGTTCGGCCTCGAACTGGAACTCGGGTTCCACCTCACCCTTATAGCCGAACCACCGGCAAGGTGGATCGGCATCGACTTCCGGTTAGGGACCGGCCGGGGCGCTGACCTGCGGGGCCGCCGGGGTTTCCACCTGCGGTTGGGAAGGCTGCTCGACCTTCGGGACGTCAGCCTGGGGCGCCGACGGAAGGTCTCCCTGTGGTGCCGAAGGGACCCATTCCCCGTCCTCGAGCGACACCGGCACGACCGTACCGTTGGAAAGGGTGACGGTGGCCGAGTTCCCCGACACCTGTACGTCACTGACGTCATCGTCGGAAAGCCCGTAGTCGCCGGTTACCGCGGCAGAGACCTCGTGCTTCTCCTCATAGGTCGCGTTGACGTTGACGTCTCCGCTCTTGCCGACGTTCTCGCCGTCCTTCTGCTTCTTGCCCTGCTTCGTGGCCTTCTTGGTCTGCTTCTCATCGTCCGTGTTGTTGGTGATCAGGTACGCGGCCGTCCCTCCGGCAACCAGCAGTACGAGTATTGCGATTATCCATTTACGTTTCGTCATTAGGGGTTTCTTTCGATTTGGACCGTGACTGGAGCCACGGCGGTTTGGGGGGCGGCCAGAGTTCACCCTTGACCGGTTTGGGCGGAGCAATCCGGATCACCTGCGCCTTGAGGGCCGCGAAGGGAGAGCCGGCAGGACCCCAGGCGGGCACCGCGCCATCGCGGCGCATCACGGCTGCCGGGGTCGGACCCATCTCGGCCGAGGTCTCTTCGGGTCCGGCCTCCTCGACCCGGCGGCCGGGTGCCCGGAGCAGGACGTAGATCAGGCCGACCAGCATCACGATCGCGCCAACCACGAAAGCCTGGTCCATGCCATTCATGAAGGCTTGATGAACACCGTCTTCGAGGGCGGGACCCGCCTTCCCGAGCTTCGGTGACTCCGCCACCTGGATGCCAATCGCGGGGGACTCCTGAACCATGTGCGCGGTCTCGGCCGGAAGGCGGGTCGTCTTCTCGGCCACGTCATCCGAATAACCGGTGTTGAACAGGGAACCGAGCAGGGCGATCCCGATCGCCGCTCCGAGTTCACGGGTCACGTCATTCAGGGCCGAAGCAACCCCCTGCTTTTCCGGAGGAAGCGAGGCCACCACCGCGTTGGTCGATGGCGTGCTCGCAAGGGCCATCCCGAAGGCGAAGATCGCCATCGGCAGGAGGAAGGACGGGTATTCGGAAGAGGGCGTAAGTCCGGTGATCAGGTAGAAGGCGATGCCCATCAGGATCAGCCCGACCGCCATCAGCGGCTTGTCTCCGTACCTCTCGGCGAGTTTGGGAGTGAGCGCGGACACCGGCATCACGACCACGGCGATCGGCAGGAAGGAAACCGCGGCGAGTAGTGGCCCGAAGCCGAGCACCAGCTGGACGTACTGAAGGCCGACGTAAAAGAACCCGAAGGCACCGAGAAAGATCAGCACCAGGGTCAGTGACCCGCTGGAGAGTCCCTTGAGGCGGAAGATCCGCGGGTCGAGCATCGGCCAGCTGACCCGGCTGTCGTGGATCGCCCAGCCGAGGATCGCCAACGCGGCGACGATGTAGGAGATGACCGGAGCTGTCGCGCCCCAGCCTGCCTCGGCCCCTTCGATCACGCCGTAGACGAGGGCCCCGATGCCGATTGCCGTCAGTCCCGCGCCTACCGGATCGGGATGGGACTCCTCGGCGTCGCTGGTGTGAGGGATGAAAACGAGGGTGCCGATCAGCGAGATCCCGGCCAGGATCGCGACCGCGAGGAAGGTTGATTCCCACTCGAAGTATTCGAGCAGCAGGCCGCTCATCAGCAGGCCCAGCACCGCGCCGGCGCTGGCGAACCCGGCCCAGATCGCGACCGCCCTTGCCTTCCCCTCTTCCGGGTAAACGGAAGTGACAGTCGAGAGGGTGCTGGGCATGATCAAGGCTGCGCCGACTCCCATCACGGCCCGGCAGGCGATCAGGAAACCGACCGAGTCTGCTGTCGAGGCGACCGCAGCGGCGACACCGAAGATCACGGTGCCGGCGACCAGGGTCTTCTTGCGGCCGATGTCATCACCAAGGGCGCCGAAGGGCAGCACGAGGGCGGCGAGCGCGACGGTGTAGGCGTCAGCGATCCAGGTGAGGTCCGACCCGGCAGCCCCGAGATCGAGTGCGATCCCTTCCAGCGCCAGGTTGACGCTGGTCACCGAAGCCATCACCAGCACGAGGGCGAGGCAGCAGCCAGCGAGAACGAAATGGGGACTGTGGAGGCGCTCGGATGCGGTCATGCCGGGTTTATACTACATCTGTAGTACAGAGGCAATCGAGAAGCCCGAGCCTGAGTCCGGGTCGGGCGGAACTACTCCTTGCCGTGCTGGTCGAGCAGGGTGCTGTCGGCCCGCTCCGATTCCGGGAGCGGCCACTCGTCGTCAGACTTCGGATCCTTCACCGGGTCGCCGGTATCCGGGCCGGGATGATTGTTGATCCCGCTGCCCTTCCTCGTCTTCATGCCGTAGATGGCGCCGATCGCCGCAACGATCACCACTGCCACGACGATGAAGCTGGTCGGCTCGATTTCCACGGGGTACGGGTACCCGGCCGACCGGGTATGCCAAACCCGGGGAACCCGAGATCAGGGCTGGGTGGTCGGCCTGATCAGAAGCTCGTTCAGCGAGACATGGGCCGGACGGGTGACCGAGTACTCGATCGCGTCGGCGATGTCATGGGCGTTCAGGGGCTCGATCATCGAGGTTCGCTCCTTGATCCGCTCGTGGACCTCGGGGCGGTTGTGGCTCTGAAGTTCTGTCTCGACGAAGCCGGGCTCGATGATCGTGACCCTCACTCCGTGACGGCTCGCCTCCTGCCGGAGCGCCTCCGAGACGGCTCCCACCCCATGCTTGGTCAGGTTGTAGACCCCGGCGCCGGCCGAAGCCACCCGACCGGCCACCGAACTGATGTTGACCACGTCGGCAACCTTGCGGGGCGAATCCGAAGCCGCAGAAAACAGGTGTGGCAGCGCGGCATGGGTCGTGTAGAGCAGGCCCTTCACGTTGACGTCGATCATCCGGTCCCACTCCTCCGTGGGAGCGCCGTGGATCGGTCCGAGCAGCATCACCCCGGCGTTGTTGACGACGATGTCGAGGCGGCCGAAGTCCCCGACCGTCCTCTCGACCGCGGCGATCGCCTGCTCCTGATCGGTCACGTCGGCCTCGATCGCCAGGGCGGTGTGGTCGCCCCTGGCGATCTCCTGGGCGAGCTTTTCGGTTCGCTCGACCCGCCGGGCAACGAGCCCGACCTTCGCGCCCTGGGCCGCCAGGGCCCTCGCGGTTGCCTCACCGATACCGCTGCTTGCGCCGGTCACCAGGACGACCGCGCCGTCGAGACTGTTCGCCATCACTGCCCTTCGTTTGCTTGCCGTTCACTCCCGACAATAGCCGCGGCGAATATCCTTGAACCTTGGCCGCCACCGATCCCAAGAGCGCGTCCTCCCGCCGTGTCGCAGTAATCGACATCGGAACGAACTCGACCCGGCTGCTTATCGCCGACGTCGAGGGCAACGAGGTCGACGAGATTTACCGCGAAAGCCGGGTGACCAGACTCGGCCGCGGGGTCGACTACTCCGGCCAGCTCTCGGCGGAAGGCATCGAGGCGGTCTGCGAGGTGATCGGCGACTACTCCAGGCTGATCGATCAGGAAGAAGCCATCACCTCCATGGTCATCGCAACCAGCGCGGTGCGGGATGCCGAGAACGGGGACGCCTTCGTCGCCGAGCTTCGCGAAAGGTTCGACCTCGCCTGCCAGGTGATTGACGGTGACCAAGAGGCCCGGTACACATACCTGGGAACCTCATCCGGCCGGAGCGAATCGGAGAACCTCCTGGTCGTCGACATCGGTGGTGGTTCGACCGAGATGATCGTCGGGCACGGTCCCGAACCGCTCTTCCACACCTCCCTCCAGGCAGGTGTGGTCCGGCACACGGAACGGATCCTGACCGGCGACCCGCCCAGCTCGGCGGAACTCGACGCGCTCGCCAAGGACATCGGCAAGCTGGTCCACTCGGCGCTGGAGGAAGTGGAGATACCGCCGATCGATCGCGCCGTCGCGGTGGCGGGCACCCCCTCCTCGCTGGCCGCAATCGACCTCGAGCTGGAGCCCTACGACCCGAAGGCGGTCGAGGGCCACCGGCTGCCTCTGCGCACGGTCCAGTGGTGGCTGTCCAGGCTCGCCTCGATGCCGCTAGCCGAACGCCAGCAGGTGCCCGGCCTTCATCCCGACCGGGCCCAGGCGATAGTCGCCGGGGTGGTGATCCTGATCGAGATCATGCGCACCTTCGATCTGCTCGAGATCGAGGTATCAGAGCACGACATCCTCTACGGCTGCGCGATCACCGCAGCCGCGACGGCCTGAGCCCGACCGGTCAGCCGCCGCCCAGGATCCGCTTCTTCTCCGCGGCGAACTCTTCCTCGTCAAGCACGCCGGCCTCCTTGAGCCTGCCGAGCTGCTCCAGCTGATCCAGCCGGCTCCCGCCGCTGGAGGGTGGCTCTGCAGGCAGAACCGCAGTTTCAGGTTCGGGCTTCGGGGCAACTGCCGCTTCGCCACCTTCCTTGCCTTTACCCTTGCCGCCGATCTTCGGCATCGAGATGTTCTTCGGGCGGTCAGCCCAGACCTCGCCAACTCGCTTCCGGGTTCTGTCCCCGAACTCCCGCAGTCCTGCGTAGTCGGCATCCGGGTACTCGAGCATGATCTGCCGCCGGAAGAACCAGAAGCCAGCCCCGGCCATGAGAATCACCGCAAGACGGATCAGGAACTCGCGTCCGTCTCCGGCACCCATGATCAGGAATACGAAGGCAACCAGCCCGAGCAGGCCGAAGCTCACCGCCGGGTACTGGCCGAAGGGAACCGCGAGGAACTCGCGCACCTTGCCGGAGGCCTTGGTCGGGGCGATTACCCAGGAGACGACGAGCAGGGCTGCCGCGAACCAGATCACGTCCCAGGCAACGGACTTGAGCAGCTCGGTGGCGATGTCCCAAGCGGCGTGGGCGGCCGGCTGAATGTCCGGGTCAGCGAGTTCGGGGACCAGCACGTTGCCAGCAACCGATCGCAGGACCAGGACCAGCACCGCCGAAAGGACGAGGGCGGCCGCGAGCCAGAGGAGCGTCAGCCAGCGGTAACCGGGCGAAAGGAAGACTGCCAGCGCAATCATCGCGAGGGCGAGCAGCGCCGAGACGAGGGCCAGACCTCGAATCAGCTTGGCGATCGTCTGGATCTGTTCCAGTTCGCTGGATTCGACGATCTCGATGTTTCCGACCGAGTCCGGAATCCGGTCTCGCGCCTGGTCTCCAAGCCCCACTTGGTCGGCGATCTCGATGATCAGCGGCTTCAGCTTCAGTTCGACCTTCCCGCCGCTGGTGCTGGTGAACTGGCCCTTGTCCTCGATCACGTCGATCAGGGTTTGATGGGCGGCGATATTGGCTGATTTCCAGGCTGACTGGACCTGGTCGTTCTCCAGGGCCCTGAGGGCGAGGGTGTCAGCACCCTGGCGGGCGGCACCGGCAAGCGGGCCTGCCAATGTGTCACCGAGGCTGGAGTTGATGTCGTCAAGACCCTTTTCGAGCTCGCCCTGGACATCGACATTCGCGTAGAGCTCATCGACGGCGTAGGTTGCGACCTGCTGCTGGATCTCGGGGTTCTGCAACAGTTTCAGGGAGGTATCTCCCCACTCCTGCGTGTCGAAGACCTGACGATCAACCCAGGTGGAGAGAATCGCCAGGAAGGTCAGGATCCCGGCCAGGACGATGGTGAAGCGGACCCACCCGAGATGCGGCCGTTCCTTGGTCAATTCAGTACTCCCCGATATAGGTTCTTCCCGACGATAGGCGGATCCTAGCCGTCGCCCGTTGACCGCGCTTACCCTCGGTAGCTTGAAATACCCGGAGCGGGATTCGAACCCGCACGCCCCCGAAGGGACAGCGGCTTTTAAGGCCGCGGCGTCTACCGTTCCGCCATCCGGGCACCCCAAGCCTAGAACCTGGGCCGGGTGCGGGCCGATCGGCGTACAATGGGGGTGCGAACCAATCTTTAGGAATTGGAATATTCGCGTTTAGAGACCGCTACATTTGGCTGAGTACGGTGTTTCCGTAAGCACAGGAGGAAACCCGGACCGCAAGGTTCCCAGTCAAAAGGAGTCCCTTGGAAGCATCAGCACTAAATCACGCGGCACGACGAGGCCTTCTCGCCCGGAAGTCGCCCCTGCTGAAGCTTCAGGGAGACGAGAAGTTGGTCGCCATGGTGCGGGCCGGCAACGCGGGAGCCTTCGACACCATCGTTGACCGGTATCAGGCCCGTCTGCTCGGCTTCTGCCGCCAGATGATCGGGTCCACCGAGGACGCCGAGGATGTTCTTCAGGAAGTGTTCGTCAACGCCTACAAGGCGATGATGGCCGATAACCGGGAGATCAACCTCCGCCCCTGGCTGTACCGGATCGCCCGCAACCGTTCTTTGAATCACCTCCGCAAGCCCCGGGCCGTCGCCCAGGAGTCGATGGACATGGTCCCGATGGTGGACGCTGCCTCGACCGCGGAGAAGGTCCATAACCGCGAGGAGTTCCGTCAGCTCCTCCAGGACGTCACCAAGCTTCCCGAAACCCAGCGCGCGGCGCTTCTGCTCCGCGAGATCGACGGCCTTTCCTATGAGGAAATCGCCGAGGCGATGGACACGACCGTTCCGTCGGTCAAGTCGCTGCTGGTTCGGGCCCGAATTTCACTGGCCGAAGCGAGCCAGGCCCGGATGCTGACCTGTGGCGAAGTCCGGGTCGAGCTGGCCGAGGCCGCCGAAGGCCTGGCCAAGGCTTCCGGCCCGGTTCGCCGTCACGTCCGTGACTGTGACGAGTGCGCAGACTTCCGCAAGCAGCTCAAGAACGACAACAAGGCCCTTGCCGCTCTCATGCCGGTCGGCCCGCTGGTCGCACTCAAGGGTGCGATCGCAGCCAAGCTCGGACTCGGCGGCGGTGCCGCAGGCTCCGGAGCGGCCGGCTCGGGTGCCGCTGGTGTCGGCGCAGGCGCCGGAGCAGCAGGCGCTGCCGGCGCTGGCGCAGGTGCCGCTGCCATGGGCGCAGGCACCGCAGCCTCTGGCATCGGAGCCGTGACCAGCGCCGTCGGCGCCAAGGCCCTCGCCGGTGTCGTCACCGCCGCGGTCATCACCGCTGGCGCGGTCGAGGTCAAGCAGAAGGTTTCGACCAGCCCGGTCGACACCCAGTCCGCCAACTCGACCAAGACCATCGCTTCCGCCAACCCGGCGAAGCCGGTCCACGCGTCGGCTCCGGCAGTGGCTCCGGATGAGAACCTGGACAAGGCTTCGGCCGAAGTTCCGGTCAGCAATCCGGTTGACCCGGCCGTCCCGACCGAGGGAACCGGCATCCCGGCTCCGGTTGAGACGCCTCCGGTCGATCTGACCAACCAGCCCGCCGAACCGGTCACCCCGGCCGGCCCGGCCATCTCCGAAGGCGGAGACGGACTTCAGGGCCACACCACTTACCCGCCCGACGAGATCGTGAGTGAAGGCCCGGCCACGGTTCCGAGCGAACCGGTGACCCCGCCGGACACTTCCACGCAGGTGCCCGGATCGATCCCGAGCTCCCCGGTAGCGTCGGACCCGGCCACGCCGGTCGTGCCGACCACCCCGAGCCCGGCACCGATGCCGAGCACCCCGGTCGCCCAGTAAAAACAGCAGTCGCTAGAGGGTTGTGGAGTCTCCGGGGTTGAGGATTATTCCTTCTATCCCCTTCGCGGCGAGATCTTCGGCGAATGCCTGGGCATCGGTCTCGATCGGAGGGAAGGTGTCGTAGTGGATCGGGATGACCTTCTTCGCGCCGATCAACTCGGCTGCGTAGGCGGCATCCTCACGGTCCATCGTGTAGTGGCCCCCGATCGGCAGAAGTGCGACGTCGACCCCGTGCCGCTTGCCGATCAGTTCCATGTCACCGAACAGGCAGGTGTCGCCGGCGTCATAGATGGTGAGACCGCCTATCTCGATGATCAGGCCGGAAGGCGTTCCGATCGGTGTGCCGAGTTCGGCGCTGAAAGGCCGGTCGGCTGATCCGGGCAGGGTGTTGGTGTGCCAGGCCGGGACCAGCTTGATCGAGAGATCGTCGAAACGCACCGTCCCGCCAAGGTTCGGGTCGGAGACGTTCTCCACTCCCTGCATCTCGAGCCAGTTCGCCACCTCGACCATCGCGACACACTGGGCATTGTTCCTGGTCGCGACCGCTACCGCGTCGGCAACGTGGTCTGCGTGTCCGTGGGTGAGAGCGAGGTGAGTGACGGAAACGTCGTCGGCCGTCAATTCGGCCTTGGGGTTGTTGGGGGCCAGGAAGGGATCGACGATCAGGGTCGTATCGCCATCGCTCAGTTCGAAGCAGGAATGGCCGTGGTACCGGATCTCCATGGTTAGCTCTCCTCGTTCTCGTTTTTGGCGGTGGCTATTGCCCCGCTTTGCTCAAGTTCCTGCCTCAGTGCCCAGCCGACAGCGACGCCGACCATCATTCCCATCTGGGTTTCTTCGGTCAGCAGCGCGCGGACGGCGGTGAGCCGCTGGTCTTCGTCCGGGATGGTCGCGGCCTTCAGGGTTTCCGACATATGCGATTCACCGAACCAGCCGCCCTGTCCGAGCGCCGCCACAAGGACCGCAGGAAGGCCGGGAGCCACTCTGGAAACGAGTTGCTCTGCCTCGCTGAAGCGGTCGGGGTCGCTCAACCTCTCGACGGCGGCGGCAAGTTCCTCATCCGAGATGATCTCCTCAGGCACGGCTTCAGAGTATTCAAGTCAGGGGGCCGGGCGGGTAAATGGCGTCCATTTACCTTCGGGCGGCAACCAGGCCAGCAAGGATGCCGACGATTCCGCCGGCCAGGCCCGACCAGAAGTCGGCAGTGGGAACCACGACAGGCAGCAGCAGGATGACCAGCGCCGCGATCAGAACCCCGGAAAGCTCGACCCACTCGCCTTCCTGCTTCATTGCGGAACGGTTCAGGGCGAACCAGGCGCCGATCGCTCCCAGAGCCACTCCGTTGCCTCCGGCAATCACGGTGATCGAGTCCTGTTGTTCGGCGACCGCGGAGGCCGCAAGCACACCCAGAGCCCCGCAAGCCAGGAGCAGAACGAAGGCCGGAACGGTGCCAAGCCGGCGTTCGAGACCGGGCCCGAAGAGCGCGATTGCCAGACCGACCGCGAACAGGTACCCGACCGCCAGATAGGCGAATGGTGCCGTTATGACCCGCCACCAGTCGTTGTCGATCGGCACGACCATTCCGCCAAAGTCCTCGAGGACGCTGCCGGTCGCGATCCTGGCGATCAGCGCAACAGCGGGGATTGCGATCAGGAGGATCGTTGCCCAAGGCCTCGAGCCGACCGACGGCATCGAGCGGGTTCGCTCCGGCCTGGCCGCCTTCTTTCGGGCTTTCTCCTGGCGACGCTTCTCCCGGCGGGACTGCTTCGGCTCCAGGCCGCCATCCCCGGCTCGCTCCAGGTCAGGTGCCCGCTTCCTCACCCGGGCCCCGCAATACGGGCACTCGGTCACGTAAGGGCTGACTTCCGCCCCGCATGATTTGCAGACAACCCTGAGTTCGGTTTCACCCATTGCCAACCCGAGGATAGCCGCCTGATCCGCTCCGGCACTGCCATACTGGTCTTTGAGACTTGTCCAAATAACGCAGGAGGACCGAGAAGCAAATGGAAGCCAACTCCCTGACCGAACAGAAGTCACTGCTCGCGACACTGCCTCCGGGCAAGCGCGCCCGACTTCACCGTCTTCTCTTCGAGTTCGGTCCGGGCAACGGGACGATGATGCTGCTGCCGATCGACCAGGGCATCGAGCACGGTCCTCGGGACTTTTTCCCCAACCCGGCGTCGAAGGATCCCGATTACCAGTTCAGGCTCGCTGCCGAAGCGGGTTACTCCGCCCTGGCCTGCCAGATCGGCATGGCCGAGAAGTACTACCCGGACTACGCCGGTGAAGTTCCGCTGATCCTCAAGGTCAACGGCAAGACCGACATCCCGTCCTCGGCCCACGCATTCTCCGCATGCAACGCAACTGTGGAAGATGGTGTGCGCCTGGGTGCTGACGCGATCGGGTACACGCTCTACGTCGGCTCTCCTCGCCAGGACGAAGACCTTGCCCAGCTCCGTCAGGTCCGGCAGGACTGTGACCGCTTCGGCATGCCGCTCGTGGTCTGGTCCTACCCTCGAGGCGAGGCGATCGACGCCAAGGGTGGCGCCGGCTCGTTCTACGCGATCGACTACGCGGCCCGCATGGCGATGGAGATGGGTGCGGACGTGGTCAAACTCAACTACCCGAAGATCGACCCGGAGAACGACAAGAACGCCCAGGCTCCCTACAACGAGATGGACGTGACGGCAGAGGAAGCGATGCGCCAGTGCGTCGAGTCCGCAGGCCGGTCGTTGGTGGTCCTCTCGGGAGGCTCCAAGACTGACGACGCGACGGTCCTCGGCCACACCAAGTCCGTGATGGACGCCGGTGGCTCGGGCGTGATCTTCGGTCGCAACGTCTGGCAGCGCGAGTGGAACGAAGCTCTCGAGATCATTGCCCAGATCAAGGAGACCCTGCTCGCCAACGTGAAGCGCACGCCGTAGCGATCAGAAGATCACTGCTGAGTGTTGACGAAGGCCCCGCAATTGCGGGGCCTTCTGTTTTTCAGGCCCAGGCGGCCCGGACGCAGGTTGCTGGAGCTAAACGGGTTCTCTTCGCGCCGGTCTGGCGTAACCCTTCTGTGATGTGGGTCACGGAAATGTGAGTGAAGGCTTGAGATTGGCCAATCATTTGCTACGGTGAGCGGACGGTCTGTTTGTGGAAGTTCGCTCAGGCAGCGCCGAACCACTATGAGAATGCGTCAGAGCCTCAATCAGTTCGAAGCAGCCTTCGAGCAGCAGAAAGTTCTCGAGCAGCGTCGTCGGGAGCAGCTCCGCAACCGTGCGGTGAACCGTTCGCGTGCCCGCCGGGTGACGCGTTCACAGCAGCAGGGCAAGGTTCGCTTCAGCGTCCTGGCCGTATGCCTGATCGTGACCGTGGTCGTGGTGACCATCGCCATGTTCGAGGCGCTGCTTCTGGTCATGTCCTGATCTCCGAGGGCTCCCCAAAGCCCCCGGTTCGCCAGGTCCCTGCCCAGACTCTCAGGCCTGTTCAGTTTCGACTTGCGTGCTGCGCTCGTCGATCACTTCTTTGCGGAAGACATCTACCTCCCGCGGTGCGGTGATGCCCAGACGCACCTTGTCGCCGGAAACGCCGAGGACCATGATCTCCACGTTGTCTCCGATGATGATGCTCTGTTCCTTTTTTCTGGTGAGTACCAGCATGTGACTCCATTCGACTCATTTAGTCGGTTCTCTACCTAATAATAGGTATTGCCGGCGGCGGGGCGGGGAACTCTTTCTCGCCTACCCCGGAGAACTCTCTTCCAAGCGCGTTCAATAGACTCGGGAGCCTCTATGGCTCGCCGATCACTACGCCCCCAACTCAACCAGATTCGGATCTGGGTCCGCCAGGGACGCACCGATGCCTGGATCGCCCATCAGCTCGATGTGAGCGCCTCGGAACTCCGCGAGTTTCGTCGCCAGCACGACCTTTCTCCCGGTGAAGATTCCGATGCCGCAGCCGAAGTAGACCTCCGCGACGAGATCGAAGCGGAGATCGAGGCGGCTGCCGCCGAGGAGGAAGCTCTGCGGGCCAAGGCCGAGGAGGAAGCCGCTGCCGCCGAGGCGGAGCGCAAGGCTGCTGCCGAAGCCGCAGGCGAGGACGCCGACGCAGAGGAAGCCGATGAGGCCGACTCCGACTCGGAAGAAACCGAAAGCGACGGCTCCGAAGCGGAGGGTCGTCCCCGCCGGCGACGTCGAGGACGTCGTGGACGTCGCGGCCGTGGCCCGGGCAACAAGCTCGAGGGAACTTTCGATCACGGTGAAGAGGGCTACGGGCTCTGGCTCGATCCCGCGATTCAGGACGTCCAGCTTTACAGTGAGAACTGGGCCGGCAAGCGTGACGTGACCGTCACCATCGAGGCCGACCAGATCATCATTCGCCGGGCCGGCGAAGAGCCTTCGGGCGACGAGTAGCCCTAGTCCAGACCGGGGTCAGGCTTCCAGGTCGATCACGACTTTGCCGCCGGCAAAGTCACCTGCCGCCTGGAGGTGCTGCCAGAAGGCTGCGTCGATCAGTTCCTGGACATCCGAGAGGCCCGGATCAACACCGGGCAGCAGCAGGGCCCAATCGGTCCCTTCGCCGTAGAGGTCGGCCAGGTCAGACGCGGTGAAGGTCGCGCCCAGCCGTCGCCGGAGCTCCTCCCGAACCGGTGTCGTAACCAGATCCCCTCGCAGCTCGCCGCGAGACTCCAGCTCACGCAGCCGGTCGATCCCGGCCTCCCAGTTGAACAGGGCGTTTTCGAGGGGGTAGCTCACTTGAGACCGGGAATGTAGTTGTCTCCGGGATCGAGTGCGCGGCAGCGGTCCGGATCGAGGGGTTCGTCGACGCGCCAGACAATGACCGGCCGGGTTGAATCAAGGACCGGCTGGACGACAACCTGGAGCGAGCGATCGTTGAGTGCCCAGAGGGTCTCCGGCGAGGCGATCGGCTTCTCGTACTCGTTGAAGTTGAGGTATGGCGAGGTAACCAGATAGTCGGGGTCGATCTCGTTGACCTTGCGGGCGAACTCTTCGCAGGTCCCGATCGCGTTGAACCCTCCCTTGGGGGCATCCTGGCCGACGTAGATGATCTCGTTCGAAAGGTCGGGTCCGAAGAAGCCGTACTGCTTGAAGCCGGCAGTCGTGCCAGCGAGCGCGATCCTGGAGTCGGCTACGTCGTCTGCCCAGCGGTAGGGCGCCTCCAGGCCGGAAGTGGGGACGTCACTTTCGAAGTCCTGGTAGCGGTTCTCGAAGTAGCTCTTCTGAAGGGGCCAGGCGAAAAGCGCGAACACGGCCAGGACCAGAACCGAAGCTACGGCCAGTGGCGGCAGGTAGAAGCGGCCGGACAGCCGCTCCCGGTTCAGCCAGAAGAGAGCCGGCAGACCGACCAGCAGCAGGGCCAGGGCGAAGCCGAAGGCCCTTCCTGGCGCCGAGAGAACCGGGTCGCTGGCGCTGGTGCCGATGAAGAGAATGACCAGCAGCGCCGAGAGAACGGTCCGGGGCCAGCCGCGGTCGAAGGTGGCTGAAAGCGGAATGATCACTACCGCCAGTCCGAGCGCCGGAATGAGGAAGCGAAGGTTGATCGAAAACGCGGTCGGACTGCCTTCCGGCCCCGCGGCTCCGAGCGGGGTGATCAGGTAGGCCACTATGGCCAGCAGGGCAACGAAACCGTGAGTGCGGGTCAGGCGACCGGGGCCTTTGAAGATGACGAGGATGAGCCCGATCAGAACGAAACCGAGCAAAGCGGGCCAGAAATCGCCGAATCCCTGATTGAGACCGGGAACGAAGTACTCACTCCAGACGGTGGTATCGGTGAGGTAGTGGGCCACCGAGAAGTCGGGGCGGCCAACCTGAAGACGCAATGGTCCACTCAGGTCGATCGGTCCGATCGAGGTGACCTGGGGAAGTGGGTTGCCGGCCGCGAAAAGATTCCTGAGGTACCACCAGCCTCCGCCGGCCAGGGCGGGGACAAGGAACACCACGAGCGCCCTGAGTCGCTTGCCCTTGACGGTGGAAAAGATCACCGCGCAGGTGAAGAGCAGGGCCGGAGCCAGGGCTGTCACCTTGGTTCCTGCCGCCAGTCCGATAGCCAGGCCACCGGCAGCCATCGCCCAGTCGGGAGACACCCTTCCCCGCGGGTCGTTCCCGGCCGAGGAACGGTTGAGCATGATCGCTACCGCCGAAAGGACCAGGGCGGCGGCCATGATGTCGTTCTTGCCGGTGCCTGGCTCCCTGACGACCAGGGTGTGGGTGGCGAGCAGCACGGCCACCCCGAGCATCGTCAGGTGGGGTCGGTCATAGGGTCGACCGACGCACCAGCCGGCCAGCAGGGCGACTCCGAGCCAGCCGAGGTTGATGAAGATGGAGAAGAAATCCCTCCCGGTCAGGACCATCGAGACCGCGTGGATGAGCTCCGAGTTCTGCGGGTAAAACCAGTTGGTGAAGACGGTCTCCGGATGGAAGAACCCGGTGACCGAACCGGTCCGGGCGATTTCCGCGGCGAACGGCATGTGGTACCAGACGGAATCGAAGTTGGTGATTCCGTGGTCAAGGTTGTACGAGGTGAAAGCCGCCCACTGGGCGAAGACGAGGAAGGCGACGATTGCCGCGACGACCTGCCCTCGCATCGAGACCGGGGGCGATGGTGGAACCGGATCTTCCGGTCCCACGGGTCTGGGCATGAGCCAGAGCCAGGAAGCGAGGGCAGTGGCTCCTAGCAACACAAGCAGCGGCAGCGGCTTGAGCAAGCCGACCAGCCCGAGCAGCTCCGACCCCACTACCAGCAGTCCGACCGCAACTACGACTTCTATGAGGCGACCCGGGGCGCCGGTGTAGCCGGGCAGGACCCGTGCCCGGAGCCTGAAGGCCGTGAAGCCGGTGAAAGCTGCCGCCAGAGCGAGCAGGACGAGGCCGGTGGCGAACTCGGGGAAACTCACCGGAGGCCCCCGGAGCGGAGACTCACTTTATGCCGTTGACGACCCAGGCCTCTTCCGACGGCAGGATCATGCCCTGCCGGCGGGCTTCCCGCTGGAGGGTTGCCTCGCTTTGAGCCTTCTCGACCTGTCTCTCGAGCTGGGCGTGCTGGGCCTGTACCTGATGAAGGCGTGCCTTGGTCTGGCCGGCCTGACGATAGGTCTCGATTGCGTTCCAGGCGGGCTTGATCATCGCCAGCAGAAGCACCACGGCGACGATGGCGAAGACAATCCTGCCGAAGCGATCCCAGTGGATGCGACCGGCACCGGGCTGGCCGGCGTCTCGCCGCGGAGCCACGCGACGGCGTGGCGGCCGCCGGGATTCTCCATAGGTCTGCGCACGCACCGACACGTCCGACCCTTCTAGGCCGGACGGTCATTTCCTTCAACTACCCCGCTGGAAAACGGACTTGCCGCCGAACCTGGCCTTGTCGCCAAGCTCTTCCTCGATGCGAAGAAGCCGGTTGTACTTGGCGACCCGGTCGGAGCGTGAAGGAGCTCCGGTCTTGATCTGACCGGCCCCGGTCGCGACCGCGAGGTCGGCGATGGTCGTGTCTTCCGTTTCACCGGATCGGTGGGAGATGACGGCGGTGTAACCCGCCTCCGAGGCCATCCGGATCGCCTCCAGGGTCTCGGTCAGGGTGCCGATCTGGTTGACCTTGACCAGGATCGAGTTTCCGACACCGAGTTCGATTCCTCGCGAAAGCCTTGCGGGATTGGTCACGAACAGGTCGTCGCCGACCAGCTGGACGGTCGAGCCGAGCTTCTCGGTGAGCAGCTTCCAGCCATCCCAGTCTTCCTCGTCCATGCCGTCCTCGATCGAGACAATCGGGAAGCGTTCAGCTGCGGACTGCCAGTAGTCAGCCATCTGTTCCGGGGTCAGGTTCCTGTCCTCGTGCTCGAGGCGGTAGATGCCGTCCGAGTAGATCTCGGAGGTGGCCGGGTCGAGCGCGATGAAGACCTCCTCGCCCGCCTTGTAGCCGGCGGCCTCGATGCCTTCGATCAGCATTTCGAGGGCTGCTTCGTTCGAGGAGAGGTCGGGAGCGAACCCGCCTTCGTCACCGACCGCCGTGGCAAGCCCGTGACCGGAGAGGATTTTCTTCAGCGAGTGGAACACCTCGGTTCCCACCTGGAGGCATTCCGAGAAGCTCGCCGTGCCGGCCGGCATGATCATGAACTCCTGGAAATCAACCGAGTTGTCGGCGTGGGCTCCGCCGTTGAGAACGTTCATCATCGGAACCGGAAGCAGCGAAGGGTCGGATTCGCCGTAGAGGTCACCGAGGTAGCTGTAGAGCGGGCGCTTCTCCATCGCTGCGGCCGCGTGGGCGGCAGCCAGGGAGACACCGAGGATTGCGTTGGCCCCGAGCCGGCCCTTGTTGTCGGTTCCGTCGAGCCGGATCATCAGCTCGTCGAGCCCGGTCTGGTCGGTCACGTCGAAGCCGAGCAGCGCTTCACGGATCTCGCCGTTCACGTTTTCCACGGCCTGGGTCACACCCTTGCCGAGATAGGCCTCTCCACCGTCGCGCAGCTCGACCGCTTCGAACTCGCCGGTCGAGGCGCCGGACGGGACCGCGGCACGTCCGGTGAATTCGTTTTCGAGTGTGACCTCGACCTCGATCGTGGGATTGCCCCTCGAGTCGAGGATCTGGCGTGCGTGGACGGCTTCGATGGTGCTCATTTGGCCGTCCAGTCTACTTTTGAAGCGCCTCCGCGTGACGTTCGGCCTCTGCCCTGAGGGCAAGCTCCGGGTCCACGCCCCGGCGCCTGGCTTCGGCGACGGCCTCCCAGAGCATGCGGCCGACCTCGGCCTCTGCCCCGTCCCGGTCCGGGTTCGAGGCTCCGGCATTGGCCGGACGCTCCTCCGGATCGAGCTTCCACTGGACCTTGTTCGCGTAGATCAGGGCGGGCAGAGCGGGCTTTCGCCAATCCTTCTCGGAGCGCCTTCCCTCGACGTCCCGCTTGATCTCGTCCCACTGGCGCCTGACGTCATCGGCGGTCTCGATTCCTTCGGTGGTGCCCTGCTCCTCCGGGGGGTAGACGTGCGGGTGCCGGCGAATCAGTTTGTCGGTCAGCTGGCTGGCGATCGAGGCGAGGTCACCCTCTCCCCTCTCCTCCAGGAGCAAAGAGAGGAAGACGACCTGGAAGAGGACGTCACCGAGTTCGTCCCGCATCGCTGCGTCATCTTCTTCGCGGGCCGCTTCGGCAAGTTCGTAGGCCTCTTCGACTGTGTGGGGCACGATCGAGCGGGCATCCTGCTCCCTGTCCCACGGGCACTTCTCGCGAAGTTCACGCGTTACCCGGTCGAGCCTTTCAAGGGCCCCGGCGAGGTCGCCGGCTTCCATGTCGCTACTGGCCGGCTGCTCCGCCGAGCTGGCTCAGATCGATCTGGCCACCGGCAGCACCAGCCTCGTCGGTATTCGCGTCAGCGGGCTGAACCGGACGCTGCGGCAGGTTCTGGGCCTGACCGAGCAGGGCTCCGGCCGAGGAGTTACCCCCGGGCGCCATCGGCTTCGGCAGCTCGATCGGAGCCGGGCAGGCCAGATCGGGGTTCTTGCCGGCACCAGCCTCGTAGCACTTCGGATCGGCGATCTCGATTCGACCGTCGCTTTCGAAGTTGTCGCAGCGGGCCACGGTGTAATCGTCCTGGCAGAAGGTGCGCGAGGTCCACTTGGCGTTGTAGTCGGCCACGAAGTCACTCATCGCCTGCTGCTGAATGGTCGGTAGCAGCTGCTGGCGAATCTGCTCGCGGACTTCGTCGAGCGGCTTGGTTTCCTCGGGGGTCACCTTGGTGACCCGGAAGATGTAGAACTGGCTGCCCGCTTCGGTCGGCCCTTCCAGGGTGCCAACCTCGGCACTCATGATCTCGGTGCCGGCCGGGTCAGGGAATGCTCCTTCGGTAGCCACCGTGTCGCCACCTTCGGTTTTGCTGGCGTGAACCGAAAGGTTCTTCGCAACCTTCGCGAACTCTTCGTCGCTGGGGTCTTCGCCGAGCTGGCTGACCGCCTTGTCGGCGTTCGCCTGGCTGTCGGTGACGATCAGCTGGATGTCACGCGATTCCGGGGTGGTGAAGCTGTCCTTGGAAGTCTCGTAGAAGCTCTCGATCTCGGTGTCGGGCACCTCGGTGATCGAGTTCATGATCTGGTCCTGGATCTTGCGACTGAGAACCTGCAGTTCAACCCTCTCGCGGACTTCTTCCTGGGTGAAGCCGCTGGTCTTCAGGAAGTCCTGGAAAGCCTCCGGAGTCGGGAACTGATCCTGCTTGATCGTCTCGAGCTCGCTGTCGATCTCGCGATCGGTGGCGGTCACGCCAAGCTCGGCAGCCTCGCCCGTGAGCCATGCCTGGTCGAGCAGGTCGTTGATCGCCGCTTCCCTCACCTGGTCGTACTGGGCGTCACCCTCCTTGGGGGCGGTCTGAAGCCCGCCGCGCTTCCAGGTCTGGGTGAAGGAACGGTTGTAGTCATCTTCGTTGATGTTGCCACGCCCGTCGGGAACGTCTTCGACGTAAATGATGTCGCCGCTGGGAACAGTCGGCTTGGAGATGCCCTGAGCAACCGCGATGCCCGCGAATAGGACCACCAGAATGGCCCCGAAAACGATCAAACCGAATTTGCGTGCCCCGCTCATGCAGTGACTCCTCCTGAAAAGGTCATGTGGCTGGCCGTGAAATTACGACTGGCGGAGCATACCCATATCAGCCAGCGCGCGACCCAGTTCCGACACTGTTGCGAGCCGTTTCGCGGGATCGTTGTCAACCCTGACGGAGAGCTCGTGGGACCGCCATTCGTAGATCAAACCGGGCACCTGTTCGCGAACCGAGGCGACGGCTTCAGATTCGAGTTCGATCCCGGTCACCGTGAGCTTGCCGCCGCGGAACTGGACCTGTTCGGCCCCGACCTGGCCGAGGTCGATCCTGGCCTGCTGCAGGGTGATCAGGTTTTCGACTTCCTCTGGCTGGGGGCCGAACCGGTCGACCAGCTCATCGGTGATCTGCCGCAGGTCGCCGGGGCGCCTGGCAGCGGCGATGCGACGGTGGATGTCGATCTTGGCGGCTTCGAAGGGCACGTAGCTGGCAGGCAGATAGGCGTCGACGCCGATGTCGAACCGCACAGGCTCCGATTCGACAGCTGAATCGTCCCGTCCGGCCAGCTCGGCCACGGCCTCGTCGATCAGCTGACAGTAGAGCTCGAACCCGACCGCGGCCACGTGACCTGATTGTTCGTCACCGAGCAGGTTTCCGGCGCCACGGATGTCGAGGTCACGCATCGCGATGCGGAACCCGGACCCGAGCTCGGTGTGGTCGGCCAGGGTCGCCAGCCGGGTTGATGCTTCCTGGGTCAGAGACTCCTCGGAGGGGTGGAGCAGGTAGGCGAACGCACGCTCCCGGGACCGCCCTACCCGGCCCCTGATCTGGTACGCCTGGGCGAGCCCGAGGTGGTCGGCGCGATCGACGATCAGGGTGTTGGCGGCGGGGATGTCGATGCCCGACTCGATGATCGTGGTGGCAACCAGGACATCCGCATCACCCCTGAGGAACGTGAGCATGGCCGCTTCGAGTTCCTCGTCTTCCATCTGGCCATGGGCGACCTGGGCCCGGATGCCCGGCACCAGCGCTCGGATCTGGTCGGCCGCGTCATCGAGGCTCTCGACCCGGTTGTGGAGGAAGAAGACCTGGCCCTTGCGGTCGACCTCCCGCTTGATCGCCCGTTCGACCAGACGCTCGTCCCAGGGTCCGACGTAGGTCCGGACGGGACGCCGGCCCTCGGGTGGAGTCTCGATCACCGAGATGTCTCGGAGGCCCGCCATCGACATCTGGAGGGTTCGCGGAATCGGTGTCGCCGACATCGAAAGAACGTCGACCTTCAGCTTCATCTGGCGGAGCAGTTCCTTCTGCTTGACGCCGAAGCGCTGCTCCTCATCGACCACGATCAGCCCCAGGTCTTTAGCCCTGACGTCGCGGGAGAGGAGGCGGTGGGTTCCGATCAGCACGTCGATCTTGCCATCGCCCCAATCCGAGATCGCCTGCTTGACCTCGGCCGGCTTGCGCAGGCGACTTACGCCATCCACCCGGAAGGGAAGGTCGGCGAGGCGCTCGCGGAAGGTTCCGAGGTGCTGCTGGGCGAGGATCGTGGTCGGGGCGAGAATCATCACCTGCTTGCCGTCGGAGGCGGCCTTGACCGCGGCCCGGATCGCAACCTCGGTCTTGCCGTAGCCGACGTCGCCGCAGACCAGCCTGTCCATCGGCTGTTCGGACTCCATGTCGGCCTTGACCGCCTCAATCGCCTCGATCTGGTCGGCGGTCTCCCGCCAGGGGAAGTTCGCCTCGAGTTCCATCTGCCATTCGGAATCGGGGCTGAAGGCATGACCCTTCCGGGTCTTGCGTTCGGCATACAGGTTGACCAGGTCTCCGGCGATCTCGGAGGCGGCGTCCCGCGCGCGGGCCCTCATGTTCAGCCACTTCTTGCCTCCCAGCGCCGAAAGGGTGGGTGTGCCGGCGCTGCCTGCGTACCTCGAGAGCTTCGCGAACTGGTCCGTCGGGACGTAAACCCGGTCCTCGCCCTTGTACTCGAGGTAGAGGTAGTCGCGGGTGATCCCCCCGACCTCACGGGTCTCGAACCCGGCGAAGCGGGCGACGCCGTGGTCCTCGTGGACCACGTAATCGCCAACCCGCAGCTCGGCAAAGGTGAGCCTGCCGCGGACCGCTTCGGGTGCCCGCTCGTCGGCGCGGCGCCGGCGGTTGAGCAGGCGGCGGAAGGGCAGTACGGCGACCCTGGCTCGCGGTGAGATGAACCCCTCGCCGATTCGGGCTTCGACCAGGCTGACGGCAGGGTCGGCCGGGATCGTTCCCTGATCGACGATCTTCGTATCGAGACGGTCGAATCCGTAGCGGGCCCTTTCGGCTTCGCCCCTCGAGTCGAAGGCCACGACCGTGCGGTATCCGGCCTCGACGAGCTTTCTGAGTTCGGCTTCGGCCTCTTTGAGGTTGCGGGCCGGGGTTTCGGCGCTCATCGCCCGCAGCGCAGTCTCGCTCTCTCCCGGCCGGGTCAGTACCAGGGTGGCCCTCTGGTTCAGGGGGCCGGCCACATCCTCATATAGGTGCCTGGCGTCATCCGCGTGCATCGCGGTTGTGACGTCTTCCCAGTGATCCTTGAGTGCGGGTTCGATCTCCTCGTCGGCGGTGAGGATCACTGCCGCCGTCTCGGGAATCAGGTCGAGTGGTGCCCGGAAGTGGTCCAGCGGGAGGGCTTCGGTCAGGTCGATGTCGGTTTCGTTCTCGCGCGCTTCCGCAATCGTCATCTCGGCGAGTTCGCGGTGGTCGACGTCCAGTTCCGCCGCTGGCGCCAACTCGATCGTTTCGGCCTGCCCAAGCGAGCGTTGGGTGAAGGTGGAAAACCAGCGCATCGACTCGATCTCGTCACCGAAGAAGTCGATCCGGGTGGCGCGGTCCTCGGTGGCCGAGAAGACGTCGAGAATGCCACCGCGGACTGCGAACTGTCCCCGTTCCTGGACCTGGTCGACCCTTTCGTAGCCGGCATCGATCAGGTCTGCCGCGATCTGTGCCGGCTGATGCTCCTCGCCGACACTCAGACGGAAGCCTGACGGACGCAGCGAGGCATCGGGCACTGACTCGGCAAGCGCGATCGCGCTGGCCACCACCACCGGCGGGTGGGCCTCCTCGCGTCCGAAGGAGTCGAGTGCGTCGATCCTGAGACCGGTGAGGTGGGGCGGCGGGGTCACCTGGGAGGCGTATCCGGTTCCACGGGAGGGATAGGAGCGGACTGTCCTCTCCCCCAAGTAGGCGCCGAGCGCCGAAGCCATCTCCCTGGCCGACCTGTCGTCGGGAGTGACGACGAGCGCCGGGCGGTCCTCGAGACCGAAATCGTCTTCGAGCATCGCGGCGATCAGGGCCGGCCTGAGAGCGGCCGATGCCTCCGCCCTTACAGGGGCGGAGGCATCGGCCATCAGGGCTTCAAGAACTTCAGCCGACAGTCGGGCTATCTGCTCGTCTTCGAGCAGGAGGTCGATTGTCGGGCGCAAAGACACCGTGGGTTCAGTACTTCGTCTGACAGGTAACTAATGGAGGCCGGGACCTGATCTTTGCCACTCGACCTGGCCTTTTCCTTCGGTTTCGGAGCGGCCTTCGATGTCATCCCACTCGTGAAGCATCCGCTTGAGCCTTGCCACGCCCTCGGGATCATGGGCGGCGATCCTGCCGGCGAGCTCGAGTGCGGTGTTCTCGGTGGCCGCCCCCGGTGCCACCTGGTTGACCAGCCCGATCCTCAGGGCTTCGTCGATCTTGACCGTGTTCGATGAGAGCAGCAGGTACTTGGCGTGGCTCAACCCGCAGAGGGTGACCAGGCGGGCGGGGCCGACCGGAACGCCGAGCGCCGCCCCCGGGAAGCGCATCTGGAGGTTCGAACCACCGATCCGGATGTCACAGGCGACCGCGATCTCCGCGCCGCCTCCGACGGTGTAGCCGTGACAGGCCGCGATGGTCGGCTTGGGGAACTGCACCACTGCGTCGTAGAGGTCGGCGAAGAGCTGCATCTTGTTGACCTTGGCCTCGTCATCGATGTCCTCCTTGATGTCCGCGCCGGCCGAGAAGGCCATGTAGTCAGTCGAAGAGAAGACGAGAACCTTGACGTTCTCGTCGCCACGGGCCACCGCGACGTGCTCGAGCAGCTCGGCCAGCATCTCCGTGTTGATCGCGTTCATCGCCTTGGGGCGATCGAGCTGGATCAGCGCAACTCCGCGGTCGTCTACTTCGTAGGTCGTAAGGCTCATTTTCTCCTCAGTTGGCTTGTTCCTCGCCGGTTTCCCCGGCGGCAATTCTTTCGACAAGTCTTTCTGTTTCCCGGGCCGCATCATCGATCAGCGCGTCGACCTGATCCTTCGGTTCCGAGAACTTCCCCAGCACATACCCGGCGACCCTCTCGGGATCGGTGGAGTCGGGTCGGTCCACACCGATCCGGACCCGCCAGAAGTCAGGCGAACCGAACCCCTGCTTCAGGCTCTTGACACCGTTGTGGCCCGCCGCGCCCCCGCCGAGCCTCGTCCGGATCTCACCGAAGGGGAGGTCGATCTCGTCGTAGACGGCGATCACCCGGTCGAGGGGGATCTTCTTCGAGCCGCGGGCCGGGCCGGCCGACTTGCCCGACTCGTTCATGTAAGTCAGCGGGGTCATCAGAACGACCCGCTGTCCCCCGGGGCTGATCCTGCCCTCAGTGATCCGGGAGTTGAACTTGTCCTTGGCGCGTGGCAGGTCCCAGCGCTCCGCCAGCCGGGCGGCAACCATGAAGCCCGCGTTGTGACGGCTGCGTTCGTACTCCCGGCCCGGATTGCCGAGACCGACAATCAGGATCGGGGCATCGGACCCGTCGTCCGGGCCGGAGCGACGAAAGAGAGACAGGACCTACTCCTCGTCGGAGGAGTCTTCGCCCGAGTCGCCACCTTCGGCCTCGGACTCGCCCTCTTCGCCCTCGCCGACGACTTCCGGCTCGGCCTCGAGATCGGTTTCCGGCTCGGCTTCGACGCGGGGCGGCGAAAGCGTGACCAGGGTGACCTCGGAAGGCTCGTCGGCGATCAGCTCGACACCGTCCGGCGCGACCAGATTCTCGAGAGTGAGAGTGTCGTTGATCTCCATCTCGGAGACGTCCAGCGTGATCGAGTCGGGAATGTCGGTGGGCAGTGCCTCGACCGTGACCTCACGGGTGACGTGCTCGAGAACGCCCCCCTGCTTGACGCCGGGGCTGACGTCTTCACCGGTGAGTTCGACCGCGACCTCGGCCTGAATGGCCTGCTTGAGGTCGACCTGCTGAAGGTCGAGATGCTGGAGGTCACCGCGCACCGGGTGATGCTGCTGCTCCTTGATGACGACCGGAACCGCGTCCGAGCCTTCGATCTGGAGATCGAACAGCGCGTGGCCCTCGTTCAGGATGACCCTGGCGTCGCGGCTTTCGACCTGGAAAGAGATCGCTTCGTTGCCGTCCGAGTAGACGACACCGGGAACCTTGCCGTCGCGACGGAGGCGACGGGAAATGCGAGTGCCGAATTCGGTACGGGGAGAAGCAGTAAGAGTTGCGCGTTCTGAAGACATTGGACAGAACAGAATAGGGAAACCCGTACGCTTGAGGCATGGCGGACGAATCGAAGATTCCCAAAGGGCGGCTCAGGCGCTCCGCCAAGCTGGGAACCGCACTCGGTGCGCAGGGCGCCAAATACGCCGGAACCAAGGCCACTGGTCTGCTTCGTGGCGGGGAAACGAGCCAGGAGAAGCTCGACCAGCGGCATGCGGAAACGGCCGCGAAGATGGTCGAGACGCTTGGCCAGATGAAGGGCGCGGCGATGAAGATCGGGCAGTTCGCCTCTTTCATCGACACAGACTTCATCCCGGAGGAGTACCGCGAGACCTACCAGGAAGCGCTGGCGAAGCTTCGAAACGAAGCCCCGGCGATGCCCTGGGAGGAGGTCTCGGAGGTGCTTCGCGAGGAGTACGACGGTGAACCTTTCGAGCAGCTCTTCGACTCGATCGAGCACGAAGCCTTCGCTGCCGCCTCGATCGGCCAGGTTCACCGCGGACGGCTGATCGACGGCCGCGAGGTCGCCGTGAAGATCCAGTACCCGGGCATCGCCGAAGCCCTGGAGGCAGATTTGAAGAACGCCGGCATGCTGGTCCGGATGGCGCGGGCCCTGGCCCCCGGTCTCGACGCCAGGGAGGTCACGCGGGAACTGCGGGAGCGGGTTCTCGAAGAGCTGGATTACGAGTACGAGGCACAGAACCAGCGTTCTTTCGCGCGCGCCTACCGCGACCATCCGTTCATCTACGTGCCGGATGTGATCACCCGGCTCTCCCGCCGGCGGGTGCTGGTGACCGAGTTCGTGGAAGGGATCGGATTCGACGAGATCCTGAAACTGGGTGAAGAGGAACGCAGCCGGTTCGGGGAGATCCTCTTTCGCGGCAGCTTCGGTTCGGTCTACCACCTTCAGCACTTCAACGCCGACCCTCATCCCGGCAACTACCTGCTGATGAATGACGGCAGGGTGGCCTTCCTCGATTTCGGGATGACCAAGAAGCTCGACAAGGAACAGATCGAGCTCGAGCAGCTGGCGGTTGATGCCGCAGTGCGGAATGACCCGGAGGGGCTCCGCGACGCGCTCCACGACCTCGGCTTCATCAAGAAGCCGTCGAAGCTCGATGCCGAGCAGCTGATGAATCACGTCAAGGAGATCGGCGGCTGGTACATGGAGGACCGGGAGATCACGATCGACGCCGAACGGGTCATGAAGGTGATCGAAGTGACCCACGATCCCCGCTCCGAATACTTCGACCTGATGCGCCGCGAATCAATCCCGGCCGACGAGCTGATGGGCCGCCGGATGGAGATCGGCGTGCTCGCCGTCCTCGGCCGGCTTGGCGCAACGCGCAACTGGCACAGGATCATGCGCGAGTGGGTCTACGCTGACCCGCCTTCGACCGAACTGGGCAAGGAGGAGTGGGCCTACTTCGAGGAGAGAGGCATCTACCAGGTGCCCGGAATACCTGCGACGACGAAGGAGTAGGTTTTCCCCATGAGGAGAATCAAGGCAGGCTGGCAGCTGACCAAGAAGAGCTGGCGGGTTCTCTCGGACTCGCCCGGACTGGTGCGGTTCCCGCTGATCGGCGGATTCCTCGCACTGCTGATCGCGGTCGTCGTGATCGGTCCCGGTCTCTACCTGATCGAGGAGGATCAGACCGTTCCCGGGGTGATCCTGGTCGCTTTGGGGACCTATCTCTGCGCTTTCGCGGTCTTCTATTTCGCGGTCGGCCTGGCCCACAACGCAGACCAGCAGATGCACGGCCTGTCGCCGACTTTCGGTGAGGGCATGGCTCTCGCCTCGAGCCGCATGGGCCCTATTGCCGGCTGGGCTTTCGTCTCGACGGTCGTGATGACGATCATCCGGGCGATCCAGGAACGCTTCGGGATCGCCGGCGCGATCATCGGCGGGCTCGCCGGGGCGGCCTGGGGAATTCTCACTTTTCTGGCGATCCCGGTCATCGCCCTCGAAGGGACGGGACCGATCGCCACCATCAAACGGTGCGCCCACCTGGTCAAGAGCCGCTGGGGCGAACAGATCGCCGGTACGATCGCGATCGGGGGCATCGTCTTCCTGGTCGGCTTCCTGCCTGCAGTGCTCCTGATCGTGGCCGGAGTTGCGGTCTGGGCCACCTCGGGAGTCGGCGGCGCCATCCTGATCGCCTTCGGCGTCGTGGTCCTGATCATCGCGGCGTTGATCCAGCAGTCGCTCTCGACCATTTTCGGGGTGGCGCTTTACCGGTACGTCGCCGGTCAGGAAGCGGTCGGTGGCTTCACCGAGCAGGAACTTCAGAGCGCCGTGCGCCTCAAGCGGGGAGCCCAGCCGGCCACGATCTGAGCCGGGCGTGACCGGGCGTCCCGGTCAGGCCTCGCCAGGCCAGGACCTGAGCTGCCGGACGAAGTCCGGCGGCGTGAAGGTCGCGATCAGCCGTGCGTCACCTTCGCCAGGGTTCTCGACTGCGACCCGGTGCCCGACCGGTATCGCGGTCACGGTGCCGGGCTTCAGTTCGATTACCTCGTCGGCCTCGGAGTCGATCAACCGGGCCGATCCTTCGATCGGCGTGAGCACCGTGAGCGATCCGCCGTGGTCGTGTTCGGGCATGCCGCCACCGGGCGGGATGGTGATGCTCGCCACCGCGGAGGCGAGTTCTCCGTCCCCTCCCAGCAGCAGCTCCACCACCGGAGCGTCACGGACCGGAGGCCGCTTGGTTTCGCGGGTGCCTATGGCGACGCTCTGAATGCTCATGCGGGTTTCCTTCGTACGGGATCAGGTTCCCGGTCATTTTACACACTAGTTGTGTAATAAATAGGACTAGCCTCGGTAGCGGCCGGAGCGACTAGTCCGGTTCGTCGACGCCAACCCCGATCAGGCAGCCGGCCCGGTCCGGATCCTTGGCCACGAATTCCCGCAACTGGAGTCCGGCGTCGAGCGACTCCAGCAGGCCCCGGGTGATGCCGAGATGGAGCGCACAGACCGCCTCCCGGTTTTCGCGTGCCGCTTCGCGGTAGGGGCAGCGTCCGAGCGTGCAGGTGAACCCGCCCGCGACATCCTCGGCGACGGCGTCGAAGCCGAGCCGGTTGAGAGCTCCGAGAAAGGTCTCCTTCGGATCGCTCCCCGCCGTGACCGGCATCGAGAGGCCGGCCTCCCGGCCGACCGACTCGATCCGGCGCCGGTTGGTTTCACCGGAGGGGTAGGCGCGAGCCAGCCAGGCAGCCACTGCGGCGACCCCGGGATCGGCGCCGCCGGCCAGGGCCGATTCGGCGGCGATTCCAGCAGTTGTCACGGACCACTGATCACGCGGCCTGCCCCGTCCGTGGCTGCTGCGGCCTCGCTCGAGCATGCCAGCCCTGCGCAGGCGTTCGAGATGGATGCGAACTCCGTTCGGGTGCATTCCGGCCTGCCTGGCCAGCTCTGCCGTGGAGAGAGGCTCGGCCGAATCACGGAGCAGCGCGAAGAGCCGGGCCCGGGTTGGCTGGGCGAGCGCCAGGTGGTCGGTGTCGGATTCCACGCTGCCAGTCTCGCACCGGGGTGAGGACGGCTTCTCGGCCGGAACCTCTGCGCGTTCACGGGCCATGGTCAACCGGGCCTCTTTTTCGGACCCATGCGAAGCGCAAGCACGACCGAGCGTACGACCAGGCTGGTCAAGGTGACGGCGACCAGCAGCATGGCCCCCCTCGCGAGTTCGGCGAGTCGTCCTGCTTCGGCGACCTCTGCCAACGCAAGCAGGGCGACCGCCGCCAGGGCAACCGCCGCGAGAAAAGCATCGCGAAACCGGTTCGGAGCGGCGACCGGACGGGTCAGGTCCCGCACCCGGACGACCACGGAAAGCAGGTGAAGCATGGAACCGATCACGGTCAGACCGACCCACCCGACCAGCAGCAGCACCGCGAGCACGGTGCGGTCGCCGCCGAACAGCGGTGCCAGCGGATGATCGAACGAGGAGACGAGACCGAACCCGAGGCCGAGCGGCAGGAAGACCTGGGACCAGACGACCAGCCGGGCCGGAAGCGAAAGCGGCTGCTCGGCAGCGAGCGCCGAAGCCAGGAGGTTGACGGCCAGCAGGCCAGCCCCGAGGGTCAGCAATGACCAGCCGACGATGACCAGGTCACCGCTGCCGAAGGCGTAGCCGAGCGCCATGGACCCGATGCCTCCGGACCAGAATCCGAAGGTGACCGGCTGCAGGCGCGGAAACCGAAGCATCGTCTGGGTCAAGGACGGAGCGAAGGTGTGAAGGGTGCCGACGATCGCTCCGCCCAGCCAGCCACAGAGATTGAAGGCCAGGTGGGCACCGAGCAGCGAACCGTGACTCCAGGTCATCTGCAACGCCAGCATCAGGCCGAGCGCGATCCCGCCGAGAAGCCAGATTCCACAGGCCACGTACCAGCGGCTAGCCCAAGGGGCGCTCTGCAGCGAGCGGGAATGAAGTGTCGCCAGCGACCTGGCGTAGAGCAGGAGAGCGGCGAGAAGCAAGGCCACTCCGGCCACGGTCAGGGGATCGATCTCGAGTGAGACGCCGGTCACGACCGCGACTGAACCGGCTACCCAACAGGAGATCTGGGAGAAGACCAGCCGCCGGGACGGCGGTGTCGTGGCGAGAAAGGCGGTGACGAAGAACTGGCTGATCCCGATCACCAGCAGCGACACCCCGCCGAGGAGGACGAGATGGAGCGCCGCCCATCCCGCTCCGCTCCAGCCGGCGGCATGCCCGGCCACGGCGGTCGCCCCGGCGCTTGCCGCGACGACGACGGCAGCGACCAGGAATGCGAGAGCGAGGTCGGTCGGTCGCATCGACTGTTCGTTCATGGCCACCATTTTACACAGGTGATATTGTGTAAATTCTCGCACCCCTCCTTCAGGAAAAAGCATGGCCTACGTAATCAATGAACCCTGCATCGCCGTCAAGGACAACTCCTGCGTCGAGGTTTGTCCGGTCGACTGCATTCACCCCACCCCGGACGAACCCGACTACGAGAACGTCGACCAGCTCTTCATCGATCCCGACGAGTGCATCGACTGCGACGCCTGTGTCGAGGCCTGCCCGGTCGATGCGATCACCCCGGAGGACATGGTTCCGCCGGAGTGGCAGCGCTTCATCGAACTGAACGCCGCCTACTTCAAGAAATAGGGCGAGTCCTCCTACTGGAGGATCCTGGGGTCGTTCGAGCAGATTCCGTCAACCCCGAGTTCACGCAGTGCCTCGATCCTGGCCGGGTCATCGACGGTCCAGACGTTGAGTTTCTTGTCGGCGTCGTGAATCGTTTCAACCAGCCGCGGGGTGACCACGCCGAAGAACGCCCAGACCGAATCGACTTCGAATTCCGACAGGCCGCGCCGGACCTGGCCAGGCATCCGCACCCTGACTGAAGCCAGGCCCATCGCCAGGGCGGGCCGGATCATCTTCGGCATGCCGAGCCAGTCCCTGGTCACCTTCGGGACGGTCCAGCCGAGACTGAGCCCCGTCTCGATGCCTTGCTCCTCCTTCAGGGTTCCCAGCCGCTTCACGGTCGAGACTTCCATGGTCGAGATCGAAGTCCGTTCGAGCAAGCCGTACTTCCTGACCGCCCCGAACACCTCATCGTCCCGGCCCGGCAGCTTGATATCGAGATTGATGACCATCCGATCGAGTGGAGGCCGGGTGAAGGCGTCGAGCGTCGCGTCCAGGGTCAACTTTTCACCTCGCTCCTCGCACGCGGCCGCCGCGGCCCAGTCATGGGCGACCACGAGGTCACTGCGCTTCGCCGGCTCAATCGACGGATGTCCGTCCTCGGTCCACAGTACGTCGACCTCGATCAGGTCCACCCCGATCTCGACCGCCTTCTCGAATGAGGCGATGGTGTTGCCGGGAACCAGGGCGTCGGCTCCCTTGTGACCTATCCGCAGCATGGCCCCACCCTACGATACCCCCGCACCCCGCTCGGTCAGGTTCCGATCTGCTCCGAATCGAGCAGTCGCGCGGCGTTCATCAGGCGCTCGGCGCCGTCCACGTCGCGGACCGCTCCGGTGTCGGCCGAGGTGGCCATCATCGCGTACGCCCTCAGGGCCGGTGAGACAACCCGGTCCCGGTCGACCGGCTGGTAGCCCCCGGAGGCCTCGATCGCTTCCCGACGGACCGCCAGCACCTCATCCCCGACTTCGAGCGAGATCGTGCGGTTGGGGATGTCGATCGCGATCTCGTCCCCGGTCTCGACCAGGGCGATCGCCCCGCCGGCCGCCGCTTCCGGGGAAACGTGGCCGATCGAGAGCCCGGAGGTGCCACCGGAGAAGCGTCCGTCAGTGAGCAGGGCGCACTCCTTGCCGAGCCCGAGGCCCTTCAGGTAGGAGGTCGGGTAGAGCATCTCCTGCATGCCGGGACCGCCGCGGGGACCTTCGTAGCGGATCACCACGACGTCACCCGATTTGACCCGGCCGCTGAGGATCGCGTCGACCGCGTCGTCCTGCGATTCGACCACGAAGGCCGGTCCGGTGAACTTGAGAATCGAGTCGTCAACCCCGGCCGTCTTGACCACACATCCGCGCTCGGCGATGTTGCCGTAGAGGATCGCCAGTCCGCCATCCTTCGAGTAGGCGTGTTCGACATCGTGGATGCAGCCCTCGGCGGCATCAGTGTCAAGCGATTCCCAGCGTTCCGACTGCGAGAAGGCCCGGGCCGAGCGCACGCAGCCGGGGGCGGCGTGGAACAGTTCGACGGCGACCTCCGAGGGTTTGGGCCCGCGGATGTCCCAGCTACCAAGCCAGGTGTCGATGTCGGGCGAGTGGACCGTGGAGATCCCCTCGTTGAGAAGCCCGCCGCGGCGCAGTTCGCCGAGGATCGCGGGGATTCCTCCCGCCCGGTGGACGTCCTCCATCAGGAAGTGTCCGTTCGGTGCAACCTTGCAGATGCACGGCACCCGCTTCGAAAGCTCGTCGATGTCGGACATCTCGAAATCGACCCCCGCCTCGCGGGCCGCGGCCAGCAGGTGAAGCACGGTGTTGGTCGAGCCGCCCATCGCGATATCCAGGGTCATCGCGTTCTCGAAGGCGTCGCGAGTCGCGACCTGTCGCGGCAGGACCGATTCGTCGTCCTCGTCGTAGTACTTGCCGGCGATCTCGACCGCGGTCCGGCCGGCCGCTTGGTAGAGGTCCTTGCGGGCGGTGTGGGTGGCCAGGGTCGAGCCGTTGCCCGGCAGCGAAAGACCAAGGGCCTCGGTCAGGCAGTTCATCGAGTTGGCGGTGAACATGCCCGAGCAGGAACCGCAGGTCGGGCAGGCGTTCTCTTCGATGATCGCGATGTCTTCGTCGGAGACTTCGTCGGCAACGGCGTCGGCGATCGCCGAGATCAGGTTGACCCGCTTGCGGACGGTGCCGTCAACCAGGGTCGCCTCGCCTCCCTCCATCGGCCCACCGGAGACGAAAACGGTCGGGATGTTGAGCCGCAGCGCGGCGTTGAGCATCCCCGGGGTGATCTTGTCGCAGTTGGAAATGCAGACCATGGCATCCGCGCAGTGGGCGTTGACCATGTACTCGACGCTGTCGGCGATCAGGTCGCGGGACGGCAGCGAGTAGAGCATGCCGCCGTGACCCATCGCGATGCCGTCGTCGACCGCGATCGTGTTGAACTCGAGCGGCACCCCCCCGGCCTCCTTGATCGCCGCCGAGACGACCTCCCCGACCGGCTTGAGGTGGGTGTGGCCGGGCACGAACTGGGTGTAGGAGTTGGCGACCGCGACGATCGGCTTGCCGAAGTCCTCCCGGGCGACGCCCGAGGCGCGCAGCAGGGCGCGGGCACCAGCCATGTTGCGGCCATGGGTGACGGTTTTCGATCTGAGCGGTGGCATTGCTTCTCCTCGTTCCTTGGTTCTGCTCGAAAATCCTGCCTGTTGCCGACACCCGGCACTGGTTTTCCGTTGCGGAATGGTCATTCCGCCCGATTGCCCTAAGATAGCGGAATGACCGTTCCGGCGCAAGAGTGGGCCTCACTCTCCCAAGACGAGAAGCGGACCCGGGCACTGGAAGCGGCAGATCGCCTCTTTGCCCGCGAAGGGCTCGACGCGCCGATGCCCGCCCTCGCGGAAGCGCTGGGAATCGGGGTCGGCAGCATCTACCGGCAGGTCGGCACCAAGGATGAGCTGATCGGAGCACTGGTCATCGAGCGTTCGAAGATCCTCAGCCAGCGGTTCGACCGGACCGCCAGCGATCCCGATCCGTGGGCGGCCCTGAAGCGGGCGGTTCACGAGACAGTCGACGATTGCCTGCGCGACGCGCTTTCCCAGTCGGCCTGGGATCAGGCGGCGATCGTCAGCGACGAGGTCCGCGACGCCCGGCAGCAGGCGACCGACTCGCTCGCCCGAATGTTCGAGCGAGCCCGCGACGCCGGCCAGATCACCGAGGCAGCCTCACCGGAAGACCTTCGCCTCCTCTTCTTCGCCCTCCGCGAGTTCAGCTCAATCGGAGCAGACCGGGCTCACCGCTTCACCGACCTGGTCCTCCGAGGCATCCGCGCCTGAATCCCCAGCTCAGAGCCGGCAAATCCCACGAGGTTGAAGTTAAGAGCGCTATGTGCCCCTAACTTCAACCTCGCGAATGGGCAGGGCGGGTTCGATTGGGAGGGCGGGTCGGACCCCGCCCGACTTGCAGTTAAGCCCTAGAAAAGCTGGTTTTCGCCGGCGAAGATTTCGGAGACCGAGTCGTCGGTGAAGATGCGGCGGATCGAGTCGGCGAGGGTTCCGGCCGTGCTGAGTACGTGAATGTTGTCCGGGGCGCCGGGACGGAGCGGAATCGTGTCGGTGACAACGATCTTTTCGAGTCCTGACTTTTCGTACGGAAGCCTCTCGAAGGCGGGGCCGGAGAAGACACCGTGTGTGGCGCAGGCGATGACCGACTTGGCGCCCTCGTCGAGGACCGTTCGGGCGGCCGCACAGAGAGTGCCGGCGGTGTCGATCATGTCGTCGGAGATGATCGCGACCTTGTCCTTGACGTCACCGACCACGTAACCGATCTCGGCCACCTGTTGCTTGGGACGTTCCTTCTCCATGATCGCCCATTCGGTTCCCACCTTTCGGGCGAAATTCCGGGCTGCCTTGGCACGGCCGGCATCCGGGGACACGATCACCAGCTCCTCGGGTTCGTACTGGTCGGCGAACCACTGGGTCAGCATCGGCTGAGCCGTCATGTGATCAACCGGGATGGTGAAGAAGCCCTGGATCTGGCCGGCATGAAGGTCCATGGTCAGAACCCGGTCGATGCCGACCGCCTCGAGCGAACGGGCGACCACACGCGAAGTGATCGGCTCGCGGGGTGCCGACTTCTTGTCCTGACGGGCGTAGCCGAACCACGGCATGACGGCGATGATCCTGTGCGCCGAAGCACCCTGGGCGGCGTCGGCCATGATCATCAGTTCCATCAGGGCGTCGTTCGGGGTCATGTCCGTTTCGACGTTCGCGCAGGTCGACTGGACCAGAAACACATCGGCGCCGCGAATCGATTCCTCGTAACGACCGTAGATTTCCCCGTCGGAAAAAGTCTTGAGAGTGACGTCACCAACGGAAAGCGAGAGCTTGCCGGCGATCTTGGCGGCAAGGTCCTGGGAAGAGCGACCGCCGAAGACCATCGCCCGCTTCGAGTAGTCGTGCGGGATGGTCGTCTGGGCTGAAGCCTCGGTAATGGTCACTGACTGCTTTCCCCTTCTGCCTCACGGGCAGCGAGCCGCTCGGCGTAATCATCAACGTTTCTCTGGTCGTTCTCGCTGACCGACAGCGCGCCGGGCGGAATGTTGTCGCGGATCACCGCGCCGGCGCCAGTGTACGCACCATCGCCAACTTCCACCGGTGCCACGAGCATGGTGTCGACGCCGATGCGCACGTTCGAACCGATTCTGGTCCGGTGCTTCTCGCGGCCGTCGTAGTTGGCGGTGATCGTGCCAGCACCCAGGTTCGAGCCGCTTCCGATGTCGGCATCACCTACATAGGAAAGATGAGGGACCTTCGAGCCCGGGCCGATCGTCGAGTTCTTGACTTCGACGAAGGTGCCCGCCTTGGCGTCCTCCTCAAGTTTCGCGCCGGGACGCAGATAGGCGAAAGGTCCGACCGAGCAGCCAGCTTCGAGTTCGCAAAGGTTGAGGAAGGACTGGATCACTTCGCAGCGATCACCGATACCCGAGTCGGTAATCGTGGTGTGAGGCCCGATCCGGGCCTCCTCGCCAACCTCGGTTGCCCCCCGGAGAGAAGTTCCGGGCTCGATTCTCGTGTCCTGTCCGATCGTCACGCCGGCATCGATCCAGGTTGTGGCGGGATCGACGATCGTGACGCCCCCGAGCATGTGTTTTTCCAGGATGCGCCGGCGGGCCTCGGTCTCGACCACGGCCAGGTCGGCCCGGTTGTTGACGCCGAGGTTGATCGCGGGATCCTGGGAAACGTGAGCGGTCACGAGTTCGCCGCGGGAACGCATCACCGCGATGACATCTGTCAGGTAGTACTCGCCCTGGGCGTTGTCGGCCGAAAGCTCACCAAGGGCGGTGGCAAGGGACGGCCCGTCGAAAACGTAGGTGCCCGAGTTGATCTCCCGGATGGCAAGTTCCTCGCGGGTGGCATCACCCTCCGCTTTCGCTTCGACGATCTTGCGAATCGTTCCGTCGCCACCACGGACCACCCTGCCGTAGGAACCCGGGTCGTCGAGGATCGCGGTCATGACGGTGGCGGAGGCACCACTTTCTTCCTGGGAGGCAAGAAGGCCGGTGATCACTTCGGATGAGATCAGGGGTACGTCACCGGAGAGAACTAGCACCCGTTGCGACTGCTCGACGATCTCGAGCGCAGAGCGAACCGCGCCGCCGGTTCCGTTGGACTCATGCTGCTCGACCGTTTCGACTCCGTCAGGGAGGGCGCCTGAGAGGTCCCTTTCGGGAGAGACGATCACCGCAACGCGGTCGGCGCCTGCTTCCCTGGCGGCAAGGACCGGCCAGGCGATCATGGGGCGACCACAGACGGGGTGAAGAACCTTGGGCAGGGCAGACCGCATGCGGGTGCCCTGACCGGCCGCCATGATCAGCGCTGTTACGGGGGGCCCGGTCACGTGGACATCATAAGTCGGCGAGCTTCGCTTCGCTCCGCCCCGCCTCCAAGTTGAACCCGCCCGATCAAGACATCCATGAATGGATGATCGGGCTCTGCAGGAGACAGCACCAACGTGCCGACCCAAGACACCCGGAATCGGATGGGTCGGCTCCGGTGGGCGGTGGACGGGGCTTGACTCAACGGAATACCCGTCCGGCCTCTTTCCCTATTCCTCGAGGACTTCGTGCTTGGCTTCGTTCGAGAGCAGGATCAGGGTCC